>Ga0172371_10008283_pt1 | contig 14602 bp, 14 predicted proteins | sample Lak12m_FD_114543 | JGI IMG/M metagenome (GOLD analysis project Ga0172371, IMG submission 114543) | Freshwater microbial communities from Kabuno Bay, South-Kivu, Congo - kab_022012_12m | ecosystem: Environmental > Aquatic > Freshwater > Lake | place: Democratic Republic of the Congo: South-Kivu... | reverse complement strand
TTTGAAATTTATTGAAGAGCAAAGAACAGCTGGATTAGTAAAACATTCACTTGAAGCAAAGGTTACTCTTTACTTTGATAAAGAACATCCTCAATACAAAATATTGGGAGAGTTTTTGGAACAGTTTAATCCAGAGTGGGACGTTGTAAGATTCTTGCGTGATTGGTTTATTATATCCCAGTTAGAATTTGCAGAAACCTCTACAGGTTTAACTCAAGTAGCTGGTTCATCATGGGTATTTGTTAAAGCACAACATGCCTTGGGTAATAAATGTCCACGCTGTTGGCAGTGGGAAGAGGCTAATCAGCCTGAGCAGTTGTGTCAAAGGTGCTCTCGGGTTCTGGGGCATTAACAACTCCATATGGCTCTTCAAACATAACCTTATGGCTATGTTTGACAGTTTTTTTGTTAAGCTTTTTAAATTTTGGCTCCGGTTGGTTTGTTGCTACCGGAGCTTTTTTTTGAGAATCTTTTATGTAGTCTGCAGTGCGCCTTGCGCTAGGGCCTGCACCATTGCCATAATATTTTTTACTTGAAGATTTTTTTTGAATGACAGGCTTTTTTACTTTTTCAACATTAGATTTTTTGAATTTTTTAAGTGACTTTAGTGAAGACGCTTTTTTCTTAAGTTTCTTTGTAGTTTTTGCCTTTTGAGCTACGTAGCGCTTAGCTTCTTGTATAATTTTAACTACTTCTTTTTTATCTACATTTACAGCTTTGATAGCATCTATTTCATGAATAGATTTATAAATGCGTGTTGCTATTTTTTGCATCCCAAGTTCCAATAGTTCTTTTGCTTTTGCTTTATTTGTGATGCCAAGTGATTTGACGATGTAAATTTGAAGTTGTCCACGAATGTTATCGCGAACTTGTTTGAATGCTTCTAGGTATGAAAGTTTTGAGAAATAATCTTCTTTACGTTTTGAATATTCAGAGTACTCGTGTGCGAATATTTTTTTGAATTGTTTTTTCAAATTCTTCTTTGTTTTTCGCAAGGTTAATTCATCAACAGTTAGAGTTGTGGGATCGGCTTGAATAATAAGTTGCTTTTGTAGTTCGGCTACAATTTGCATTTTGTCATCTTCTTTTATTGGTAATAGTGCCTTGCTGATTTGTTTATCTATGTATTTTGCAATTTCTATACCAGCATCGCCGATTGTATACCGACCTTCTTGGTCATTATTAAAACTACTTTCCTTGTCGGTAAAGCTTTGGGCTTGTTTGAGCTCATCGACTTTGTAACTCATAGACATTATGCTTGTTGAGTTAACAAGTAAAAGTATCAATCCTAAATTTATTATCTTTTTCACAATCCATCCCTCCCCTAAGAAAAAATTATGGTTTAAAAAAATGGCTTACGGTCATTGACAAGGCTGCCAAGCTGACCGCAAACATTATTTTGAATAAAATAAGTTTTACAAATGCTTTGTCGTGTTGGTCGAATGGTTTCATTTTTACTCCCCACTTTAAAATTTCACAGTTATCAGTAATGCCAAAAATATATATCAAACATCCTAGTTTTAGGATATTGGTTTGTCATTCAGATTGTCAATAATATTGAATTATGATTGCCTAACAAAAAACCGGGCCGCAATTCCTGCGGCCCGGTTGGAATAAAAAATAATGTTGGTGTCGAATTTATGGTGCCTCTGTAACGGTTTCAGGCAGTTGTAGCTTTTCAAGAAGCGGATTTAGAACCTTAAGCCTGTCTATGACTTTTTGCTTTTCTACTGGTGGGGTTTTCGCAGGGTCAAATGGTGTTTCTTTTGTTAGCCCTAGTTTTGTAAATAATGCTTCATGAACTACGGTTAAGGCTGTTGCTTTTGCATCATATACCCACTCAGCGTCGGCATCATGCCCGGCGTATCTCTTGGCCAGCTCTAAGTTTTCTTTAAGCTTGTCATTGTAGGTTTTAAAAAAAAGAGCAAACTTCGCTTTTTTGTCTTTTTCAGTTCCGCCCAGTTCAGGATCAACAGCCATCAGGTTTGCCAGTTTTAAAATTGCACCTCTGAGGGCCTGGCATTTCGTTGTATCGGAACTTTGCAGCAGATTTGAAAAATGTTCTGCAACAATTTCTTCAGGTTTGGCCAGTGTTATGGTCGTTTTAGGAGCTTTCGGGTCAGGCTTTGTAATAGTTGCAAGCGCAGGATCCTTTTCGAGCTGTGCCATCATTTCTTTGATTTTAGCGTTCATAACAGTTTGGCTAATCCCAAATGTTTTGATTGCTTCAAGCATTCCATTTAATATCTCTGATGGTGGTTCCTGTTTCGGCGTTTTGGTTGCAGGGGTATCAAGTCTTGAGGCAATTTCTAAAGCATGTGGAACGTAACTTGAGAGTGCTGATGTAAGTTGTGTTTTTACGGTTGATTCATTAAATAATTTTTTAAACTCTCCAAGTGCATCAACTTCTTCGCCAATTTTTTCGAGCTCTTTTTTTATTTCGTTTATTTTTGTCCATGGATATTTTGCTGCTTCGGTATATTTTTTTTCTAGATCGTCAGGTTTTAATCCGGAAAACTCAGCAACAAAATCGTTCACTTTTTTAATGAGACTAGAGGCTCTGTTTTCTAACGCCTTAGCTCTTTTATTTGCATCTTTTTCATCTTTAGTTGGCGCATGTGTTCCAAAGGTAGGGCCTTTATCTTCATCATCGTCATCTTTATTTTTATTTGTATCAAGTGAAGTAGGGCTTGTTGTTGATGTTGGTTTTGAAGGCTCAGGGAAGGCCGAATCTGTCGGTGACTTGTACCCGCCTCCAAAATCATCACGCGATGATTGACCATAACCACTTCCACGTCTTCCTCCATAAGGTCTTTCGTATGGCATTGGTTTTGACCATGGTGAAGAAGAAGATGATGGTCTGTGAGAATAATCTTTACCTTTGCTACCAGCCGCTTTTTTCATTTCTTGTTCGTGTTGCTTTTTTTTAGCTTCGATTGCATCGGTAAATTTTTTACCTTTAACAATTTTAGTTAGTGTTTTGGAGATAGATTCAACTTCTGCAAAAAAATCTAAAAATGCTTTCTCGTCCCTTGTTAGCTTTTGCCTTGGCGTTGCTTTTTGTGGTAAGGCGGACAGTGGTTTATCTTTTGCAGGTATAGCGGCTGTTTTTTGAAGTTGTTCAAGTTCTTTTGCAAGATCAAAATCCATCGCAGGCTTTAAATCACCTAAGTAAGTAATTCCCGCAAATAAAATCGAAAATAAAAAGAATTTTGAGCATTTCATATTTGCTCCTCGGCTTTTATTTTTTTGAATTGTTTAATTTTTTTAGGATGTTCTTTTTTTTGCATACCCTTGCGCTTAGAATGTTTCGTTGCTGGTTTTATAGGCTTAAGCGAAGGAATGTCTCTTTGAGGTTGTGCAAACTTTTCAAGTTGTTCTTTTTCGTATTCTTCTTTTTGTTTGTGTAGTGTTTCATCTTTTATGGTCGCGATTAAATTTAATGCTTTTTTACGTGCTGATAAAATCATTTTTCTCAAGTCTTGGGTTTCCTGCGCTGAAATATCACCACCGTCTTTGCTTTTTGGCATGAATTTTGGAAGGTGTTTTGTATCGCCTGCAAACTGAGGTGTTTCAAGCAGCATTGCTTGATAAACTTTTTTACTTGTTATGAATTCAGCTGCTATAACCATTTGATCAACCATGCTGCGATATTTAATTTCGTATGTTTCTCTTACTTCTGGTGACATTGCTGATAATTTGAGTTCAAGTTTTCGAATTTGATTTACAAAATCATTAATAACGTCCACAGCGTTTTCGCGAGCTTTTTTTACAGGTACAAGCATTTTCTTACCAGCAACAGATGTTTCTTCCATTGGAGGATTTAAAAATAAAGTTTCTGGATCTTTTGGGATAGCTGTAGTTGTTTTTTTGTGTGTATCTACTTTTGTGTCAGTTGGTTTTTTGTCGTTTTGAAAAGGCTTTTCACTTGTTTCTGGAATAAATGGTTTGCCTGACACATCTTCTTTGGCTAATTCCTTTTCTAATTCTTGTGAAAATTTTTCAAAATCAAAATCTTTGAACATTGCATCAAAATCCATTCCCATATCATCCATAGCGTACAAGTCGTTTATTTTGTAGAGAGAAAATGTACTAACAAGGGCTGCTAGTAAACAGAAGTTTAAAAAATATTTTTTCATTGGCCCCCTCACGAAACTAGTGTTATTTTATATTTACAATCCTAAAGATAAACTTAAAAAAAGGAGTAAGGATATGTCAAATAAATGGATTTTAATGGCGGTCTTTAGAAGGGTGAGTGCTTTTATGGGGTTAGAAGTTGCACTTACCACGATTGCGGTGATGTTTTTTGCTTCAGCTATTTTATTAATGTGCTTATCTCTTATAAGAATGAAAGAGTCTGTTGATGCCAACCTGGAATCGCTTGGAATTTGTCAGGCGCAAATAGAATATTTTAAAGATGATTCTGCCATGAGTCAGGCGAGTAAGATTGTTAAGCGAGATTTTGAATACAGCGTAACTCCGGAAAAAATAGAAATTGCGGCTGTTACTAAAAGTCAGCTAATAACTCAGTTAAAAACGCCTGATGTTAATACGGATCTTAGTGAGGTAAATGCTACGCATGTACAAGCCAAAAATGTAGGAGCAGCCGCTCATTCTTTAAGTCAAGATTTACATGCGTCCATTCCATCATAAACAACCGTCTTTTACCTTAGTTGAATTACTTTTATACACAGCAATGTTTGCCTTTTTTGCATTGCTTTTGTTTGGTTTTTATTCTGATGTATACAAGCGAATCACGCTTATAAAACAGGCCAATTCTAAGATTGTTCGCGTAACGGTAGCTCTTGATTTATTGAGAAGAGATTTAATGAGCGCTTCCGTTGATTTGCAAGATTGGGATTTTAAAAATTTAGTTTTTAAGAAAAATTTTTTGGACAAAAATGGATATCCAGCATTAACATTTGTTGCGTGGGGAATAGACAATAAAGGTCTTTGGCGTAGGGATGGTAATTATAATTTAAGTTCGCAATCTTGGCTAAAATCAAACGTGGCTTTTCTTGGTAATGAGATCAAAACTTTGAATGTTTATTTAGAAACTGATGTAAACAGAAAAATCAGAGCCAAGGTTCGTTATTCTGTGGATGGTAAAGTTGAGCGTTGTTTTTTTGTTTTGCTTAGGAATCGGATATGGCTTTGAAGCAAAGTAAAAACAATGCCTCTATTTTAGTTTTGGCCACGTTTGTTCTTACGGCTTTGTCTTTAGTTGTTTTTACGGCATGGCAGGCTTCAAGTCTGCTGAATGATGTCGTTCAGCAGCGACGTATTTTTTACAAAAGATTTTATAGTACAGAACTTTTGCTAAATGCTGGGGTTGTTTTAGTCAAAAATAATTTTGATAGTTTTTTGTCAAAGCAGGCCGAAGAACAGATGCCTATAAACATAGATTTAAGCTCAATTCTTAATAAATCATTTAAAGCTTGTGTTGGGGTTGTGAGTATAAAAAGACCTGTTGTTCAAGATTTAGCTGATACATTGGAAATTCAGGCCAGCTTAATTCAAAACACAAAAGCTGTTTGTTGCTTGCGGTGTTGGGTGAAAAAAACAAAAATTAATATTAATGGCAATCAACGCAGAGCTCTCGAGGTTCAACAATTTTCAGTTAATGTTAACTAGCTTTGATTATCTGGCGATAATCAAAGGTTCGTGTGTTGCTATGTTTCTAATGCCTATAAGATAACCCAGTAAATGAATCCAATTGCCTGATTGACGAGTTCCTCTGATTTCGCATTCTCTTTGATTTCGTTGTTGGTACCTGTGGAAAAACTCACGCAATCGTCCATAAAGATTAATTTCCGTAGTTAAATTGGTGTTTGCGAAAAAGCATGGTGGGGTTACAACGCTTGTGGGTAAATTAACAAGTTGGCTTTCAATAACTTTGGAAATAACGTTTTTTATCACCTCATCATAGCCATGCATTTTTGGATGAAATATCCCTTTCGTGTGATGTAGTACATGCCCGGTTTCAAAATAAACTTCTTCATCAAGTATTTTATTGGCCACATCAAGTGACTTGATCGCTAGAAGTCTTATAAATAAGATATCGCCAAAAACAAGTGCGTAGATTTCGTCACAAGCAAAGCATGGTCTCGTTTGATGTAACAAAGACGCTACTTTTAATAGATTGGCTGCAACAGCTAGTGCTATTATTATTTTTACTGAATCAGGACTTTGAAGGTTTCTTAAAACAAATTCTTTGCATTGTTCAAAATTTTGTTTTTGTATGCTGTTTTTTAGTCGATTGATTGATCGTTTATAATTTTTGTGTTTAAAAAACGTTTCAACTTTTAAACAACGCTCTAAATTTTCATTGTGCAAAACTATTTCGGATACATTAACTGATTCATTTAGTGAATCAAAAAAATTCAATATACAAGTGGTTCCCTTGACGTATCCACTTTGTATTTTTTCTTCAGATACGGTTTCTTGTTGAGTAGCATAATCAAGACTACCTTCCAAACATATTCGTGGAGTTTTATCTTTAGAATAGTCCTCGTCTTCTTCGTCTTCTGAACACAAGTGTTTTTTCGGGTTGGTTGTATACAATTTTCTACGAGCATTATCGCTTATAGTTCTTGCCCGACGAAATGCAATTTCGCTTTCAGATAGACCGTGAAGACTAAAATCAATAAAACTTTTAACACTTTTGGCATCGTCGTCTTCTTCTTGCTCAAGTTCCATGCTTTTTGCGGCAAATGTTAACGTTAATATTGTAAAAACCGTAACCAAAAATAGTACGGATCGTGATAGTTTTTTTATTGAAATTGTGTTTGAAATAAACATAATCTCGCTTATCTTTCCTTTATAAGCTGCTTAGCTCTTGTTATTTGATCGAATAACTCAACCCATTTTTGCTTTAATTCGGGGGTATAAGTATCATCATTTTCAATCAAAAAATCTTCTAAGCCTAGTAAAATCGCAATATTAGGTTTTAATGTTCTATAGTTTTGTCTAAAAATTCTAGCTTTTGCAGGATTTTTGTAGGCTGCCTCTTTGCAATTAGGAATGACGGTTGAAATTAATTCGCCAAGCACATAAGGGTAATCAATAATTCTTGTTTTTTTGCCTTGGCTTATTTGTTCGAATTCTTCTTGCATTATTTGAGGCGCTATCTCTAATCCTCTATTAATTAATTCGAACACAAATTCTAAGTCTTCATAAACAATATCTTTTAGTGATGCGTCTGTTTTTCTTTTTGTTGAATCCCATGGATTTAATAGGTCTACACCTTCTTGTGCACCAACTTCATACAACATACTTAAATACAAGTGATCTGCAATTGAAAATATTTTTGATGCTAATGCAAGTCCACCAGCTACAGTAACTAAGTCTTGTGAATGAATTTTTTCGATTATGTAGGATTTAAATTTATTGAATGTATATCTTTGTAGTCGGCCTCTAATGTTTGCAAATACTTGTTTATCAGACTCACTGCCCAATCGATATTGTTTTTCAGATCTCAAGAGTCTATCAAGTGTTAATGTATATCGGCTACTTTGTTCAAAAACACTTTCTTTATCCATGATAAAGGCCAAGTTGACGTGTGAATTTTCTGGAGCCAAAAGAGAGTCATAAAACTTAAATAAACAATAAATTTCTTTTTTATAACCGTGTTTTATAAGAGCTTCTGTTCTCGTATCTTTTTGTTCAATTGTTTCATCATCAAAATGAGCCATTATTTCAGGCCCTGAACTAAACTCGTCTATTGGCAATAAGCCTTCAACCGTGGTTTCATCTTCTTTAACAATGGGTTCTGATTGACTAGATGCTCTTGGTGCAGATGATGAGGCGGGTGTAGAAGTTAATTGTTCTTGAAATTGGCTAGGTTTTTTGTGAGTTTTAACTTTACGTTCAGGAGCTTCATGCCTTCTTGCAGCCTTTGCTTCATTGGCTTTACGCTCATCTATTTCAAATTGTTCCATTTGACTTTTCATGCTTGCTAAAAATTCGTAGTAATTGGCGCCACCGCTCCTCATTCGTTCGGCTTCGGCTTGGTGTTCGTAGTCAAGCAAACAATCTTCAAGAGATTGTCTTGCTTGACTACGCAACCAATCTTCTGTCGATTGGCTTGCGGTTTCTTCTCTTTCCATACTTTTAATTGCAAATGTTAATGGTGCTGTTGCTAGAAAAAGAGCTACCACAAGTTTATGGAATTTTTCTTTAAAATTTATTTTTAATGCTATCATTATTTTGTCCTACAATTTAAAGGTTTAGGTTATTATTAAGACGAATTTTTAATTTTATCAAATAGTAAATAATTGTCAATTTTTATACATAAAATCGATATATAAGTTGTAGCTGAGTGCTACAACTTGATTTATAGGGGATAGTGTTTTGGTATTTGCTCTTTTGATTTCCGCTGTGCTTTTTAATTTATCATGGCATTTGGAGCTGACTGGCGTGGGGTGCTTTTGTCCAATTTTGTCGCTTGGGTTGCTGTTTTGGGTTTTACATGTTGCGACTTCAGAATGTATATCAACTGACACTGGATTCTCCTCGACCGTTGGAATGATTTCCGATGTGACTACCACTTGTCACCCTGAATTTATTTCAGGGTCCACGTTAAACGATGTCATCCTGAAACAAGTTCAGGATGACAAGCCGTTTGTTCAGGATGACAAGCCAGCACCCCTCGCAACAAGTAATTTAGCGGCGAACAATTTACTTGCATTTAACTCAAAATTATTTTCGTGTCTAAGTCTCGGTGCTCTTTGGGGTTTTTTTACAGCAGGCATTCATTTTAGTTGGCTTTTTTCAACGCTGTTCAATAAATTTTGCATAGGATTTGGCTTGAGCTTGTTTCTGTATAGCATAGCTATACTTATTTTTTCTTTATCCACCGCTGTTTGGGTAAGTATCCAATGTTATTTATTTCGATTTTGTTCAGGATTGCTGAGCCGTATATTTTGTTTTGGGTTAATAACACTTACTTTTTTTTATCTATGGGAATGGGTTTATCCCTTTTTTAATCCGCTTCTTCCATTGGCTCGGTATAACCAATTTTTAAAACTGGTATTTTTAGTGGGATGTATTTTACGAGGTCAAACTAAAGAAGAGTGTAGGAACGTGTCGACTGTACTGCGCAACTGGCAAGTTGTACAAATAAAACCATGCAAACAGAAGGGTGCTAACGATTTAATACAGTCGGCATTTCATTGCTTAAATGCTGCTGTAGAAAAAATTGATTATACAAAAAAAACATTATTCTTAGCTCCAGAAACATTTTTCCCATACTCTTTAAACAAGATGCCAGATGTAACAAAATTTTGGGGTGCAACGCTGCCTTGTAACGTTTATTTTTTATTTGGTTCTCAGTATGAGGACATTAAAACCGGAAAAATTTACCAATGCGTGTATTTGCTAAACCAATGTCGCGTAATAAATTTTTATGTCAAAAAACATCGCGTGATTTTCGCAGAACGCTCTCCTCACTGGATACCCAATTATTTTAAAAAGGCATTCTTTTCTAAAAGTGTACCCTTTTCTAAATGGCGGACTAATCTAGGAATTGAGAGTGTTGATTTTAACGATTTTAAAATTTGGCCACAGATGTGCTCAGAGTTTTTTTTGGATTATAAAATTAAGGGCCAGCATAATCCGGCCCTTAAAAATAATTTAATTTGCTTGTTTATTAATGACAGCTGGTTTGAAAAAGCTTTTCAGCAGCTATTGAGGAATTATACAAAATTAAAAAGTGCTTATCACGATATCGATATTTTGTATGTCTCGCATTCATCAAACAATGTAGAATTTTACGCAGCTAACTCGTCATCAATATCTTGTTGCATTTGAGGACGTAAACTTTTTTTCAAATCTTCAAAAAATTGCACATAATTTACAGGAGCTTCGTTTGCGGCTGAATATTTATATATTAAATAGACCCTTTTTGCTGCTATAAAACCAGTGCCTTTTTGCTTCATTATTTTTTTAAATAAAAGTAAGGACAATGCGCTTATGTTATGACAACTTACTGCAAGAACATTGTCGTACTTTGCTATAGTTTCTTGGTAAATCAAAATATTGTTAGATGCTAACGCAAGGACTTCTTTTACATTGTCTACACAACCAGGATCTGTGTCTAATTTTTGTAGATAGTCTTCTAGGTTTTCTAATCTGGCTGTTAAACTTTGTCTTGCTAGTGAGATCATGAATGCTTTTAATTCAGGATTTGTTTCAGTTTCATCGTCCGAGTCTAAGAAGATTTTAGAAACCAAGTTTCTTATTCGTTTCATGTTTAGCTCGAATGGTTGGGTCAAATCTTGATCATCTTCAAATGATTCTTTGGACAATCTCATTACCATTTCTTTACCGAGGCCTATTTTTAAAAGCTCGCCCAAAAGAGCAAGTCCGGCGACTTCAACGTTTTTGTAAGAGCATTCATCGACAAAAGGCACAAAATCCTTTGTGGATATTAAGATTGCATCTTCTGCTAGCTTTTCTGCTCTTTGAAGTGTAGGAAAATCGAGATTTGATTTTAACGTTGATTGCAGTGATGCGACTTCGTTTCTTAATGTCATTATTTCATTAAATATTTCGACCAAACTTTTTTCAAGACATCCTATTGGTTTAGCTACTGGCACAGTAGTTACGCCACCTTGATCATTATTAACTAAAGTGTTTCCGATAATTAAATAAAAATTTCCAGGATCGATTTGAGCATCATGGGCAGGTTGTTGCATGCAAGTCGATGCATTGAAGATGGTTAAACATGCAATTGATAAGACTAATATTGAATTAGAATGTTCCATAAACATATCCTTTACTAAATTTTATATTTGCAAAAAACAACACGAAGTGGCCGATTTTAGCATGCAAAAAAACATTATTCAAAAAATAAGTTTTTTACGTTTGTAAGCTTATTTTTTTGATACTTTAAGAATGTTTTGTTCTGTAATTTTTTTGTTAAACTGGTATACTTTTGTAGAATTTTGTAAAAGTATTTTTAACATTCAAGGGATGAAGGATTTAACATGCAAGTCTATCTTTTAAAAGATGTAGAAAACGTTGGAATGGCTGGAACTGTTGTAAAAGTATCTGAAGGTTATGGCCTTAATTTTTTGATTCCACGCAAATTGGCTATTAAAATTACTTCAGAAAATATGGGCAGTATCAAGAAAAAAGAAGCCTTGTTACAAGTAAAATCTGAAGTTTTGAACAGCAAGATTGCAATGATGGCTGAACATATCAAATCAATGGTTGTAACAATCAAAGAACGCATTCATGATGATGGTAAACTTTACGGTGCTGTTGGTGCTACAGAGGTTGTTGAACTTTTAAAAGAAAAAGGCATTAACGTAGACAAAAAACAGATAGAGTTCGAAAAATCCGTCAAAGCTATTGGTGAGCATAAAGTTGGTATTCGTCTTTCTTCAAAGTTGAAACCACAGTTCACATTGAAAGTTGTCGGTCAAAAAGAAGCTCGTAGTTAAGGCGTTTGATGTCAGAACAACTAGCTATAAACAATAATTTTAAAAATAAAAAAGATCTATCAGGCTCGCCAGCGTTAGCCTTGAGCAAAGGACTGCCGGCGAGCATTGAGGCTGAAAAATCAGTATTAGCGGCTATTTTGCTTAACGACGAAAATATAACGCTTGTTTCCGATATTTTAAAACCCTCTGATTTTTATATTAGATCACACCAAGTCGTGTACCAAGTTTTGATAGAGCTTGCTCAAGCAAATAAAAAAATAGACTTGGTCGTTTTGCAGGATGCGTTAGAAGTCAAAAATTTGCTGCAAGAAGTAGGCGGTATTGGGTACCTTGTTGAACTACAAGAGGATCTTCCATCCATTGGCTTGATTGTGCAGCACGCAAAAATAGTCAAAGATAAGGCGGTATTGCGTGATTTGATACAGTCGGCCTCTAACATTATTTCATCTTGTTATGATCAAAATGTTCGAGAGATTGAAGGTGTTTTGGATCAAGCGGAAAAAAATATTTTCCAAATTTCTAACAAACTTACAGCTCCAACTTTTGTACAACTTGATATTTTGCTTAAAAAAACATTTCAATACTTGGCGCAGGTAAAGTCCAGCCGAGAGGGTGTGACAGGGATTCCTTCAGGTTTTTCAAAGTTTGATAAACTTACCTCAGGGATGCAGCGAGGTGATTTGTTAATCTTGGCTGCTCGTCCATCAATGGGTAAAACGGCGTTGGCTTTAAATTTTGCTTTAAATGCTTGGCATTTTGGACATTCCGTTGGAATTTTTTCCTTAGAAATGTCATCCGAGCAGCTTGTTCTTCGTATGCTTTCAGCAGAAGCAGAGATTCCACATCAAAAAATTCGTAATGCTATGGTTACGTCAGATGAGTGGTTAACGCTTACCAACACAGCGGCAAAGCTTGCAGAGTCGAAAATTTTTATTGATGATTCACCAGGTTTAAACATCATGGAGCTTAGGGCAAAGGCTCGTAAACTTAAGGCCAAAGAGAATGTTGAATTTTTGGTGATTGACTACTTGCAGTTGCTCAGCTCTCACCAAAAACATGAAAACCGTACACAGGAAATTTCTGCAATTTCAAGATCCTTGAAGTCTTTAGCAAAAGAGTTAAATATTCCAATATTGGCATTGTCCCAGCTTTCTCGATCACTAGAAACTCGTATGGATAAACGACCAATGCTTTCAGACCTTAGAGAATCTGGAGCTATTGAGCAGGACGGTGACGTTATATTTTTTATTTACCGAGATGTTGTGTACAATCCTGAGACAGATAACCCTGATGTTGCCGAGGTTATAATTGGTAAACAACGTAACGGTCCTATCGGCTCACTGAATGTTAAATTCAGAGGCGATGTAACGCGCTTTTATGACATGCAAGGCGAAATTTATTTATAAAAAAGGAGAGAGGGTGGTTGTCTTAGGAGTTGACCCCGGTTTTCATGTAACTGGGTATGCTGTTCTAAAAAAAGATAGCGGTGTTGCATATCTCATTGACTACGGATGTTTGAAAATGCGTTCGACCGATCACTTGTCTGTTCGAGCTGGGCAGTTTTACGAATTTTTCAAAAATAAAATTGATTTACATCACGTTGATCAAGTTGCTCTTGAAACGCCGTTCCTTGGTAAAAACATTCAAACTTTTTTAAAGCTAGGCTATCTTCGAGGGATTTTGTATTTATTGGCTGACCAAAATAAACTTAACATTTTTGAGTTTGCACCCAAAGAGGTTAAATCTTCGGTTACCGGTTTTGGTGGAGCAAGCAAGGAACAAGTTGCCGGTATGATTTTTAGGCTGTTTCCCAAAGTTGCTGAATTTGGTGGAGTTGAAAAAAATGACGTTTCGGATGCCATGGCTGTTTGTTTGTGTGGCTTTTGGAAAGCTCAGCAGAATCCTGTTTTTAGAAATTCCTGAAATAAAAAAGCCCAAACTTAATTTTAGGTTCTAGTTCTTATCGGTTATGATATATGAATCGCCTTTGAATTCTAGCTTACAATTATCTTTTGTGATTCTGATTGTTTGCTGGTTTTTATTGGCCCGAGATTGTGCAGAATTATATGTCCAGGTTTCGATTTTAGTTAGCGTTAAGAGAGGTCGTCCTATTTCCGGTGTGTATTGAAAATCTAGTTCGGTGGATTGCTTAGCATTTAAAATTTTTAATGGCGATTGCACTGGTGAAGAATTTTCTTGTGTTAAGTCTAAGTAATAAGCAAGTATATAAAATTTTCCAGCTCTCCAATCATTATTATTCTTAATGTTAATCGATGCATAACCGTTAGCCATATACATTATGATCACTGTGACCAAAGTTAAAAATTTTTTTAGCATATTTCTCCATCCCCTGAAAACATAAATTTAACTTTATTTACTTGTCTATTTTTAACGTAACACAATGTGTTATTATGGATCAAATAAGAAATTTAAGAAGCCATTTTAACCTGCGAATCTGAAGGTGTTTTATTAACTATTAGATGAAAGGGATTTTTAATGAGACTTGTTTTAAAAAGAACCTTATTGGTATTGATTGTCGCGACTTTGCCATACAGGATATCAAAATGCATGGCTGACCTTGAGGTTGAACCATCAGCCATAGGCGATCCGGTTGTACCTGAAAAACTTTATGTTCAAGAACGATCTAACATTTGTGTGCTACCTAAAATAAGACAATTGTGCGAAGCAGAACTTCGCATGGGTGAACTGGAGATGCAGGATAATTTACCGATTGTTGGGTTGGTGGTCAGCGGTGGTGGCGAAAGAGCTTCATTGGCAACCTTGGCTTTTATCGCGGCATTAAAAGACACTGAACTTTTGGATTGTGCCCTTTATGCAGCAGGATTATCGGGCGGTTCTTGGGGACTTGGGACTATATTGGCAAACCTAAGATTTAGACCAGAGCGAAGTATTTTCGATATTAAAAATGAATTGAAAGACCGCTTTAGATTTGATTTAAGTGATACATCACAGTACAACAAAGAAGCGCTTTTTAGGGTTTTGGATAGAAAAAAAACGGCGAAACAATTTTATGGCTTTGCCGATATTTGGGGTCATGCATTTTTAGAAAGACATTTGGGAGGCATTGCTGGATTTGAAAACATAAAATTTTCCGGTATTTTGCCACAAGACGCCAGAAGTTTCCCTTTGCCAAT
>Ga0172371_10008282_pt1 | contig 14604 bp, 11 predicted proteins | sample Lak12m_FD_114543 | JGI IMG/M metagenome (GOLD analysis project Ga0172371, IMG submission 114543) | Freshwater microbial communities from Kabuno Bay, South-Kivu, Congo - kab_022012_12m | ecosystem: Environmental > Aquatic > Freshwater > Lake | place: Democratic Republic of the Congo: South-Kivu... | reverse complement strand
GTGGCGGCGGCCCACAAGGCACTGGTCGCATTTTCCGCAGGATACTGCGGGTTCAACTGCGACGCGGTCACCGGGTTTGACGCGGGTTACATCTTTGCCGGTCTTTTCGACAACGGCCGAACATTCGTGACCCACCCGGTAAGGATATTTCACGACCTGGCTCCCGATGCGCCCCATGGTGTAGTAGTGGACGTCCGAGCCGCAGACTCCGACGACTGCTACTTTCAAAAGCACATCACGGCTGTATGCCAGTTTTGGCGCCGGAGTTTCGATTAGCTCCATTTTCCTGATGCCGGTTAGAACAACTGCTTTCATGAGCGCTTTCCGGAAATTGCGTTTCTGAACCAGTCCAGGGCCTTGTCCGGGCCCATGTCTTCAAGTTTCCCGGCCTGCTGAATGGTCATCGGAGGCAGTTTACCTGCGGCTTCGAAGAATGAATTCCTGGCCTGGACGTCTTTGAACTCGGCTTTAGCTTTTGGCGAGATGTAGGAAAATCCGGCGTATTTCAGAAGGAGCGTGTGGCCGACCATTATGCGCGCGCCCTTGAGGAATATCTGCTTGTAGGGGTTCAAGGCTTCGCCATCAAGGTCATCGTTGAACGGAAGGCCGAGTTTGTTCATCTCCGTGCCTATGTTTACCGGGAGGTGCATTTTTTCTGCGGCATCCACGATCGTCTTGAGATTTGCCGTTTTTACGGCCTTCTTCTTTGGATCTGAAATGTTCCAGTTCCTGTCCGGTATTATATTCAGGGCAGCCGTGCCCTTGGACGACATGCATTCAAGCATGGCATGCGCGTCTTTCTCTCCTCCGCTTGTCCCGTCCAGCCAGGTGATCATCGGGACGGCGTCGCAAGAGGCGACCCATTTTACGAATTCCTCAACTGTCGGGAATGTGCCGGGTGACGGCTGTTCATATCCGAATCCTCCGCGTTTTGCGAGTCTTGAGCGGAGAACTTCCTCGAGCGTCGGCATGTCTGAGAGCAGTTCCAGCGCTTCATCGGAAGTCTTTCCCAGCAGTTTAGAAAGAAAGTCAGCCACTGCATTGGGATGTTTCAAGACCGATTTGATCTTGTTGATGTAGGCGCTGATGATGTGACGCTCCGTTGCCGCGCCGCCAGGGGTGAGCGGCGTGACGTCCTTCACGTAATCGATGGCGATGTCGGGCAGGTGCGGATTGATCCTGCTGATCAATGCCACGTTTCTTGCCTTTGCGCGGTCCCGGTATCCGGCCAGTCCGGTGGCCTGAGGCGTGCCGGCCGGGAATGTTTTTGCGAAGCCGGCGCCCATGATGTACGTGACACCGGGTTCGCCAGGCGAAGAGATGTCGACGCCGGCGAATTCCTTGAGGTAGGCGCGGGTTTCGACATTAACCGTTGACCTCAGGCCAAGCAGGAGTCCTGCCTGGAGGAACTCATCCATGCCGTCCAGCACGTCGAAGTCGCAGAGGCCGGCTGCATACAGGCCGTGTTTCTTTGCTTCCCAGGCGATATGGGAGGGGGAATAACCTTCGGCGTTGTATGAGAAGAACGAATGGAAGTGCATGTTAACATTGGTGCCTTCCGGCGGCAGTGCCGACTGATGTTCTTCCGCGAGTTGTTTGAGGGCGTTTTGCCTCTCGGCAGTTGAGAATGAATCCAGAATATCTTCAAGCTCTGTGGTTTTCATGGCGGCTGATTATGCCACATAATAAATGCCTGTCTAGAACCTATTTCATGAAGGCGGCTCGTCTTTGAAAACGCCCAAAACATATTGACCTTCAGTGTCCCTGATGAGAGATTGCTTTAACGAATCGTTCAAACTTACGTTTCAACAGAATCTCAAAAGAGAGGCAGAGAACATGCGAAGGACAATACTGGTTTCCATGGGTGTGGCGATGGTGTTTCTGGGAATAGCCGGCGCGGCTGAACCGGCAAATGCGGCTGAAACGGCGAAGATCAAAGTGCTGGTAATAACCGGTGATGATGTTGGCGCCCACAAGTGGAAAGAGACGACACCTGCCACAACGGCTGTCCTCGACAAGGCCGGCAAGTTTGAGACCAGGGTTGTTGAAGGACTGACAGTCCTGGATTCGAAGGAAGGTCTGGTCAAATATGACGTGATCTACTTCATGCTCTACAACAGCAAGAAGGTTGAGCTCAGCGCCGATGCAAAGGCTAATCTTGTGAATTTTGTCAAAGACGGCAAGGGCCTTGTGGTGACCCACCTGGCAAGCGCGTCGTTCCCCGGATGGGAAGAATGGGGTAAGATGTGCGGACGCTACTGGCAGATGGGGAAAAGCGGTCATGGTCCGGCGGGGGAATTCGAGTGCAAGGTAACAGTTAAAAATCATCCCGTAACGAAGGGCCTGGAAGATTTCAAGACTACTGATGAGCTTTATGCAAAGCTGCTGGGCGAGGAGAAGATAAACCTCCTGGTAACAGCAGATTCAACATGGAGCAAGAAGACAGAGCCCATGGTCTGGATGGTCGATTATGGCAGAGGCAGGGTTGCCTGTCATACTTTCGGACACGACACGAAGGCGTTCGAATCTGCAGGTGTGCAGAAGGTCATCGTCAACACAACCCAGTGGGCAGCCACCGGGAAGGTTGATTAATGTCCGGCGGACTGTGCTGGTAAACAAATGAACCATTTGCCTCCACAACAGCTGCTTGAGCATTTCGGCGTATTTGTTTCGGCGATTACCGGTGTGCTTGCGGCCCGCGGCAAGCGGATAGATCTGTTTGGCGTGCTGGTTCTGGCCCTGGTAACGGCGTTCGGGGGCGGTACAGTAAGGGATATACTGGTAGGTGACCTGCCGGTATGCTGGCTTCGCGGGCCTGGTTTGCTGATAAATGCGATAGCGGCGGCACTGCTGACGTTCTTTGTCGTGCGTGTTCGTGATATGCCGCGTGGTGTTCTGCTCGTGGCTGATGCTTTCGCTCTGGCGCTCTTTGCAATGATCGGTACACAAAAAGGATTGTACCTTTCGTTTTCCGCGCCTGTTTCTGTCCTGCTCGGCGTGATTACCGGTGTGGCGGGTGGGATTCTCCGCGATGTACTTACCGGCGAAGTGCCGATGGTGTTCCAGCCGGAAATACGTCTATATGCAACGGCGGCCCTGTTCGGGGCCGCCACATGTGTGGCATTAGCCATCTGGGGGATTGGCCAGACATCGGCTACGGTGACAGGCATGGTTGTGGTCCTGGCGTTGCGTCTTGCGGGTATCTACTGGAAAATATCCCTGCCGATGTTTGAACCCCGCCGTTAACTTCCCGTCTTTCTCAATCCAATGGGGCGGGGGCCATTTCGAAGATGTGGGTGTTCTCGCGGATGGTTGAGGACTCCAGTTGTTCTTTTGTGATGGTGATTACGAATCTCTTGTTTGAACTGGATGATGACAGGCGGGTTGAACGGATCAGGTTGATAAGTTCCTTTTTCCTGGGTATATCGAGTTCAGCGTCAATTGTTTTGAGAATCTCCTTGCAGCGTTCCTGGATTTCCGGATCGCCTGAAGACACCGCTGCTTTCTTGATGTCAGGAACAGCGGCACAACCGATCTCCATGATTTCCTTCTTCGCTTTCTCCCGTTCCTTGAAGCTGGAGGCGCCGAGATTCCCGATAAGTCCCGGTAACTTCTTTTTCTGCCCGTCTGTAAGCGTCATTTCGCCTGTAAGTTTGAACCCTGATTTGAGTACGGCAACATAAGTTATCCTGGAATTGTCACCGGTCCAGACTTCTATGTCTATGTTTTGTGCCGGTTGAACCAGTGCTGCGATTTTTCTGATGGTCGAATAATTTGTGAGCCTGCTCTTAATGTACGAAGCTTCACCGTCAGGAGGCTGTTTGTCCGGTTTTGTCAGGGGCTTATCGTCAGGCTCAACGCGCGCCGGAAAGGCAATGCGTTCCTTCATATGATTGTCCTGGCTCAACGCGTCCTTGATGGAAAGCAATGTCAAGGTGGTTGCCAGTCCGACAGAAGCGGCAGCCTGAGGCCAGCCGGAGCGTCTTTCGTGAGATAAAGTGCCTGCAGCCTGATGGATATCCATGAGCAGGGCAATTCCTTTATTTTCGAGGCGATCATTATCAGCCAGCATGCGGCGCCTTACATCGGATACGAAAGATTTCCTCAGGCTGCCTGAGTCAAGACCGCGGCTGGCGGCCGAAGCCAGTTCTTCAAGATAATCGCATGAGTTCAGATTTACTGAAGAGATGAAATTCCTGGCGCGCCTGGTTAACTGGCTGCTGCAGTTGAAGAAATGGCTGAGCAGCTGCCGTTCGTAGTCAACGCGCATTGCCATGTGGTGCAGGTTATCGTCTGAATGGTGGCGTTCCCACATGATATCGTTCATCAGCTCAAACATGGATTGGGCGCGGCTGTCGGAAATGCGGTAACCGTAACCCCAGAATGAGCCCTGCAGGCGGCCGGTGTCGCGCAGGCGCTGTTCAAGAGGGGTGCCGGCATAAACTTCCGTGCGGCAGAAGTTCATGGGATTGCGGTGATGTTTCCGGAGGAACTGCACGTTACCCAGTACATCTTCGAGGGTGGAGTCGGGATTCAGGAGGAGCAGGTTAAAGCAGGTGTGGATATCAAACCGGTTGAGCAGTTCGAGCGCGTGTTCGTTATCCTCAAGGCTTTGCCCGCGGCCAAGTTTCTCCAGTGATTCCGGCGTGCCGGCTTCGATCCCGACAAAGACGCGGAAGAGGCCCATATCTTTCAGGAGGCCCAGCAGATCTTCATCGACGCTGTCGGGGCGGCTCTTCACGGCAAATGCGATTTTGCCGACATTTCGTGTTTTCAGTTCTTTGGCAAGTTTCTTCAGGCGCTCAACCATTCCGGTCTTGTTCCGCAGGAAGAAATTATCGTCGTGGAAATTGAATATCCGGTAGCCGCGCCAGTAAAGCTGGGCCAGTTCCTGTGCCACTGCTTCGGGAGAACGCAATCTGAAACGGGCGCCGCCGCAGAGCTTGTGCCAGGCGGAGATGGAGCAGAAGGCGCAGGAATGGGTGCAGCCGCGGGACGAGAGCATATTTGCAATGGGAAGTCCGAGATAAGAATCAGGCGGAGTCTTGCGTGCAGGGCAGGCGAGTACGTCGAGGTCCTGCTCGTTCAGTGCTGATGAATTGGGGTGGATTTGGCCGTTGTTATCTTTCCAGGCAAGGCCGGGTACGTTGCCGGGAGAAGATAAATTGGCGGCAAGTTTTGTCATGATTGTTTCACCTTCGCCTATGGCTACAGAATCAAACGCGGGGATTTGGGTGAGAAGCTGTTTCGCGTGGAATGCGGCAAAGTGACCGCCCGCTGTGATATGACCAGTGTAGCCGAGCTGGCGGGTTCTTTGGGCGAGCATGGCGAATTCTCGGGCACGATAGGTAAAGACCATGGAAAAGCCGGCGAGCAGGGCGCCGGATGCGGCAAGGGCCGATGCTGCTGTTTCGGAGTCAGTTTCCCCGTTGAAGGGGATGATTATGACTTCGTGGCCGTCCCGCTCAAGTGCTCCGGCGATATAGCGTATGGCCAGGTTTTCTTCGCATTCTGCGCCGACCAGTGCAATTTTCATGACTATTCCTCCATGATCAAGGTGTAGCGTTAGAGTAATTTGTTTGTTCCACATTTGCCAACATTCATTTTTATGTTCTGATTAAAGAATTGGATAAGTGTGGTAATCTCATATGGTTCTGCGATAATACGACCCGGTAAGATAAATTAAGGTTTACATCTATGGCAGATTCAAAGTTTGTTGAAGAGCTCAAAAGGGCAATGCTTACTGAAGAGAAGATGTCAACCATGCTCCTGGACTTGTGCAATCCTGACTTGCTCCCTTCTGAAATTCCATCCCAAAAGCGCACTCAGATCCGGGATAATCTTTTAAAGCTCAGTACCGAAAGCAGGAACCATGGGATGGTTGTTTCGAAGCTGATCGCAAGATTTTCGGGAGGACATTCGCAATGAGCGTCAACCTGCGTGAATTTGAGGCCCGCCTTCGTCAGCTCTATGCCCTGGACCGGAATGCAGCGGAGATGTATGCGTCGATTTCCGCGTTGGCGCCTGACCAGGAGACCAAGGTTGTCGTCGACGGGCTGGCCCGGGAAGAAGCCCAGCACATGCTTTTAAGCAAACAGATACTGAAGCTTCTCGGCTGTGAATAGGCTTGCGGACGAGCGTGGTTCTTTATGGTTAAAACTGCCAGGAAAATTGAGTGGGGGAAGATCGTTGTATTCGAGATAGTTTTCCTTATCGTTCCGACCATTTTGTTTTCATTGATTGCTCCTTATTATCCTTTTGTGCTGAAGGCCTCCTACTACACGATTGTTGCGATATTTGTCATCCAGGCCTTGATGCTGTATGTTTCCAATATTGCCGCATTTCCTGAGAGTGCGCCGCATCTTCCGCCCGAGCCGGCCGGCGGTCTCCCGCCCACGCCAAGAACAACATTCATCGTAAGCGCCTATCTGCCCAATGAGGTTGGAGTTGTGGAAGATACGCTTCTTAACCTTCTCAAGAATGTCCGGAGGCCTGCATCAGGTATTGAGGTCATCCTCGCGTACAACTCAGAACATATTGTGGGGATCGAGGAGCGACTGCAGAATCTTGCTTTGCAGTGGCCGGAGCTGGTGCTTGCCAACGCGTACAAGAGCCGGAGCAAGAGTGAAAACATCAATTATTCCCTCGACCTTGCGTCGGGAGAGATGATCTGCCTGCTGGACGCCGACCATCATCCGGCTCCGGACTGCCTGGGCCGGGCGTGGCACTGGCTGGCGTGCGGATATGATTGCGTCCAGGGGCGGTGCAAAATACGAAATGGCCACGAATCAGTGCTGGCAGCGCTTGTGGAAGTGGAGTTTGAAGGCATTTACGGCATAGCGCACCAGGCAAGAGCCCAGATGTTCCACACGGGGTTGTTTGGCGGATCCAATGCATACTGGAAGAAGAGCGCACTAAAAGCGCTGCGGTTCCGTACGGACATGCTCACGGAGGATATCGATGTGACCCTGCGCGGTTCGCTCGCAGGTTACCGGATAACGCATGACCGAAACCTGATTTCGACGGAATTGGCGCCGGAGAATGTGGTGAACTGGTGGTACCAGAGAAAGCGGTGGGCACAGGGCTGGTTCCAGGTTTCCCGTAAGCATGCCGGTGCCGTACTCCGGTCCAGGGCTTTGTCCATTGGGCCGAAGTTCAACTGGATGTGGCTCCTGATCTGGCGCATCGTCTATGATTTTATTTCCCACCTGCTGTTTCCTGTTGTAATCGCATACTGGATATGGAGCCAGGAAGTTACGCTTCCGCTGAATTTCTTTATTATTTCCGCGGTATTCATAACGCTGTTGAGCGGACCCATTGAAGCCATGGTATCGTACAAGAATGCGTCAAAACCGCGTTTTCCGCTCAGGCGTTTATTAATTTATTCCATATTTGTTTTCTTTTACACGATGGTGAAGAACATGCTCCAGATGATAGCCATTGGTGATGAATGGGCCGGGAAAAAGGAGTGGATATCCACACCGCATTGAGTCCGGGAGCATGACAGCAGGAAAGGGCAGTGTGAGACGTTGAAAACCAGATGGATGTTGATATTTCTGCTTTTTGCAGGTTTATCGCTGACGCCCGCGTTCGGCTGGCCTTCCGTTGCGCCCGAAACTGTGCAGATGCAGGCTAGAAAACTTGTGCGTGACAAGAAGTATGAGCCCGCGCTCAAGAAATATGACAGCATTGCCGAATGGCTCCGCAAGGATCCGGAACGGATGATCGAGTGGGCCCGCGCCTGTGCGTATGCCAGCCGGCACGGAAAAGCGATAACCATCTTCGAGGAAGTTGCTTCAAAATATCCTGACCGGGCCCCTTTGATAAAAAATGAGCTGAAAGACGAACATTCTTTTGCAGTCCTGGAACATGCCCGGGAACTGGTTGAAAAGAAGCAGTACGGAGAAGCCATCAGGGAATACGACGGTATAGCAAAGTGGCTTGAGCGTGATGCCGGCCTGGTGATTGAGCGCGCACGGGTTTACGCGTATGCTGACCGTAATGAGGAGGCCATAGCTTTGCTGAAAGAGGTTAAGGCAAACCATCCGGCGGTGGCGAACGTTGTGGATAAGGATTTACAGGACCTGAACGCGTACGTGGTTCTTGGCAGGGCAAGGCAGCTTGTTGAGAAAAAGCAATATGGCAGGGCCATCAAGGAATACGACGGCATAGCAAAATGGCTTGAGCGTGATCCCGGATTGGTGATTGAGCGAGCCAGGGTTTACGCCTATGACGACCGCCATGCCGAGGCGATAGCGTTACTCGAAGGGATTTCCGCAAAATATCCCGACAAGGCCCAAGTTATTGCACGGGAGCTTGAGGACCAGAAGGCCTTTGTTACGCTCGAGCGTGCCAGGGCGCTGGTTGAAAAGAAACAGTACGGCGAGGCCATCAGGGAATACGACAGCATCGCAAAGTGGCTCGAGCGTGATCCCGGCCTGCTGATTGAGAGAGCCAGGGTTTATACCTATGCTGACCGTCATGCCGAGGCTGTCAGGCTGTTTGAAGCGATTGTCAGGGATCATCCCGTGCCGGGAAAGGATGTGCAGAAGGAGTTTGAGGAGCAGAAGCAGTTCATTGTCCTGAAAGAAGCGAGGGATCTTGTTGAGAGGAAGGAATACGCGAAAGCCATAGCTGTTTATGAAAAGCTGACGGCTTTACTCGACAGGGATCCGGGCCTCTGGCTTGAGCTGGCCAGGGTTTATTCTTATGCTGACAACCACGGCAAGGCCGCGGAAATATTCGAGCGCGTCCGCAGCCAGCATCCAGGCTACAACTCAATGTATCTTCGCGAGCTTGGCGACATGTACGCGTGGCAGAATAAGCTGGAAGATGCGATGAAGATTTATAGGCTGGCGCTTGAAAAAATGCCTGACAACCCTGATGTTGCCGCGGCGCTTGGCCGTGCGCTCTGCTGGTCAGGGAAGAAGGCCGAGGCGATGAAGGTCTACGAGGACGCACTGAAGAAGAATCCGGATGCCGCGAGCCTGCTTGTGGGCAAGGCGGACCTGTTGAGCCTTATGGACCGGTTCTCCGAAGCGCGGAAGCTGCTGGAGAAAGTCCTTGCGAAGGAGCCGGGCAATATCGATGCGTTGAACATGAAGGCCCGTCTCATGGTCTGGGACGGCCATCATCGCAGTGGTGCTGAACTTTACAGGAACATCCTCAAGGCTGTACCTGACAACCATGACGCGCTTGAAGGACTTGCGTTTGCATTTTACTGGGATGAACGTGAAGTCGAAACCGTCGAGGTCCTGGAACGTCTCCTGGCCCTGCAGCCCAACCGCAAGGAAGCTGCCAGGCTGATGTACAGGGTGAAAAGGGAGGATAACCCGGATGTGTCGATACTTGGAGGGTTCTTTTCCGACAGCGATGACAGGGATGCGTTGCGGGTCGGGGCTTCCGGAAAGATGGTTCTTCACCAGGAAACCAGGCTGGAAGCGCTGGTCGATACCGTTTCAATCTCCAGCGAGGCATCTGCGGCAACGAATGAAATAAGCGGACACAGCTTCGGCATCAGTATCGATTCCCGCCTGGGCAACCAGCTCAGGCTGAAGATTCCCGCCAGGATCTCTCACTATGACAAGAATAGCTGGGATGTGTTGACCACGGATTCAAGTCTCCTGTGGCAGCCGGCCGATGCGTGGTTGTTTGAGGGCGGTTATGAACGTGCCGTCATAGAGAAAGTTTCCACCATTCTTGAAGAGCTGACCATCAACAACGTCAAGGGCAGGATAAAATGGAAACCTGATCGCCTGTGGATGTTCAGCTGTGCGTTGAATCACGGCGATTATTCGGACGGTAACCGTCAGGATGCGCTCATGGGGATTGCCGAATACCGCATTACCCAGGATCCTTACAGCAAGATTTATTACAACTGCTATTTCTCCGACTGGGATAATGAAGCCGCCGACTATTTCAGTCCGGAGCGTTTCAGTGCTCATACGCTGGGCCTTTATCTCTCTTCCGTGCTTGCGCCGTCTTTTTTCGTCGAAGGTCAGGCTTCTGCCGGTTACGAAACGCAGGTTCGGCGATCCGGCCCGGATGTCAATTCGGCAAATATGTTCTTTGCCGGCGGGCTGGTTTACAGGCCGTCGGAAAGCTGGCGCATTTCGCTGAGATGCGAGTATTTTGAATCGTTTGCGGATCATTCCGTCAATTACGACGGGTACAGGAGTGTTATGGGCAGACTTGGTTTCACTTATCTCTTCGGCGGTGCGTTGGAACGTGAGAAACTTTCTGCTGAAAGTGCCCCGGCGCCGGGCCCGCGCGACCGCTAGATTACTTGTTCTTCGCCGCGGGATGAACGGCAAGAGAGCGTTTAAGCATTGGGTTAATGGCGAACGCGGACGTATTCCACTTTGACCATTTAGTTTTTATATCTTCAGCCGAATCCTTCCTGATATTCGGTTTGTCCGGCCAGGGCCTGAGCGGGTTGTAAACACCCCAGCTGTCCTGGTTGTCGCCGTGCGTGCTTTTGTATGTCCACACTGCCCAGCTCATGTTATTGGCCGAAAACCGGTCAACGGCATATTTCCATGATTCTTCGGCGGCCATGACATTGAACTCGCCGATAAAGCAGGGGACATTCCAGTCCCGGTGCGCTTTCCAGTCGGCGACCAGGTTGTCAATGCTCCACTTCTGTTTCTCCGGGTTGTTCCAGTCCCACTCATAGCTGTGCAGCTGGTAAAGGACATTCGTCCAGCCGAATTTTCCCGGCGGCGGCAGGATGTCCCAGCACCAGCCGACATGTTTGCCGTCGACGATTCCGGACCAGCAGGCTTCAACGCTGATCATGTGCTCAGGATCAACGGCCCTGATGGCCCTGTAAAGGCGGTCGTAAACGGCCCAGAGAGCGTCACGGCTGGGCGCGCCCATTGGTTCATTGATCAGGTCATAGGCAGCAACGGCCGGGTTGTCCCTGTAACGTCTCGCGATATGAGTCCAGATCTCAACGGTGCGGGAGATGTTTGTCTCGTTATTCCAGAAATCGGGTTCGATGCCGTTTTCTTTCTTGTTCCGTACTTGGCCGGTGGATTCTCCTTCGCGCTGTCCGCCGGGAACCCCGTGGAAATCAATTATTGTATAGATGCCGCGTTTCCATGCTTTCTCGACCAGCCAGTCAATGCGTTTGAACGCATCATTCCGCCATGTGCCGTCTTCTTCCTGGAGGTTACGGTACCAGAAGGGGAGGCGGATGACGTTCATCCCGAGTGCGGCGATATTGTCCAGGTCGGTTTCGGAGATCCACGCGTCCTCGTAAGAGTCAATAAGGCTCCTGCCGGTTTCCTTTCCGAAACGTCTTGTGAGTGTATCAAGCACCGACCAGTTGTCCGGAAGACCCGAAGAATCCATGGGACAGACCCATCCCTCGAGGATGAGCCAGCCGCCTATGTTTACTCCCCTTAGACTGACAGCATCGCCGTGGCCGCGATTGTCGCGGATGTCATTGCCCGAGGTTTTGAGGAAGGGATCAGCGTATGAGCATAAGGCTGTGATTGCAAGATACGCGCAGGCAAGCAAACATTTCTGCCGAATAACCATGGGTGCAAATATAGCTTGAATTCCAGCCTTTGGCTTCAAAAAACATCTATCAATGGAGTATGCCTATTCTTTTGATTGAAGCCCGTTTGAAATGGTGTTTAGATGAATTCATGGAGAATCAAGTACCTACTAAGGCCGATTCCGGTTTCATGGCGCCGCTCGTGTCCATGCTGGGGGTGGATTACTGGCATTTCAGGACCAGTGACGGCGGTGACCTTTATGCCACGCAGTACGGGCTTCCTTTCGCAGAACTGCTGTTTCCAGAGAACTGGTTTGAGCGTGAATGGTTTGACCGGAACCGCGAGAGGCTGATAGGCACGAGCACCGTCTATAAGGTCCAGACAAAGAAAATCGGCGAGCGCAGCCTTAATATTGTCGTCAAGTGGTGCCGTGTGGGCGAAGAGGTGCCTTTCGATACTTTGACGCTTAACAAGTTTGCCATGGCTGAATTCAACAGTCCCTATGAAGAATTCTCCCTGGTGATGGAAATGAGAAACAGCCGTGAGACCGGGATTATCCGCACGCACAAGCCGCTGGCGATATATGTGCCGTCGGAGCGTTTGAAGCTGTGGCAGACGGGGCGGTCGGAGTCAAAAATTGCGCAGAAGAAAGCCAAGCACAGGGACGTCGAGCTGGACATATACAGGCAGTATATTCTCATTTACGAATGGATAAAAGGGGCGTCTGTGGTTGAAGTGCTGGAACAGACAAGAATACCGAAAGAGAAACATGCCGAGGTAGTGGAGGGGCTGACGAAGAGGGCAATTGCGGAGCTGGCGCAGATAGGGTTTCGCGTTCTCGATATGAAGCCAGCCCACATAATTGTCCGTTCAAGCGACGATCAGAACCTCGTGTTGGAACCATCCGGTGAAGTTGCTTACGCGCTCGTTGATTTTGAACTGCTGGGTCGAACGCCCGAACACGACCAGGACGTCAAGCAGGCCAGGAGGAGCCAGTATCTCAAGGGGCAATCCCAGAGATTTGGACTGGCGCCGAAAGAGTCATTTCCGGCGCACCTGTGTCCGGTCAAAGTTTTTGATGTGGATTATGTTTTCGGGCACAGCGAGAGCACGCACGGCGACCTGTGGGTGGCTGGTAATGTGCCGGGTCTGTTTGATTTCTTCCTTCCGGAACGATGGAGACGGACGCACAGGGTTTCATTGTCCAAGACTAACGAGGTTTATTATACGAAGACGAAGGACAATATTAACATTGTCTGGAAGATATCGCGTGTTGGGGAAAAGCCTGACTTCATTCAGGATGATCCTAATGGTCAGCGAATTGTCGAGGCCGGTTATAATAGTCCTTTTGAGGAATTTGCCCTTGCGCTGGAACTTGCTAAAAAAGGCGTTGCCACTGTTTACCCGCGGGCGATTTACATGACAGGTCTTGAGTTTGAGTCGGCTGAGTACATTGAAGATCCGAGCCGGTATGGAAGTCATGCCAGCCTGATTGATCCTGACGGAAAGCCGATCCTGAACACGCACCACAACTATATTACGATCTGGGGATTCTGGAACGGGCTCGATGAAATGCTTGCGGCGGCTGATAAGCCCATGTGTGAGGGCATTAACCTGCCGCTTGCCTGCCAGAGCGGCTACGTCAGCAGGAGTGACCACGACAAGCTGCTGGAAGTGGCGCGCCAGAAGCTGCTGAGCGCGGGGATGGAGGACCTGAATCTCAGGGGTGAGCACCTGCTGTTGTCGATTAATTCCAACGGCCTGCTCATACGTGATGCCGAAGGACTTCCCGAAATCCGGTTCTGCAATTTTGAGCTGATGAGACGAATCTAGTTTCTGCCTGTAATCTCCCGGTTTTCTTTTGAATTTAAATATTAAGGCAACGCGAATTTCACGATGGAACCTTTAGCGTGATATGCTGCCGACAGGTTCGTTGTCGCGGGACGCCGCATATGCTATTCCATGCATCAACGGTAGCAAGAATGATCACCACCCGCCCGTCGGCTGACGGGCTGGAGACACTGAGAAAAAAGGCTTTTTGAGGTATATGTCTTCAAATACTCCATTTTCTCCATGAAAGCTGTTGCGCGAATTTGTCATAGGGCTTGTCCTGCCGGGAGCTTGAACAGAGAATTATAAGACTGTTGCCCTATGAAAATTCGCGCAACGTCAATATGCTGGAGAAAGCAGAGGACTGTGTTTTCCTCTCTGGTCTCCGTACCTCGAGCGCAGCGGGTGGTGAGTTTTCTTTGGTTTTTCAGGGCCTGGCCTGAACAGTTGCCCATCTCGAGTTCAGTCATGTGCGTGACCTGATGCTTGCCTGAAAATTACCCATAAAAACCCCAAATTTTCGGTCGTAAGTAGCTGATATACGGGTGCTTGCCCAAAAAGTTCAGTTAACTGAACTTTTGCGTTTCGCGGCAAAATCACGGTGTCCAATTTGACTCTTCAATCTGCCCAAAGTGCACTCTTTCCGGCATTGATAAAGAATCCGGAAAGTAGTACCTGTTTTGCGACATAAAGTGGTCGAAGACTTGTGTTGGGGACTAAAGAAGATCATGAATCAAGAATCGATATTTGAAGGTAGAATTGCACTGATTCTGGTCATCGTCATGATAGTTTTCCCGTTCCTGTTTCAGACGATACGCCCTAATCGAAGTCTTGATTTAGCTTCATTTGTAATAATGAGCTTAAGTCTTATCGGCATCGCTGTCGGAATCGGTTTAGGAATCTCAAGCATTCGCCATTTAACAGGTAAAGACAAGGTTTGTGGCATAATTGCCTGTGTACTTGCGTGTCTTTTATTGATTGTCGGGCAAATTATTCCTGTCATAGCCAGTGCTAGAGAATGAAGGAAAGGAGTCCCCAGCCATCGGCTGGTGGCGACGGGAAACCCGCGCCACAGCCGTAACGTTAGTCGAGGAGTTAAATGGTCACGCTGACAGCAGTTTCATATCCGCTGGCAGCGGAAATGTTATGCATGAAACTCAGGGCAAGCGGCATTAAGACATTCATTCCTAATCAAAACACAACTTACACTTCATTTTTGAGTCGTAATTCCGCGGGACTGCATCCAGTCTTTCATTCGGTCGAGCCAGGT
>Ga0172371_10008281_pt1 | contig 14604 bp, 14 predicted proteins | sample Lak12m_FD_114543 | JGI IMG/M metagenome (GOLD analysis project Ga0172371, IMG submission 114543) | Freshwater microbial communities from Kabuno Bay, South-Kivu, Congo - kab_022012_12m | ecosystem: Environmental > Aquatic > Freshwater > Lake | place: Democratic Republic of the Congo: South-Kivu... | reverse complement strand
GGGCAAAAAGAAAAGCTCATACCTTATCTTTCCCCTTTCTTATTAAGCAAATTAAAGTAAAAAATGCTCCTTGAAATCATTATCGCCGTCCTTTTAGGCTGTTTAGCCGGAACCATAACCGGCTTAGCCCCCGGAATTCACATTAACCTCGTCTCCGCATTTTTAGTCTTTTCTCTAGACAAATTCCAATCATTCCCGCCAATATCATTAGCATCATTTATAGTTGCAATGTCCATAACCCATACATTTATCGATTTCATTCCCTCAATCTTCCTAGGCGCTCCAGAAGAAGATTCATTCCTTTCAATTCTTCCCGGACATCAACTGCTCTTAGAAGGAAAGGGTTATGAAGCATTCATTCTAACATTAAAAGGTTCATTATTAGCAATTCCAATTATCCTCATCATTTCCCCATCATTCATATTTGGTCTCCCAGCATTCTACAATTCAATTAAGTTTCTTATCCCTTACATATTAATTTTCATTTCAATTTATATAATTTTAAGAGAAGAAAAAATCTTTAAAGCAATGATAATCTTTGCCTTAGCAGGAATTCTAGGATTATTAACATTCAACACTCCGATAGAACAGCCCCTCCTGCCTCTCTTGTCAGGATTATTTGGGATTTCAACTCTGATAATAAGCTTAAAATCAAAAACAACTTTAGTTAAACAATCGATAACTCCATTAAAGCAAGTTAAGCTAACTAAAACAGAATATCTAAAATCAATTTTATCATCATCAATCGCTGCTCCGTTGTGCTCTTTTCTTCCAGGGATAGGCTCAGCCCATGCCGCAACATTAAGCAGTGAATTAACAGAACAAAATCCAAGAACATTCCTATTTTCTTTAGGAATTATCAACACAGTCATTATGGGCCTATCCTATGTGACTGTTTATTCAATAAACAAAGCAAGAACAGGCACTGCCGCAGGAGTAAAAGAAATTCTAAAAACAATATCTTCAGCAGATTTAACAGTTATTCTAATGTCCATCTTAATAGCAGGAATTATAGCTTTTATAATAGGACTGATAACTGCAAAAATATTTGCAAAAAACATAACTAAGATAAATTACTCTGTTTTAACCGGAATTATCATCGCCATAGTCTTATCAGTTAACCTCTACTTCACAAACTGGCTCGGCATAATCGCCCTCCTGGCATCAACAGCCCTGGGCGTCTATACAATTTCAACAGGCACAAGACGAATTAACCTTATGGCTTGTTTAATTATTCCGAGTATTGTCTATTATTTGTTTTAATGAAATGCTAACCAAAATAAATAACCAACTAAGCACACTGCCAAAATAATTAACATTAGTTTATTTCTATCCATTGTTTACCTTATAATATTTAATTCCCCGTTATACGAATGCATAAGAAAATAAAAAAAGAGCAGTATTTAAGTCCTACTTCTCCAAGGTTGTTCTAAAACAGCTTCATTTGTTTCTCTTTCTCTTTCCCAAAGATACTATGTATAAACATCTCAGTCAATTCAAGATTTTCAAGAAGATAAGGAGAAACATCAAACTTCCTAGCGATATCCAATGCAGGTTGCATATACTTCAGTATGCTCCCCTCTGCAATCGTAAAAATAAGTCTTCCGCCGCATTTATTGCATTTCCCTTGCAAAGGAGGCCTCCTATATTTGGTATTGCAATTAACGCATCTGAATTCTTGTTGAGAAAACTTTCTCAAGTTTCCTTTAATATCCCTTATGAAATGCCTCTCTATTATCAACCTTGCAACATCTTTAACATCAACTGCCCTTATCTTCTTATCAAGAATCATCATCTTTTCCACCTTCTCCTGCATTGTTGGAAGAGATTTATAAGAAGAATTCACAGGGGCATGATTAAAATCAAAAACATTGTGCGTGCATTTAACATTAGTAAATGGATCAATTCCTTTTTTCAATCTCTGCTTTACTGTTTCAATGCATTTTACTTCAGAGCTATGCTTCCCCTGTTCAGCCAATTCATATAATTCCAAAGGATAAGTCCCAACTTCCATATCAAGAATCTGATCATCTACTTCTCCCGCCCTTATTCTAGTGTTTAAAACAAGAGGGGCATCCTGTGTTCCCCCTCTATGCGCTGGCAAAAATTTTCTAGAAAAATTAAGAAGCATATCCATTAACATCATAAATGCCGCTTCATCCCCGTCACAATCTCTTCTCATCGCCGCATGCATATAAGGTGAAGCGACCATCGCCTGTGCCTTAGTAAAACCAATAACTCTTCCAACAGTCGCAGTGCATATATGCGGTGCAATGCAAACAACTAATTGTCCAATTGTATCTTCTTTCTTCTGAGCATTAAAGTATCTCCCGACATTATATAGTTTATCTAATTCATCATCCAAAAACTTAGAAATATTTAATATAACATCATCAGCCCTTTCATCGGTTGTCTCAGGACAAGAAGGAAGCAGAACATCATGAGGAAACATCTCAATTAACTGCTCTTCATTCTCAATTGGATTTCCCAAAACATCTTTCTCATATCCCAATTCTTTAAGTTTAGCAATAGAAGTGCCAATTTCCTTAGCTTTAAAATGACTAATCGGCATTTCAGTCATATCGTACCTTATCGTTCCATCTTTATTAACATGCAAATTATATTTTGCCCTTAAAATTCCCTTCATTAAATTCTCGCAGCTATGGTCCCTATTACTAGTCCCTCTAACTCCTTTAACTAATTGCACCTCTTCATTCCTAATCCCTAATTTACTTCTAACAGAATCAAAATACTCCTTAATATCTATCCCCTTCTCCCTGAAACTAGCCCCTTGTTCATGAATTTCACACTTATCTTTTAAAACCAACTGGCATTCCTTGCAATAATAACCTCTGACACAGGTACTATCGCATACAATACATCGAGGATATATCTCTTCCCTCTTGCAATTCTCGCAATAATAAACCGCAAACTCTCCATGAACCCTTCCTTTTTCCAAAGCTGCTTGAAAACTCCTCAATCTTCCCCCTTCTTCTCCAACAGGAAATAATGCATGCGGACTTCCAATCAACTTTCTAAGCTTCGCCTTCTCTGGCCTCCCCATTCTCGCCCCCATATACCCTCCAGATTTATTCTTTATCTTCATCCTTGAAAGTAAATTGATAACTTCCAAAACACTTTTATCCTTATTCTCGTTTATTACACTTAGTTTAGAATCAATTTCCTCGCTAATTTTTCCATTCAGATTTTCAATTCCCAAATTAAATAGTAATGCTTTAGTTTCAACGCCATCTAAGACAACATTTTCAATCCCAACCATATGTTCAACCCCTATCACCTCTAATGCCCTTTTCCCTTTTGAGAACCTTTCTCTTTCGTTATGATTGTAAGGAAGAACTAACTTCCCATCACGAACATCGGAATGTGCAATCCAATCAATTAATGCTAAAAATTCATCAAAATACAGCTCTTTCCAATAAAAGATATATTTAGGATGCAAAGGCAATCCATATTTCAATGATAATTCAATAGCTTTATCAAAACTGACCTTGAACTTATCAATTTTTTCTTCAGGATTAACCTTATTTATCTCTAAAGCCCACCATTCTTCAACATAACCCGGTCTAATAAGTTCATAATTCCTATTTGCAACATCACTAAAAGGAAATAATACATCTCCTAAATGAATTATTTCTTCGACATCTTTATATAAAGCTCTCGCTTCCTCTAAAGTATTCAACTTTTTAACGCCCCCATTCTTTAATTTGACTATGGGTCCATCAATTTCGTCGCAAGCAGTTACAATTCCTCCTTTTGTCGGCTTCTCAATCTTAAGTTGAGTTCCAAGAGAAATGAAACTGTCCGTTATTGCCATAGTCGCAGGATGTAATGAAAATGCAGAAAATCCATTTGCTCTCGTCTTCCCATATCTGAATCTAAATCCCCCCATTCTAGAAGGATGTGAAAACACCGGCCTCCCTGCAACAATATCTTTAATATATGTAGGTGAAGTATCGCTCGTTCCTTTCTCTCTCTTCTTATGCAATGCTATATATTCATCTAAAAATTCCCACCCTTTAACAGGTATCCCTTTAGTTTGAATTCCTTTCCATAATCTTAATCCCTTTGCCGCTTTCTGTGCTAATCCCTCCGAAAATATCAAACACATTCCCCCCCTTATCTGATTTGTCTCAATCCTAGGCAAATCTTTGTAATTTGAAACCTCTCTCTCCTCACTCGGCTCTCCAGTAATCTCTATTGGTAAGTTTTTAGCAAGAAAAGCAATCTCTTCTTGAGTAGGCAGATACTGCAGATTAGTAACTCTTTCATGGTAATCATAATTTTCAGTTACATATCTTTTAACTTCAATATCACTAGGATCATATTTAGCATAACCAAAATGATCTCTGAGATAATCAATTAACATTAGTGCCATACAACCTGCTGTTGTTCCCGCACTTCTTATTGGTCCTGAAAAATAAGCTTTAAAATATTCCTTTCCTTCATTCGTCTTTCCTAATTTAAGTTCCGTAAACCCTTCAATAGGGCTTGAAACAACTCCAAGGGTAATATAAGAAAATCCAATCCTTATCCCTGCTTCAATCGCCTGCAACAAGCTTTCAAATTTGCAATACTTTTCATGCGCAATCTCCTCTGCAATCTTAAATGGCACAGCCATATCTAATTGCCCATACTCTTTCTCCAATTCCAATATTCTCTCGACTATTCCAGAACCTAAAAGCTGGGGATACACAACAGAAATTAGTCCAACTGCCTTTTCCGCGAGTGATGTCGCAATTGGAACCTCCACTTTGTCAACAGGATCGTACCCCTTAGCCCTAGCTTTCTTAGCTATCTCATACTCTTCCCCAACTTTTCTTTCTATTTCCTTAAAATACTGCTCAAGATTCATTTTTCTCCCCAATTTCACTATCGCAGAAATTGAAAACTTTTAATTCCCTAGTTTTAAGATTCAAAACAGGCACTTTTCCCGGGTCAGTCATATTTCCCATCTTCTCCTCATACTCTGTCTGTGACTGCCAACAGCTTCCAACAATAATTATAGTTCCATTATAATTTTCTATATCCAACCTATGCATTTCCCCTGTACATAGCAAATCAGGAACTTCGGAAATAACCATTGGATCTCTTTCTTGATTAGGAATATAGACTGCTTTTGAATGAAATGGCGCAAGATGCCTTCTTTTAAGCATATGTCTTACCGCTTTCGCAGGGCATTTATGCGCTTTCATCTCTCTAAGTTCAGGAATGCTAGTAATAAAATCATGCAAGCTATCCCCATGATACATCAATACCTTAAATTCTTTATTTCCCTCAAGCAATTTGACCATGCAAGGATTAGTAACAAGAACAAGATTTTCAATTTCATACAGCTTTTCACCATATTCCTTATTTATCATCGGCTGTGGTTCAGCTAATCTTACAGAATCGTGCTGCCCGGGGCACATGAACATAGTTATGTACTTAGGAACCCTAGAAAGATAATTAGCCAATAATTCATATTGCCCTTTTGAACTCTTTATTTCCAATAATCTTTCTTGGTTAGGAAATACTCCAACCCCATCGATGTTATCCCCAACTATAAACAAATATCTTATTTTCTTAGCAGATTCATCTCCACTGTTTAACCAGCCAATAAACCTCTCAAATTCTTCCTTGAGATGCTTTCCTCCCCCTGTGTGTATGTCTGAAATAAAAGCAATGTTTATATCATCATCAAATCTCACTTTTTCAGCAACAAAAGAATCAGGAAAAACAATATCAAAACCGAAAAGTATTTCTCTGCTCCCTGAAGCCCTTATTCCAACTACATCGTCCTCTTGTATTTCCTCCGCTTTTTTAAACGCCTCCTCATTATTTGGTTTAAACAGCACGCTTATCTCCCCAGTTAAGTCCTCAACCTTCAAAATGATATTCCTATTCTTTGTAACCCTCTTCTCAACAATTATCCCTATAACACTTAACCCTCTCCTCTCACTTCCTATTTTATTTATTGCAACTAAATTCCCCAATTCAGGTCTTTGCATCAGAAGTCTTTGTAATTGCTGATATCTTGCTCTGAAATGCCCTACAAAATCCTGAACTTCAAGCTTTTTATCATTTCTAGTCGTAGAGTAAAATATTTGATAATTATGCTTTCTCTCAATAACCTTATCACTCTCCTCAATAATCTCTTTCTCTTTTCTTATCTCCAAACTTATCCCCAACTTAACAAAAACACTTTCAACACTGCTCTTCTTATCCCCCTCTAGTCCTCCAGCAATTTTCTGCACATATTCTATATTCTTGTTAAGTATAGATTTTGTAATTATCTTCTGCCCGGAAACCCTTTCCACCGTGTCAAGAAAATTAATTGCATCTCTATCATCTAAATTAGAAACAAGATCAAATATCTCCTTCTCAAGCAATAATCCTTTTTCCCTTATTGATTTTAACACTTCCTCTCTCATTACCTCTTCCCCAAAAACGAAATAAAAAACTTCTATTTAAACTTGTGTTATCACTAACCTATATTACACATAATATACATCAAAATTCAATTTACAATCCAAGACTTTCCTTTAATATCTCTTCAGCTCTAGGCTTAATATTCTGAGCAAGCATTAATTTTATTTCTCTCATTCTCCCCTGTCTTCCCTTGCTTATAACGCTCGCATTTATTATTCCCAACATATCAAACTCCGCTAAGATATCCGAAACCCTTCTTTGTGTAAGTACTTCATTTCTAGTTTTATGGCATATCTCTTCATATTTATTAAAAACGTCTCCTGTAAATATTCCGTCTTCTAGTGCTTGTTTATTTAAATCCATTATTGCTCTAAGTACTAATTGAAACTGCTTAGGTTCACTTTCAATTATATCCAACATTTTATCCCTCTCTATTTTTTGATTTGCATCATCAATGTGCTTTAAAGCAACTTTTTTCCCATTCCCCCTTTCTGCTAACTCCCCCGCAACTCTAAGCAAATCCAACGCTCTTCTTGCATCCCCATGCTCTCTCGCAGCAAACGCAGCACACTTAGCAATAACCCCCTCTTCTAAAACCCCTTTTTTGAAAGCTCTCTCTGCCCTTTCCCTTAAAATATCTTGTAACTGCAAGGCATTGTAAGGTGGGAAAACTAATTCTTCCTCCCCCAAACTGCTTCTAACTCTTGGATCAAGTCCATCCATAAAAGTCAGACTATTAGAAATTCCAATAATACTTATCTGCGCATTTCTTAGCTCCGTATTCATTCTAGTTAATGAGTAAATAAAATTATCATTAATCTTCTTAACTGCCTGATCTATCTCGTCCAGCACAATAACAATCAACTGTTTTCTATCATCAATCAACTCAACAAACCTATTATAAACAAAATCTGTAGGGAGGCCAGTAACAGGTACACTGCTCTTCAATTGTTTAATCAATTCCGCAATTATTCTATACTCCGTATCTGCAACCTTCTTCATCTTGCAATTAACATATAAAAATTTGATATTACTTTGCCCCATTTGCTTCATTTTCTCCTTCATTTTATCAATAACATGTTGAACAGAGATGGTTTTTCCCGTCCCCGTCTTACCATATACAAACAAATTACTTACCTTATCCCCCCTAAGCGCAGGAGCCAATACCGAAGCCACCAATTCTATCTGTTCCTCTCGATGAGGAATGCTCTCTGGAGCATAATTTGCTTGAAGTACCGCCTTATTCACAAATAAATTGTTATTAACTGCAGAATCAAATATTATATCTAATTTACTCATCCTCTTTTCCTCTTCAATTTATCTTCTTTCCTTATTATAAATTTATCTATTCTCTAAGCCCCATTTCCACTGGAAATAATTATTCTTATCGACGACAGCAAAATAAATTTTAAAGAATATAACACCCACACCTTTATTTCTCATGGAATAGTAATATTCAAAAATCTTAAAATACCACTTAAACTTCAACATTTATTAAACGAACATTAATATATATTCTATAATATATATAATTAATTATATATAATATAATATAAATATTTATAAATAAAAATAATAAATAATACCTTCTCTCCTTTCTTTTTAAACTTTACCATTAATTCCAAAAGAAACCAAAGGGACAGGTAAAGTTCGTGTTAAATTTAATTTTATTATTCTAGTTTTATTATCTTTTTCCTTATTCTTTCTTTTCTTCTTTACATTTTCACAATTAATCATGTTCTTTTAATTTTTTACTCTAATTTTCCTTCTTTTTTGAATTAATTCAAAAAAGCGAACCATAAAAATATCAAAATTTCCCTCGATATCTCCTCTTTTTTGATATTTTTCTCACTTCTTCTCAATAAAAATATCACAGAAATATTTAAATACACAATAAATTTAGGTTAACTATGTTAGATAAAAAACCAATGAGGGAAATTGTGGGAAAACTTGTTGTTACAAAAGAGGGAAAGAGATTAGGAATTGTTAGAGATATTACTTTTGAAACAAGAACCGGAGAATTAATTCAGTTATTAATAAGAGACGCTACCCCATACACTAAAAGCCTTAACCTTGAGACCACATCGGGAAAGGAAGTTGCAATACCTTACAATAATATTGTTGCAATAGGAGACTTTGTAGTAATTTCCGAAGAAGACCTTGTTTAGGCCCAGCATAACAAAATTTAAAAATACCCTTTATTAAGCTCAATTATGAAAGTTATAGGATTCAACTTTACAAAAATGTCTGCAGACAAGCCAGCAGATGCTAAAGGGGGATTTATAGTCAATAATCATATTGAGTTTATTGATGTGGAAAAGGAGCAGCTAGATATTGTTAAGGACTTTGAGCCAGTCAAAATTAAGTTCAGATTTCTTGTTTCTTATGACTCCCAAGATGTAAAGGAAAAAGAAAAGAAAAAAGAGTTTAAATCAGACATCGGGAGTATAATATTTGAGGGAATTATTATGCTTGCCCTAAGTAAAGACCAAGCAAAAGATATACTTAAGGAATGGAAGAAAAAAGAGCTATCCAACGAACTAAAAATCCCTCTTTTCAATATTATTCTAAAGAAATGCACTCCAAAAGCCTTGGATTTAGAAGATCAGCTTGGTTTGCCTTTCCATGTTCCACTTCCACGAATTTCTCCTCAAAAACAAGAATAAACTTTTTATAGTTTTTTTGCAACTTCTCTAAATACTAGCCACGTCGCTCCAATTAATACAATTAATAAGCCAGTAAAACTAAAGCTACTTTTTATTACTGTTCCAATAGCTGCTCCAGTTATCCCCGGCATTCCCATCAAAAATATAATAATTATTCCCGCAACTATTGCTCCAACCGCCGGTCCGTAACTCATTCTTCTCTCTCTTCTCTGGAGACGATTATCAGAAGTTCTCTCTCGTCTAACAAGCCTATCATTATCCGAGGTAGCATACCCTTCTCTAACTCTCTGCCCTCTGTCATTTTGTTGTCCTTGCCCATGCATTTCTTCTCTCTTAATCCTTTCATACGCAGCCAGAGCGTCTTCAAGTTCTTCGGTTTCAACTGCGGCCTTATCGAAGTATTGCTGTGCTTGCCTAACTTGTCCAGCAGTAATCAAATCAGCCCCAACCTTGCCAAGAAGCTGTGCAGACAACTGCCTATAAGAAATAGCCACATCAGGTCTACCAGCAAAATACCCTGAATATGTCCTTGCGGCATCCGCAGTAACTGCTTCTTTTTGTATTAATTCTCCGAGCCAATCAGGAGGAATGGGTTTACCATCATACATTCTGTTATCTACCTTTATTCTAAGAGTATGAATTCTCTGTAAATTGTCTTTAATATCCCTGCCAAGATCATCAACCTGCATCTCGAGTGACCTCACCATCTTACCTTAATCAGAATAATTATCCTAATAAATCTATCGCTGAACTAAAATTCATTTATCTTAACTTTCCTAGTTTCCCAAAATCCAAGCCTTTTAAGTCCTCTGAAATAATAACCTCAAATTTATCATAATCAAATTCCCAAGCCATTCTATAGTCATATTCTCTAACGTCACTTCCTTCATTAGCATAAATAAAGCTCGGAACAATAGTTACTTTTTTCCCTTTATACTTTCCAGTTAAAAAGCATTTAAACTTCTCCATTTTAACCCCATCAGAAATCTTGACAGCGGGATGTGCATTCCCCAATATCCAATATTCAATTCCATCATCATAACAGATATCAAAATCCTTATTTCCATGCATAAAACAAACATTATCAAGGACATAATAATCCTTCAATTCAACGCATCCTCTTTTCCTAATCACTGGTTCAAGCAAAGTGTCATGTTGCCCTTTAACTATAACTATCTTACTACATTTATCACTAAGATAGTCAATAAAAGCAAGCACATCATTCCATTCTTCTCTCATTACCTTTCCAATAACATGTTTAACATCTCCCAGTAAAACAATCTCATCGACAATCCCTTTGTTATTCCCAATACATCCAACCCCATTATTCAATTTGCCCCTCATATACGGCTCACCATCAGTAACCCCATTACCTCTTCGTACATCAGATAACAATTTTTTCCCACTTTCACTAACTATTTTATCAAACACCCTATCTAACTCACCAATATACTCTTTAAGCATCTCATCTCCAATTAAAACTCCTGTCTCCCTTAGTGCCCCCTCATATCCTAAATGCAAATCCCCAATTACAAGAATTCTTTTCCCATTTGTCGTTATTAACAATGTCTTTCCTATGTATTCTATCTTTGTATTTTCAGCCATAACTCCTCATATCCTTTATACTTAAAAAACCTCCCCTGTAACTTCTACTTCTTTTTACACAACCTTTCCTAATAACCAAATAAGTCTCTGTTTTTTGTTACTCAGATTAGTAACATTTTTGTAGAAATCTTTAAAACGGTCACATTATTAAGATTATAATGCCTGAAAAGAATGAAACCCGTCCTGAAGCGATAAGGGTGGTTGTTCCGGAAATGCTTGCAAGTCATCTTGGTGCAACTGTGCAAACTAGAATGGCTCTTATGGGAGAACCTGATAGTACAATAATAAATTTAGAAGGTCGCAAATTTTATGAGCAAGGAGTTCTAGCAGTCTATTCTGCTTTGCGACTTTTGACTATCGATGGAGTAAATAGTGTTGACCCGCGTCAAATTCATGAATTTGAAGCAGGACTCCGAAAGTATTTATTTAAGCAGTAATCTTCCAAATAACCATCGCATTATTTATCCTAAAAGCCATTACCCAATCGCTTTAAGATGCAACTCATGCATCCTCTTCAAGAAAGAAGCTCTGTCTTCCATCTTAATTAAATCATGTCTGCCTTGCAATACAAGAGAAAGTGCAAAAGGGGAAGCAATTGGTACATTTTTAACCTTAAACCTTACCTTTCCATTTTCAATATCTTTCAATACGCCTTCAGCTCTATAAACATCCATTAAATCCTCAAATACCTCCCTCCTTGCCTCTCTCAAGATTGGAAACTCATTCGAAAGTTTCTTAACAGCAATATAAATAAACTCGCTATGTACTTGCTGTTTCCCAACGCTTTTCTCCCTCCCCTTGTAGTTCCGTAAAATCATAAGCGCACGAGCAGCACAATGCCTAAATCTTCTCTTCAATATGTCCGTTCTTTCAATCGCCTCCTTTAGTATAGCGCGCAAATCCTTAGCCTTAACCCATGAAATTATCTTCTTCTCATCTAATTCCTGCCCCGCAATATAAAATCCATTATCAGATAATCCAATTTCAATATCTCTCATTTTCAATCTAGCAGCCGCAAACGCATACGCCCTAGACAATGCATCGTTAACTCTTCGGCCATACATACTATGAAACACTAAAAACTCTTTCTTATCTTCTTTAAATTTCTCAACAACAATCGTATTGTCAGTTGGAATCTCTGAAAAGCCCTGTTGCTCATAAAAATAATCATAAATTTCCTCTGCAATGTGCTTTTTAATATAACAATACTCAGAAATAAACTCAATGCATCCCTTCTTGTCCTTTATTCTTTCTTTAATGAGTCTTCTAAACTTTCCTATGTCTAATGCAACCTCAAAATTCAAAGGCAACATCTCTGAAAACCATGAAGGAATAGTAGGATTCCTTGAGACATCTGCAGTCACATACGCCTTCATCCCCCTAGTATAAAGAAATTGATACTTATGTCCTCCAAGTACAAATATATCTCCTCTCTTCATTCTCTCTAAGAACCCCTCATCTATCTTCCCTATTATCTGCCCCCTTCTTTCAGCAGGATTCTGAATAACAACATTGATAAACGACTCTCCAGGAATTGTCCCTAAGTTAGTCATATAAATAACTCTAGCTAATTTCCCCCTCTTGCCTATTTCTTTCTTTTGAGGATCATACCATATCTTAGCATAAACATTTCTATGTTCAAGTGCATAATCTCCCGCCAAATACGAAATCACATCCAAAAAGTCTTCCTTGGTCAAAGTAGAATAACAATAACTCCTTCTTATTGTTTTAAGCATTTCATCAGAATTCCAAATCTTTGTTATAGCCATCCCATATATCTGCTGAGCAAGAACATCTAAGCAATTCTTAGGAATGTCCGCACTATCAATCTTCTTTTCAACCATTTCCTTCATTAATATTGAACATTCAACTAAATCATCTCTATCTAAGACAATAAATCTCCCTTTAGGGTTCTCATGCAACTTATGCCCCGCCCTCCCAATCCTCTGTAATGCCCTAGAAACCGATTTAGGACTTCTCAAAAGAATAACCAAATCAATACTTCCTATATCAATTCCTAGTTCAAGAGAAGTAGAGCTAACAACCACCCTAAGTTCTCCTTTCCTAAGCTTGTCTTCAATCATAAATCTATGTTCTTTTGACATTGAACTATGATGTGCACCTATTAGCCCTTCATATTTTCCAGGAAAATGCAAGTCAAGATAATGAATTATCCTTTCAGTAGCCGAGCGAGTATTAGTAAATATAAGAGTAGTCTTATGTTCCTGTATCAATCTATCCAAAATTCTATAAAGTTCCTTCTGATTCTCCTGAGTATCCACTTCTAATATATTTTCTCCAGGATAATCTAAGTCAATATTCACTTTCTTCATTAATTTAACCTCTGCGATTAAACAATCTCTATTCATCCCAACAAGAAACTTAGCAATCTCATCAAGAGGTGAGATTGTAGCACTCAGCCCTATACGAACCGGGTCAATTAAGCTTTCAGCACATATTCTCTCCAACGTAAGCGAGAGATAAACCCCTCTCTTGCTAGTCATTGCGTGTATCTCATCTACAACAATAAACTCCAACGCCCTAATTTTTTCGACAATTTTGGGAGAAGTAGCAATAATTGCCAAGGTTTCAGGGGTAGTAACCAATATATGAGGTATCTTCTTAGCCATTTTCGCTCTCTCCGAAGCAGTCGTATCTCCAGTTCTAAGTCCAACTCTTATCTTCTGTATCTTCAACCCTTTTTTCTCAGCCAACTCCTCAATTTCCTTTAAAGGGGCAATGAGATTAACTGCAATATCATTAGACAATGCCTTAAGGGGGCTAACATAAACAGCATAAATCTTATCTTCAAGTTCATTCTTTAAAGCCAAATCAACTAAGTAGTTAAGAATGCCAAGAAAAGCAGTTAACGTCTTAGTGCCCCCAGTAGGCGCAGAAACAAGAATATTCCTCCTAGAATATATGTTCTTTACCCCGTATAATTGTGTCAAACTAAAATCATTAAACTTAGAAAAGAACCACTCTCTAACCAACGGATTCAATATCCCCTTCACATCTTCGCTCTTATCTTCATTTACGTATTTTATTTCTGCCATTGCTATTCTCCACTAGAAACTAACCTCTTAAACTCTTCTAACTACTTTATAAGGATTGTGAAAACACAATCCGAGAATCAATACTAAACCAAAAAATATAAAAAATAAAATATAAAACTGCTTATTCAGCAGGCTCTGAAGCTAAGAAGCTCCACCAAGGCTTTCCAACAGCAGTTACATTCCCAGATTCAGAGTCAACCTCCGCTCTTACCTGTGCTTTGGTCTTAAACATTCCAAGTATCTTAAAATGTCTTTCAACCTGTACCTCATAAGAAGCCTTACTTTCATTTCCTTTTCCAGTCTCTTTCAATTGTATCGTGCAATTATTACTTTCATTGCACACTTTAAGCCTAAGCCTTTCCAGTGCCCTTTCAGAAGCAGTACCTGGCATTACCTTAACCAATGCATTATTTCCATTTGAGAAATGCACTCTAAGCCTTGTTCTATTTTGATCCATCTCTGGGGTGATGTTTAAATCCGAATGAGCAGTCATATTTCTGACTCTCAACTTTATTCCGCCATTCATTTCAACATCCATATCATCCCCATTTTCATTTCGGTACTTATTAAGTCCAAGCGCGAGCCCTTGTCCAGCCCATCCGCCATTTTCGTTGCTTGCAATTAATCCCTGTCCGGCTCCTTGCTGCTGCCCAGAACCTGCATTTCCTCCTTGAGCAGAAACACTGAATAAACTAACCGCTAAGAAAAGCAATACACCAAACATCAAAAATTTCTTCATTTTCATACCCCCCTTACAAATTTCTACCTTAAATAATACATTGTTAGTCATTTATAAATTTTTTCCCAAGCTAAAACCGAATAATTTAAATAAGTTATTCGGTTTTCTC
>Ga0172371_10008280_pt1 | contig 14604 bp, 14 predicted proteins | sample Lak12m_FD_114543 | JGI IMG/M metagenome (GOLD analysis project Ga0172371, IMG submission 114543) | Freshwater microbial communities from Kabuno Bay, South-Kivu, Congo - kab_022012_12m | ecosystem: Environmental > Aquatic > Freshwater > Lake | place: Democratic Republic of the Congo: South-Kivu... | reverse complement strand
CTCACCCTGGTGACAAGGGCCATGGTCTACCGCCCCCCCGCCCCTGACCCGCACACAAGGCCCCCGCCCCCAAACCTCATCTCTTGGGGAGTGGACTAAGCCACCAACGACATTAGACCATGCCCATCATCCTCGCCCCCATCATGGGGGTAACCGACCACATCTACCGTACCACCTTCGCCGAGTTCTTTTCTGACGTCGAGCTGGCGATGGCCCCCTTCATCAGCTCGGTGCAAGCCAGGAGCATCAAGGCGAACTACCTGAAAGACCTGCTGCCCGCCAACAACCGTGCCCTGCCGATCGTTCCCCAGATTTTAAGCAAGAACGCCGAGGACTTCCTCTTCTTGGCGCACAAGATCGCCGATCTTGGCTTTGCCACCATCAATTGGAACCTCGGCTGTCCCAGCCCAACGGTGGTCAACAAGGGGAGAGGCTCGGGGATGCTGCCCTACCCGGAACAGATCGCCCAATTCCTGGACAGGGTGATGGGCGAGATGCCCTGCCAACTCTCAATCAAGCTGCGCCTCGGCCGCACCTCAGCCTCGGAGATTTCTGCGCTATGGCCCATCTTCAACCAATACCCCCTCGCCGAGGTCATCGTCCATCCCCGCCTTGGAGCGCAACTCTACAGCGGCCAAGCCGACATTGAGGCCTTTGCCCACTGTCTCAGCCAAACGCACCTGCCGCTGGTCTACAACGGCGACATCCGCACCCTGGCCGATTTCACCAGGCTCCACGAGCGTTTCCCTACCCTTGACCGCTGGATGATTGGTCGCGGTCTGCTGGCCAACCCCTTTCTGGCCAGTGAAATTCATTCCTTGCTTAATCCCTCCTTGAAATGCAACCAGGAGATGGCTATATTGAGAACGTTTCACGGCCAGCTCTATGAGCGCTATCGTGAGGCACTATGCGGGCCTTCACACCTCCTCTCCCGGATGAAAGGCTTTTGGACGTACTTTGCCGACATCTTTAGCCAGCCTGGCCAAGTACGAAAACACATCCACCGCTGCCATACCCTGGACCGTTATCAAGCGACGGTCGAGGGCTTCTTTGCCTCAGAGGAACATCGTTAAAGGATACTGCCGTTTCTGCTATTGCCGTTACCCCCCCTGGAGTTTTATGAAACTACAACGAGTTTTTTCTCTTGGCCTGGGCCTCTTGCTGTGCCTGACCACCGTCGGCACGGCCTCTGTGCCCACCAATCAGGATGCCAGCTACGACAAAAACAAGGCCAAGCTGCTCAGTTTTGTCCTTAGCCAACAGCTCCAAAAGAACCATTTTTCCCATAAACCGATCGATGACGCCCTCTCCCAAGAGGCCTTCAGCCTCTACCTCAAGCAGATTGACGCCAGAAAACAGTTCTACCTGCAGAAGGATATTGACGAGCTCCAACCCTTCACCACAAAACTCGACGATGAGATGCGTGAAGGCCGAGTTCTTTTCCCCCTGGTGGCCGAAGAACTCTTGCGGGCACGGGTGGTCACCGTGCAAAAGTTCATCGAGGAGTTCAGCGGCCAAACCTTTGACCTCAAGCAGAAGGCCGTTATCGAGTCTGACAACAAGAAGTTGACCTATTGCCAGACAGAAGCCGAGCTTCACGATCGTTGGCAAAAGGCCATCCAATACCAGATAGTCTCCCAATATCTGAACCAAGATGCCATCAATGCGGCCAAGAAAGACCTGCCAAACGAGGCCAAAACCGAGCCGGAGACCGCCCCCAAATCAGAGAAAGAGCGCATTCAAGAGGCCAAGGAGAAGGTGCTGAAGACCAATCGCGAGCTGCTCGAACGGATGATGAAGCGTGATGCCAAAGACCAGTACAACCGCTATTTTTCGGTTATCGCCCGGGCCTTTGACCCCCATACCGACTTTATGCCCCCGACCGAAAAGGAAGATTTCGACATCCACATGCGCGGCTCCCTGGAAGGCATTGGTGCCGAGCTGCAAGAGGAGGACGGCTTCATCAAGGTCAAGAGAATCATCCCCGGCGGGGCTGCCGCCCGTCAAAAACAACTGGTGGCCCACGATATCATCCTGATGGTGGCTCAAGGGAAAGACGATCCGGTGGACATCACCGACATGCGCATCAACGACGCGGTACGCCTCATCCGTGGGGCCAAAGGCAGCGAGGTGCGTCTCACCGTCAAAAAGGCCAACGGGCAATCCACGATCATTTCGATCATCCGCGATGTCGTTCAACTTGAAGAGACCTTCGTCAAGTCGGCCCTTCTCGGCAACGGGGAGGAGCGCTACGGCTACATCAAGATCCCCACCTTCTATCGCGACTTCCAGGGGGATGGCCATGGCAGTGAAGGGCGTAACGTCACCGATGACGTCAAAAAAAGCCTGGCCACCCTGGGCAAGGCCAAGACCCGTGGGCTGATCATCGACTTGCGCAACAACGGCGGCGGGGCCTTGGTCGATGCCGTCAAGATCGCCGGACTGTTCATCAAAAACGGGCCGGTGGTACAGATTAAAAATAGCGACAATAAGGTCGAAGTCCTCCACGACTACGACAGCGAAATCGCCTATAACGGCCCGATTGTCGTCTTGATCAACCGCTTCAGCGCCTCCGCCTCTGAGATCCTGGCCGCCGCCCTGCAGGACTACCATCGGGCCTTGATCGTCGGCAGCGACCACTCCTATGGCAAGGGCACGGTGCAAACCCTACTCAACATGGATAGCGAAATCCCACTGTTAGGCCTCAACATGGCCCAATACAAACCACTCGGTGCCCTCAAGGTGACCACCCAAAAATTTTATCGGGTCACCGGGGAATCGACCCAGGACAAGGGTGTGCTCGCTGACATTACCCTCCCCGACGCCTTCAGTGCCGCCGAGATCGGCGAGCACTATGAAGAAAACGCCCTGCCCTGGGACACCATTGCCCCAGCCAGCTACGAGCGCTGGACGTCCTACCCCTTCTCCGTCGACAAACTCCTTCCGCAAAGCCAAGAGCGTCTGAAGGGCAATAAAAAATTCGTCGAGATTCAAAAAGAGGCAGAGGAGAGTAAAGAACGACTGAAGAACACCCAAGTCGCCATTGACCTTGATTCTGTTAAGCAAGAACGGGATCGCAATGAGGCCCTACGCAAGAGTTCTGGCGTACCCGGGCATGGCCTCATCGGTCGAGACGACGACGAGCCAGCTCCCGATCATGATCTTACCCCAGAAGAGGAAGAGAAACGGATGACCACCCTCTTGGGGGAAGATCCCTACGTGCAAGAGTCCTTGGCCTTACTGGGAGGAAAGCCCGTACCACCGGAGAAAAGAGAAGCGGGCGCCAGCATCACCGATGCCACGCACTAACGGCGAGAGATCAGGGGGAGTGGCCCCAACAGCTCATGTACAGCAAAGAATTGGCCAGTCTGCGGGCCTACATAGACAACTTTGACCCCGAGGAGTTCAGCACGTCGCAGCAACAAAATGTCGCCTTAGTGCCAACCGCTGAATCTCTGGCCTACGCCCATCGATTGAAGGCCAAGTTGCAGCGGCGTCGCCAAAACACCGAGGCACTCCTTGCCCTTGAAACACCTTATCCCGAACAAATGATTACCCAAGAAGAGGTCGATGCCCTGCTCGAAGAATGGACAGCCACTAAGAGTTGAACACGGCTAAGCACTAGGTACTTTTTTGCAAAATATCTTTCAACCAACGAGGTATCCCCATGAGGAAAAAGACACCACACAGACGAATCAGCTGGCTCTCTCTCAGCCTCGGGCTCCTGCTCCTCACCCAGGTACTCCCGGCCTGCCCAGCCTGGAGTCAGACAGGCGCCCCAGCCAGTTTTGCTGACCTGGCGGAACAAAATGGGCCAACCGTCGTCAACATCTACAGCACCCAAACCATTCAATCACGCAACCTGCCCTACGAGTATTTCTACAACAACGAGCAGATGCCAGAGATGTTCCGCCACTTCTTTGATTTACCGCAAGGCCCCCGGCAACAACAGGCCTTACCGGCGCAAAAGAGAACTAGCCTGGGATCGGGGGTCATCGCCTCCTCCGACGGCTACATCCTGACCAACAACCATGTGGTTGAGAACGCAGATGAAATCAACGTCCGCCTCTCCAATGCCGAGGAGTACCGGGCCAAGATCATCGGTCGCGACCCCAAGACCGATCTGGCCTTAGTCAAGATTGACCCCAAACACGAGTTGCCCTATGTCACCTTCGGCGACTCCGAGCGTCTGCGGGTAGGAGATTGGGTCTTCGCCATCGGCAACCCCTTTGGTTTTGAACAGACGGTGACCGCAGGTATCGTCAGCGGCAAGGGTCGAGCCATCGGCGACGGACCGTACCAGAATTTCATTCAGACCGATGCCTCAATCAATCCCGGCAATTCCGGCGGCCCCCTGTTCAACCTGAACGGCGAGCTGATGGGCATCAACACGGCGATCTTTAGCCGCAGTGGCGGCAATATCGGCCTTGGCTTTGCCATCCCCTCCAACATGGCCAAGAGCGTCTTCACCCAGCTTAAGGGGGCCGGCAAGGTCACCCGGGGCATGATCGGCGTCATCATCCAACCCGTCACCCAAGACCTGGCCCGGCAGTTCAAACTCGATCGCGCCGTCGGTGCCTTAATCGGCCAGATTACCCCCGGCGGACCCGCTGAGAAGGCCGGGATCAAGGCCGGGGACATCATCCTCAAGTATCAAGGCCAGCTTATCAGCCAGGGCAATATGCTCCCCGCCCTGGTGGCGGAAACGCCGGTCGGCACCAAGGCCCAGGTCGTGCTCTTCCGTGACGGTAAGGAGGTGCCGGTCTCGGTGACCATTGGCGAACTCCCCGAGGATCAAACAACTATCGGTGGTTCCTCAAAGACATCGCCCAACACCTTTGAAAACGACCTGGGCTTCACCGTGCAGACCCTGACCCCCGAGTTGGCCCAATCTCTCGGCATTGACGAGCAAGCGGGCCTCTTAGTCAGTGATGTCCGGCCTGGGAGTTTGGCCGCCGACTCCGGCCTACAACGAGGAGATCTCCTTGTCGAAGCGGGGACAGGCGCCAATCGACGCCCCATCACCTCAGCCAAGGACCTGGAGAACATACTGACCGCTAATAAAGGACAGAATATCCTGATCTTGGTCAAATCCAACAAACAAACTCGATTTGTCTTACTCAAACGAAACTGATGATAGCGGCCTACCATGGACAACCTCCTTGCCTTGCTGGTGCCCCTCGTCCGACTGATCAGCACCCTCATCGGCGTCATCCTCTTCTTTCTCTACCTGGTACGCCCATTACTCAATTACCTGCTGGCAAACCACGAGATTGAACGTCAAAAGAAAGAGAATGCCGCAATCCTAGAGGCCTTCCTCAACAACGAGGCCGAGAACCACCCTCCGGGGAGCCAAGACGGCCTCCCCGGGGACCAGTCTCGGGGAAAGAAGCCCCCCGGCAAAGAGACCATGGCTCGGCTGGCCAGCAGCGATCCCGAAAAGGCGGGGGATCTCGTCAAGAAATGGATCCATAGTGATTAGGGTTTCACCTCTTCACCACCCAAACACAGCGGACTGATCATGAATTGGTGGACTAAGGCCCTACGCAGTCTCATCGCCTCCGACACCCGCGAGAAGCTCGATCTCTTCCGTACCTTCCCCGGATTTCGACGCTTCTTGGCCACCCGTCACCACTACGCCATGTTGCGAACAGCAGGCGACGTCCTCTTTCTCGTCGTCCTGATCTCCGGCTTCTTTGGGCCCACCCAAGCGAAACATAACGTCTCCGTCTTTCTGACCTGGGGCCTGCTCTGGCCAGCCATTGTCCTCTCTTGGTTTTTGGTCGGCAGGATGTGGTGCGGCATCTGTCCCTTCCCTGGTTTTGGTGTCTTCCTGCAACGCAAGGGTCTGTCACTGGGCTGGAAGGTACCGCGCTTGCTCCAAAAATATGGGGTCTACACCTCAGTCTTTCTGCTGGCGCTGGTCATTTGGATCGAGGTCGTTGCCGATCTCGATCACTCCCCACGCGGCACCTCCTATCTGGTGTTGACAATCATTGTCGGTTCAGCCATCCTGGCCTTCCTCTATACCGGTCAGGCCTGGTGCCGCCACCTCTGCCCCTTGGGCCGTATCAGTGGGGCTGCTGCCACCTTGGCCATCACCGAGTTCCGCGCCAATCACGATCGATGCCGCAACTGTCACACCTTTGCCTGTCAACGAGGTGGCGAGGGCAAGCGGGGGTGCCCGGTCTATCTCGGGGCCTATTCGGTCAAGAACAACCTCCATTGCCTGGTTTGCGGGCATTGCCTGACCACCTGCGACCGGGATTCGCCACAATTTCTGCTGCGTAATCCCTACTCAGAACTGATCACCAATAAGGGACGCTACATTACCTGTAGCTACATTGTCCCCTTTCTGATCGGTTCACAGTTAGCCAGGTTCTTACGCCACAAGGCGATCTACGCCTCATTTGCCCAATTGCTGAACTCAGACGCAATGGCCTTCAGCCTGCTGCTCATCGTCAGTTTTGCCTTGGTGTTGGGCGGCATCAAGTTGGGCAACTCTCTGCTCGGCATCAAACCCGATCCCATCGTTGGCCACCTCTCCCCCATGGTGCCGATCCTGATCCCCATGGCCTTTGTCGGAGAACTGGTCTACCGTATGTGGTTCTTTACCGACGGGATTGGCGATTTTCTGCCGACGCTCGGGAGACAGACCCATGTCCGTTGGCTTGAGCTCTTCAGTTTCACGATCCCCGACTTTCCCGTCCAGATCCTATCAGCCTTTTTTATGTTAAATGGGGCAGTTGCCGCCTGCTATATCCTCTGGCGGTTTTGTATGGAAGACTTTGAGGGGGAGGTGACACTCAGCCAATTTATCGCCTTAAACACCCTAATCAGTCTTTTTTTGCTTTCCTATCTAGGAGTTATCTTCTAAGCGGAGGGTGCCGCTCCGGGACGTTGTTCACGCCGCCGGGCGACACGATTGATCGACAGGGAGGGAGGCGACAGAGGGGGAAAAGAAGGGGAGGATCATCGAACTAACCTGCAGGGTGCCGGTCACCATGTTCTCAAGCAAACTTGGCACGGCATCGTGCTCAACCTCAACAAAATGCCAACACTCGGGGTGAGCAACAATGGCCTGCAAGAGGGCAAGGTGTTGCCCGTGTCCCGACTTAACCGCCTCGACATGCCCCAGCAGGCGGCAGCCCAAGAGGGCCAGATCTCCAAGCAAGTCGAGGACCTTATGACGCGCAAACTCGTCTACGAAGCGCAGACCTTCTTCGTTGATGACCCCCTGTTGACCAATAACCACCGCATTTTTCAACGAACCTCCCAAGGCATAGCCGTTGGCCCGCAGGGCCTCCACCTGCTCCATAAAACCAAAGGTACGGGCAGCGGCGATCTCCTCACTGAACCTCTTGGCGGACAGCACAAGGCTGTAGGATTGGCTGGGCACAGTGGCATGGTTGAAATCAATAGAGCAACTCAGCTTGAGCCCATTATAGGGTTTGACACTGACTGATTTATCCCCCTGCTGACAATGGATAGGATGGGTAATCTTGACCACCCGGCAACGGGAGCGCTGCCGGATACGACTCACCTGCTGCAACTTGGCGACAAAGGGGGCTGCGCTACCATCCATGATCGGCAGTTCAGGGCCATCAATCTCGATCATGGCGTTATCGATGCCAAGGCCAAAAAGGGCGGCAAGGAGATGCTCGGTTGTTGAGATCACCATTCCCCGATCGGCAAGTGTGGTCGCCAAACTGGTGTCGACCACGCGATCGAGAAAGGCCGGCATGGAATCATCGCTCCCCGATCGCTTAAAGCGAATCCCATGATTGGCCCCCGCCGGCGAGACCGTTACCTTAACCGGATGCCCGGTATGCAGACCAACATCCGTAAAGGAAACGGGCCTGCTGAGAGTGTGTTGAAACATATCCATATCTTGCATCCTCTATGCAGTGTCCTAAGATAACCAAACAAATCGGTACGATGACGGCCAAGCAAGTGGTAGGGTGGGCAAAACGCCTCTCCTTGCCCACGCGGAGAGGGTGGCACGAAGCACACCAGGCGGGGAAGCCTCCCTTCCCGTCCGCGTGGGCACAAACAGCGTGCCCACCCTACCGCTGTGGCTTAAGCTGAATCGTTATAAATAACCAAACAAATCGGCACAATAACTGTGCGCCAGACAAAACTGGTCACGGCAAGGCACCGACACTGCCAACGCAAAAGCAAGATATAGACCAACAACAAAAAAATTATATTTTTTCCACTAAAATAATTAATCAAACAATTTGAACAAGATACCCCAACCAACAAACTAACCTGCCCGGCCAAGCATCAGAAGTCACGCCATGTCCTGTGGCAAAAAAGACACAGCCTCACCTACCAAACAAGCCGCCTCTTTTTTTCTCAAGCGACCGGCTATCCTCTTGACAGTGGAATTGATTTCGTTTAGTTTCGCTCACTTTATGAGTTCATGGTAAGCGTAGCAGAGACATCGACCGTGGCAGAATCTGCGGTTGCTGGGCGCTTACCTCTATGTCAACCGTTCGTCGCACCCGAACGGCAAAATACGATTAAGGTCTGAAGGAGATACAGTTTTGGCTAATCACAAATCGGCAATGAAGAGAACACGGCAGAGTGAAGTTCGTAATCTGCGCAATCGCACCAACAAGAGCAAGATGAAGACGGCAATCAAGGCGGTACTGACCGCTATCGAAGAGCAATCTGTGGAAAAGGCGCAAGAGGCCCTCCGCGCGGCCATACCGATCATCGATCGGGTTGCGGTCAAGGGCACGTTGCACAAGAAGACCACATCACGCACGGTGTCCCGCCTGACCAAGCGGGTCAATGCCTTTGCCGCCGGGGCTGAGGTCTGATCCGCCGCCCCCTACGATGACTATCGTCCTCGTCAGTCAGCACACCCGCTCTACTCTATACTCGAAGACGGCATAAAGTGAGACGGAGTGGAAGCGGCTTGCCAGCCGCGATTCACCGGTAGATCAATCGCAGCTGGGAAGCCACTCCTACGGAGCCTTCCTTCAAAAAGGTAAAGCCATGGGCCGTGAGACGGTGCCATGGCTTTTTTTTGGTAACTATCCCGCTTGATGAGGAGTGATGATGAAACCTGAGTTATCCGATTTCCGGCGCTTGGCATCCCAGTCCGGCCTGGTGCCGGTCTGTCGTGAAATCATCGCCGATCTCGACACACCGCTGACGGCCTTTGCCAAGGTAGCGCTTGACCAACGCCACGCCTTCTTGCTAGAGAGTCTCCAAGGCGGCGAAAAGTGGGGCCGTTACTCGTTCATCGGCTTTGAGCCACTGGCCACCTTCATCAGTCGTGGCGATCAGGTTGAAATCCGGCGGGCCAACAAAGCCGACACCTTTCAGTCCGACCCGATCGAGGCCTTAAAGGCCCTGCTTGCCTCCTTCAACCCCTGCGACACCGGCTATCTCCCCCGCTTCTTCGGCGGCGCAGTGGGGTTCATGGGCTACGACATGGTACGCTTCATGGAACGCCTGCCCGCCCTCAACCCCGTCCAACCGGAGTTCCCAGACTCCTCATTGATGATCCCCAAGATCGTCTTGGTCTGCGATTCAATCAGCCAGACGATCTCCATCGTCAACTGCGTACTGACCGCCGGGGCAACCGACCTCGAAGCCCTCTACCGCGAGGCCGAAGCGGCCATCGACGCCATCGTCTCCCGCCTGCGCGGCCCACTGCCGCAGGGCATGAGCGAAGGCACCCAGGCCTCCAGCCCTCACCAATTCACCTCCAACGTCACAAGACCGGAATTCACCGCCATGATCGACCGCGCCAAGGAGTATATCCTGGCCGGCGACATCATCCAAGTCGTCCTTTCCCAACGCTTCCACAGTAAGACCGAGCTTAGCCCCTTCACCCTCTACCGGGCCCTGCGCCACATCAACCCAAGCCCCTACCTCTTCTTCCTGAAACTCGACGATATCATCCAGATCGGTTCTTCCCCCGAGATCCTGGTGCGCCTGGAAGGGGATGAAGTCGAGGTGCGTCCCATCGCCGGTACCCGCAAACGAGGGCTGAACGAGGCGGAGGATCTGGCCCTGGAGCGCGAGCTTCTCGCCGATCCCAAGGAGCGGGCCGAGCACCTGATGCTGGTCGACCTCGGCCGCAACGACATTGGCCGCGTCTGCCGCTACGGCACAGTCGAAACCCGCGACCTCTTGGTGATCGAGCGCTACAGCCATGTCATGCACATCGTCTCCGGCGTCCACGGCAAACTGGAAGCGGGCAAGGATCAGTTTGACGTGCTCAAGGCCTGCTTCCCGGCAGGCACGGTCAGTGGTGCCCCCAAGATCCGGGCCATGGAGATCATTGAGGAACTGGAGCCCGAACGGCGCGGGCCCTACGCTGGATCAGTAGGGTACTTCGGCTTCTCCGGCAACATGGATATCTGCATCACCATCCGCACCTTCATCCTGCGCGGCAATGACCTCTGGGTGCAGGCCGGAGCAGGCATCGTCGCCGACTCCGACCCAGAAAAGGAGTTCGAGGAGACCATTAACAAGGCGATGGGGCTGCGCCGGGCCGTCGAACTCGCCGAGGGAGGGCTGTGAGATGATTGTCATCATTGATAATTACGATTCGTTTACCTACAATATCGTCCAGACCATCGGCGGCTTCGGCGGCATCGAACTCAGGGTCTTCCGTAACGACCAGGTGGATATCGCAACCATCACCGCCTTGCAGCCGACCCGGCTCCTGATCTCGCCCGGGCCTTGCGCCCCGGAACAGGCCGGCATCTCGATTGCGGCCATCCTTCACTTCAGCGGCAAGATCCCCATCCTCGGCGTCTGCCTTGGCCACCAAGCCATTGGTCAAGCCTTTGGCGGCAAGGTGGTGCGAGCGGGAAGGGTCATGCACGGCAAGACCAGCCCGATCAGCCACGACGGCAAGGGGGTGTTCACCGCCCTACCCTCCCCCTTCGAGGCCATGCGCTACCACTCGCTGGTGGTGGAAGAGGCCAGCCTGCCCAAGTGCCTGACCGTCACCGCCCGCAGCGATCAGGGGGAGTTGATGGGCCTGCGCCACACCTCCTTGGCGGTGGAGGGGGTGCAATTTCACCCCGAGTCGATCATGACCCCGGACGGGGTGCAACTGTTACGCAACTTCGTGGCAGATGGCTACGCCACCATGCTGCGCTAGAGGAGGGGGAAGATGATTAAAGAGGCGATTGGCAAGGTCGTCTGCCGTCAAGACTTGAGCGAGGCGGAGATGATTGAGGTCATGACTGAGGTCATGACCGGCGGGGCCACCGATGCCCAGATTGGCGCCTTCATCACCGCCCTGCGCCTGAAGGGCGAAACGGTTGCCGAGATCACTGGTGCTGCCCGGGTGATGCGGGAAAAGGCCACCCCAATTGACGCCGCCGCCCCCGACGCTCTGCTGGTCGATATCGTCGGCACCGGTGGCGACTGTTCCGGCACCTTCAACGTCTCCACCACCTCGGCCTTTGTGGTGGCCGGGGCAGGGATCACCGTAGCCAAACACGGCAACCGCTCGGTATCGAGCCACTGCGGCAGCGCCGATGTCCTGGAGTCCCTCGGTGTCGATCTGGCCCTAAACGCCGAACAAATCGGACACTGCATCCGCCGGGTGGGAATTGGCTTCATGTTCGCACCGATGTTGCACGGGGCGATGAAATACGCCATCGGCCCCCGCCGCGAGATCGGCATCCGCACGGTGTTCAATATCCTGGGGCCGCTCACCAACCCGGCCAACGCCAACGTCTATCTGCTCGGGGTCTACGCCGAAGAGCTGGTCGAGAAGATCGCCGGGGCCTTGAGCAATTTCGGGATCAAACGCTCGCTGGTGGTCTGGGGCGAAGGCAATATCGACGAACTCACCACCACCGGCTTCAGCAAGGTCGCCGAAATCGACCACGGCACGATACGAACCTACACCGTCACCCCCGAGGAACTGGGGCTAAGGCGAGCGACGCTGACCGACATCAAGGGCGGCCAGACCGCCGCCGACTCCGCCAGCCAAGTCCGCGAGGTGTTGAGCGGGGTGCCTGGGCCACGCCGCGACATGGTGCTCGCCAACGCCGGTGCGACGCTGATGGTGGCCGGACAGGCCGAGACGATCAAGGCCGGAATTGCCTTGGCCGCTGCGGTGATTGATTCGGGGGCGGCCATGGCCAAACTTGAAGCCCTGGTGAAATTTTGCCAATGCGGGGCCTGACACCACCACTCATCCCTCCTCTACTTCCGACAACTTTGCCTCATGATCCTCGATACAATCGTCGCAACCAAACGTCAAGAGGTCCAGACCCTGCGGGCCTCGGGCCTGCGCGGCCCAGAGACTGAAGTCCCCCCTCCCCGCGGCTTCCAGGCTGCGCTGGTCAATCATGCCGGGCTGGCCATCATCGCCGAGGCCAAGAAGGCCTCCCCCTCGAAGGGGGTGATCTGCCCCAACTTCGACCCGGTGGCCATCGCCCGTGACTACGCCGAGGCTGGGGCCCAGGCCATCTCAGTGCTGACCGATGAACAGTACTTTCAAGGCTCTCTGGCCTACCTCCCCCAGGTGCGGGCGGCGGTTACGCTGCCGGTGATCCGCAAGGAGTTCATCATTGATGAGATCCAGATCCGTCAGTCCGCCCTCTTTGGTGCCGACGCCATCCTGCTCATTGCCGCCATCCTCGATCAACACCAGATTGCCGACTTCCAGGCCCTGGCCCGAGAGCTGGGGATGGATAGCTTGATCGAGGTTCACGACCAGGAGGAGGCAACCAAGGCCATGGCGGCCGGCAGTCGCCTGATCGGCATCAACAACCGTAACCTGCGCGACTTCTCGGTCGACCTCAACACCACCTTCCGCGTCATGGCCGAACTGCCCAAAGAGATGCCGGTGGTCAGTGAATCCGGCATCCGCGACCATCGTGACATCGAGCAGCTGGTGCGCCATGGGGTGTGTGCCGCCTTGGTGGGTGAAAGCCTCATGCGCCTCTCCGACCGCAGACAGGGGCTCCGCGACCTGATCGCCGGGGCAACGCCCGCCTGATGATGTCCCGTACCCGGATCAAGGTCTGCGGCATGACCGATCAGGCCGAGGCCACAGCCATTGCCGCCCTCGGAGTCGACGCCTTAGGCTTCATCTTCGTGGCTTCAAGCCCGCGCTGTATCGAGGTGGAGAAGGCCAAAGCCATTATCGCCTCGCTTCCCCCCTTCATCCATGCCGTCGGGGTGTTCATGGACGAGGAAGCAGCCCGGGTCAACGCCATCGCCCACGACTGCGGTCTGACTCTGATCCAACTGCATGGCCATGAGAGCCCCGGCTATTGCCGCGCCATGAGCCGCCCGGTGCTGAAGGCCTTCCGCATCGGCGAGAAGGCCCCTGCCGACTTGGCCCCCTACCATGGCCTAGTCAAAGGCTTCCTGCTCGACACCTACCGACCAGGGCAGGCCGGGGGCACCGGGGAGGCCTTCAACTGGGAGCTCCTCCAGCGCCTGACCATCCCTGGGCCTTTGCTTCTCGCCGGAGGTCTCACCCCTGACAATGTCGCTAGCGCCATCCGCCAGACCCACCCCTTTGCCGTCGACATCAACTCCGGGGTTGAGATCAGCCCGGGCCGCAAAGACCTCGGCCTCATTCGCCAACTGATCGCCGAAGTCAAAGACGCCGACCGCGATACCACAACCGCCCCCCTCAAATAAAATTACCAGTCCCCCAGATAGAGATTGACTTTCGGTCTCTATCAAATACTATCATCGTCGTTCTCGGGGTGACACACTCCTTTCCCGAGCGGCACATCATCCTACGGAGGTCTTTTATGGAGTCAATGTTGCGAGAACTCAAAAAGATGGTCGCTTTCAAAGATACCACCGAGATAGGCGATATCCTGCTGGTGGCGGTGGAAGAAACGGCGTCGGTATTTTACGCACTGCTCACCAACATAGAACGAGACAGCCAGCGTGCCGAGTGGTGGGATCTCACCATGCAGGTGCTCAACATCCCCCCCCAGCAGGTGATCTGGACCTTACGCGAACCCCAATTCACCGGCAAGGAGACCTTTACCATGAACGGTAAGGCCCGTTTCGTACAAGCGGTATCCTTCAACGGGCCTCCACCCGAACCGGTCAGCCACTCCCCCCGAAAAAAGTCATCCAGCCCCAGAACTCACCTCAAGCGCATCAAGTAATCCCCCGGACAAGGCATGATTTCTGAAGTTGAGCTGATCAAACGCATCAGGAGACAATCCTCCTCCCCTCCCCTCGACCTCCTCAAGGGGATTGGCGACGACTGCGCTGTCTTTATTCCCAACGGGGCCAACGGGGCAGACGCCCTCTCGTTGATCACCACCGATACCCTGGTCGAAGGCGTCCACTTCAACCTGACTTGGCACCCGCCCCAGCTCTTGGGGCAGAAGGCAGCCGCCGTCAACGTAAGCGACATTGCGGCCATGGGGGGTGTCCCCCGCTTTGCCCTCCTGTCGCTGGCGGTGCCAACCACCATGGCCACTAGCGACTTAGACGCCATCCTCGAAGGCTTTCTGAGCGCATTGGCCCGCGACGGGGTGAGCCTCATCGGTGGCGATACGGTCAGGAGTGAGCAGGGACTGACGCTATCGGTCACGGTCATCGGCGAGGTCGAGCGCGGCCAGGTGCTCTACCGTT
>Ga0172371_10008279_pt1 | contig 14604 bp, 11 predicted proteins | sample Lak12m_FD_114543 | JGI IMG/M metagenome (GOLD analysis project Ga0172371, IMG submission 114543) | Freshwater microbial communities from Kabuno Bay, South-Kivu, Congo - kab_022012_12m | ecosystem: Environmental > Aquatic > Freshwater > Lake | place: Democratic Republic of the Congo: South-Kivu... | reverse complement strand
ATGTGGCAAACTGATTCTGCATTTATGACTAAGGGCTCTAGAGCGATGCCTTTGGGTCCCGGTGGAGAAGTGCAGAATCTTGTAAAAAATGACGATGAGGATCAGGATAACGGAGCTGAATAATGCAAGGCATTTATGCGATTATCAATAAGACTAATGGCAAGAGATATATTGGTTCGTCTATTGATGTTGAAAAACGTTTTAAGAATCATTTAGTGACTCTAAGAAAAGGGAAACATCATAATATAAAGCTTCAACGTGCTTATAATAAACATGGAGAAAACAACTTTATTAATAATATTATCGAAGAATGTTTAGAACGCGATGATTTGTTTAATAGAGAGCAATGGTATTTAGATAATACGATCTGTGATTATAACGTTTCACCTACTGCTGGAGGTGGTTATCTGGGTGCTGAAGCTGTGCAAAAGATGAAACTTTCTATGATAGGTAAAAATGTAGGTCCTAAAGCCGAAGAGACAAAAAAGAAGATCTCTGAGACGCTTAAGGGATTTCAACATTCAGACGAAACTTGTAGAAAAATGTCTGAAGCTCATACTGGGAAGAAACGCCCGGAGCATAGCATTAAAATGTCGGGAAAAGGTAATCCGATGTACGGTAGAAAAAATCCCGGGGCGTCTAAGTGGTGGAAAGAATATTGGGATAGAAAGAAGGCTCAAGATTAGCTATCCATTTAACGAGTATAAAATACTTCGTATTATAAGATCGGCGTTCTCTGCGTTGAAGTCAACGGGCAGCGCGTTCGATCAGACTTTTAAGTACCTCTTTGATACTTTAGACTTGAGCGCTGAGGAACGATCGGCATTCAAAGACATTATTATAAATGAAAAAATTCAATATCATACTACATACTCAACAATTTCAACGATTCTACCAACAATTGTTTGTGTTATGGATCAAGAAACAGTAATAGAAGAAAATAAACCGATTGGCGACGTCTTGGGCGATGCAACTATAACAGATGGCGATACAGAATTAGCGACTGACGAATATGGTAATATTATGCAAGGTGTTTATTCTATAAGCATTTTAGCAAAGCAAATATTACTTGTTAGACTTCTTGGCACATTTGTGAGATTTATTCTCGAAAATTATTCGGTCAATAACGATGATATGCCTGATTTAGATATAAACACGGATAGATTTTCACCGGATGCTGAGTTTTTCCCTAATGACGTATTTCATATTCATTTGATCGTGAGATTCCGTTATGTCGAGTCTTGGAACGAAGTCTATGGACCAATTAGTCAGATCTACATGCAAGCATGCGGCACAGAATTCTGGCAAAATATCATGGGAGAAGTTTAAGAAACGTCATAGAATTGCTAATTTATAAACATGACATAGGTTTATCTTCACTCTATGCGATAGGAGAAATTTAATGGGTGTATATTTTAACGGACGATACTACATTAAGCCACAGGTGGCAACCTATGTAGATGATACGGCACTAACACCGATCGGTCTCGTCGGTTCAAACGTTATAGGAATGATGGGCCCCGCCAAAGACGGTGTCCCTAATCAGGCCTATCTTCTAACTTCTTTGGCTGACGCTACCGATATTTTTGGGGAAGGGCCCCTTGTTGATGGTGTTGCGATGGCTTTCAACGGCGGAGCTCAGTACATTTGGGCAACTCGTATGGGCGGAACATATGATGGCGCTACTCGTGTTTTCGGCGGTAGTGATACTCTTCCTAAGCAAGCAATTTATGCGACAACTGATGCTGGAACGCCACCTTTCAAATTTCTTTCGAACGCGTATGGTACTCAAGCAAATGGAATAATAATTACAACGAATGGAAATTCAGACGAATCGAAGGGATTTGATGCAACTGTTTCTGCTTTCGGCAATACGATTACAGGCGAAGCTATTTTCTATAACGTTCTCAAAATTGAGGCAAGTAGTTCCGCTCCAGATTCAACATCATTTTCAGTGTCTACGAATGTCACGGCCTACGATTTGGTAATTTCAGACGGAACAAATGATAATTCTGCATCTCCAATTAATCTTGTGGGTGTAGCAACAACAACTGATCTCGTTGAAAGAATCAAAGATGCGATGTCAAATGCACAGCCTGCGCCCATTGAATCTTCTTATTTTACTTTCACTGTTATGAAAGAAGTGCCAGGAACACAATTAGACGCAAGTTCATGGTCGGTAGCGAAAAGTGGTTCTGGCATAATTCAGGCTAACATTAAAGCTGTTTTCGATTGGTTTAATTCTGGTTCGCAGCCTTACGTTTATGCGGAAGATTCCGGCAACATTTTTACATCTTACTCTACTAAAAATCCGCTGCTTTTTGGAACGTATGGATCAGAGTTAATAACAAAAACTTTCGATATGGCCGATAGTAGCCAAAAGGGCAGTACAGGAAGTATCGATGCTACATCTTATTTGGGTGTTTTAGCAGAAATCTATGAAGATTTAGACCTCGACTTGATTGTCCCAATTGTTGACGATTATATCGGTGTAGTTATTAGTGACGATGCCGATGCTATCTTCAATTATACTCTCACCCACTGCAAAGAGATGAGCACTATCAAATCCGAAGAAAGAATCGGTCTTGTAGGCTATCAATTCGATGGCGTTGATAATGCCACATCTATTTCTGACGGCAATTCTGACGCGCTCGTTACTTTATTGAAGGGTAAGGCAGCAGGTTTTAACTCTCCTTACATGACAGTTTGTGCTCCGAGACTTAAGACATTCGATCTCAAAGGCAATCTAAAATATTTTAATGGTACGTATACAGCTGCTTACATTGCTGGTTTGATCGCTTCATTCCCTGTTGGCGAACCTATTACGAACAAGGACGTTTCTGGAATTCAAGGTCTTTCGACTTACTTCAAAAATCGACAGATTCTCCAGTTAATTGATAACGGAGTTTGCACAATAGAACGCGTTGGCGCGGCTCTCAAAGTTGTACAGGGTGTGACATCTTGGATCTCAGACGACAACTTCAATAAGAAAGAAATCTCTGTTCGATTGGTGACTAATTACATCGCTAAGAACTGCAGAGAAAATTTGAAGCAATTTATAGGTAGAAAGAATTCTCTACAGATGCTTCAAATCATAAAAGGTTCGTTAGTGCAGGTTCTTAGAGAACTTGAAAACAATGAAATAATCGTTGGTACGCTAGCTTACCCGGCTTATCGAAATCTCATTCTTTCTTCTGACGGTGATATTGTTAGAGTGTCATTTGAATGTTCACCGGTTCTACCGATTAATTATGTTCTCATAACGATCCATGCTACAATCTTCAAGGCAACGATCTAATTAAGGAGTTATTATAATGGCTAAAGTATATAGTGGGAATACTATCATGGTGGTTATCAAGAACAAGCCCGTCGGGCTGCTTCAAGATATGACCGCCGACGAAGATTTTGCCCCGGAACCAGCTTCTGGGATAGGTGATCCACGAGTTGTTGAATATGTCCCAACGATGTACAGAATCTCCTTGGCAGTTTCTTCGATGTCTCTAAAGAAAGACTCTCTCTTCTCGGTCGGTGTCTTCCCCGAGAACATTGACAAATACTTGGCGACGGAACCTTTCACAGTTGTCGTCATCGATAAGGTTTCTCAACAGACTATTCGACAGTATAATAATTGTATTTTTGGTAGAGGAACTGTTTCTGTCAGAAAGCATACTATCGTTTCTCATAATTGTACTCTATTGGCTACAGAAGCAATAGGTGGAGACGCAGCAGGATTTGTTGAAACTCAAGCATAAAGAGGTGTAGAAAATGGCGCAAAAAATCTCACAGTATTTCGACTACAAAATTGGAGATAAAGAATACAAGATTCGGTACAAAACCCCAAAGATTGGTGAGCAGATAGCTATAGGCCAAGCATACGCATCATTAAAAGCTGGATTTCCTTCATTAGATGAAGTTGCAGATGTTCTAGCCTATGCTATTGCCACTCTTAATATTGTCATAGTTGACAAACCTGCCGACCTAAATTTAGAAGATGTTGATTCAAGCGACTGGCCAATTGTAAGGCAGATGCTCGATGACTATAACAAATTCGCCTTTTTTCGTGACAAGGCTCCGGCAGATTCTTCTCCGTCGTGAGCTGACGGCTACATCACTTAATGATCCCGATGTTGATGTTAATGATGACATAGAAGATTTTGCGTTTAAGAAGTTACGCGATAAAGCTAAAAAAGATGTACAAAAGAATTTAGCCTATCTAATCTATAGAGCTAAATACAATCTCCCGCCTAATGACCCTCGTTTTTTAGATCTCACTGATGAAGATATTGTATATGAGCTAATTTTACAATCAGAATACAATAAGTGGGAAGAAAATCGTCAAGATGAGGATGATGAAACTGATAAAAGAATTATCTATAAAAACACAGAGGAATATGAAAGTCTCGTAAAGCGCCTCGAAAGAGGTGAGGATATAGATTTAGAATCTCTAATGACTCCTCTTGAAGATTGGGAAAATGTAGATGCCAGCACCTGATGTCGTAGCTTCTGTTAAAGAGCTAAGAGAAGAATTAAAGTCGATTGTTACTGCACTAGGAGGATTGAGTACGATAAGCAACCCGCAAGGCGGACGTGCGCTTTCGGGTAAAAATATGAATGAAATAATGATGGAAAATAATAAGCAGCTTGAAGAAGTAAGTAAAAATCTAATACGAACTAGAGATACGCAGGAAAAAAGTATTAAAGAAATGCAAATGGTCGCCGCTGGCTTAGCAATTGTGGGTCCAGCTCTTGGTCAGTATGCAAAATATGGTATTGCTTTGCCATTTCAAATGCTTAGTGGCATTTCAGGTCAAATTGGACAGGGTATGCTTCAGCGTGAACGCGACATGGCGCAGACAATCACAAGTACAGTCGGCGGTCTTGTAGGATTAATCAATCCCGCCGCCGGAGCAGCAATTGTAGGGTTAGGAGCCGTGGCTGCTCCGGTTTTGGGACAAGTATTTAGACAAGATACGATTAAGGCTTCTACTCGAAAAGAATTTGTTGAATATATGGCTTCTGGGCGTTTAGGGATTGAAGAATCATTTTTATATAATTATCATCTTGCACGAGGTAATGCTGCCGCGAAAAGTATGCGCGCCGGGTCGGGAGGTACTGCGAAGGCTATTTCTGATACTTTAACGCAAATGGGTATAGGCCCAGAAGAGAGCGCTCAGGCGGCAATGGCAATAATGTCTCAGGGAGCTCGAGGATATAGCAAATTCAGTATGCACCGCGCAAAGGTACTAACTGATATCGGTGGTTATGGCTTTGATCCTGTACAAATGGCTATTGCTCTTCAGACCGGTAACAGGACAGGATTTTCAGAAGAAGAATTAAAAGCAGCTTCTAAACGTACTGGATTTCTTGTTCCTCAAATGGCGCAGGCTGCTCAAATGGTCCGGGGCCAGACATTTTTTATGGGAATGGATGCGGGTAATCAGTTTTTTAAATCTGCCACTAATACAACTATGTCCCAAATAATGGGTGCTCCTGCGTCGGCTCAAGCACTTATGCAAACTGGACAGGCGACTGCACAATCTGCGATGGGAAATGAAGCTGCAGAAATGATTTTATTCCAGCAGTTTCAAGCCGCCAATCCTGGAACGTCTTATTTGGATTTTCTTGAAGCTAGAACTATGGGTAGTAGCAGTGACAAATGGAAAAATATGATGGCGCATGCTGCTAAATCTTTTAGTAGTATGGGTCAAATGGGCGGGGTCCTTGGTGTCGGCTTAGGCTTATTTAAAGGCGCATCGAAAGAAGCTATGGGGGCAAGTACGAAGTATCTACGTCAAGCTGCGGGTGAGATAGGAGTTGAACCTCTTACAAAAGAAGAGAAAAATTTAGCTGCAGCTTTAGACGTTAATGCAATAAATCGCCAGACTGGAATAAGGGCGGATGCTGAAGGGATTTCAAGACGAATTTCTGCCGAACCAAGCCTTCAAGAGTCAATGACAAATACTCATATTGGATTGCTTAAGAATTCGCAGAAATTGCAAGGATTATCTGACGCGACAGCAGGGGCTGCAGAAGTTACAAAAAAAGAATTAATTCCTCAAATGCAAGCTCTAGAGCATGCTCTATATAGAGCTGGCGAGTGGTTGACTGGTGGGATTAGAACTGACTGGGACAAAAAACGTGAAGCTGAAACACAGCCAAAGAAGTAAAAAATGAATCAGATATTAAATTTTAATATTAGCATATATGATGTTCGAACTAAAACATCGGTTAAAATAAAAGATGACAGTCGCATTGTACAATCTATAAAAATTCAAAAAAATATCTCTCTGGATAACAAAACTATAATAACATTCGCAAAGAGTAAGTCGTATAAACTTATTGGGATAGAAGAACAAATTAAATTATATAATTATGTGAAAATCGAATTAACGCTGAAAAATAGAAACACTGGTTCGAAAGACCAAGAAACAAAATTTTATTTTTCTGGATTTATACAGAATGTTAATAAGAATGTCGTTTATGGTAATGCTCCGGCCGCTTCAGTGTCAATAACCGTTGTAGATTTTGCTAATCTATTCAAAACGACGTTTTATACAAAGAATCTTACATTTGTTCAAATATTGCAGCAGGCCGTTCCCGAGTTTCGTTTGATAAATTTTGAAGAAATCTTTAATGACCCGCAAAATAGACTATTAAATGGCTTTTATTCATTAAATCAACTCGGTTTTATATTTTTTAGTTTCTTTTTCTTTAAGTTTTTTTATAGCATTGTATATGAGTCACCGGGCGTTGATAAAAAGGCGGGAGAGGAGACAATATTCAAAAAATTTAAGCTCTTTATGCCTTTTGGTTTTGATGTGACTAAAGATAGTGAAAACAAGATATATTCGATGTTCAAGAACCAGGTTTCTTCGTTGAATATATATAAACAACTTCAGGGAGTTGCTCTAGACTTATTTAAATATGTCTATCCAGAACCTATTTTTGAATTTACTACACATGAGACAAAGGAGTCAGTTATATTTCAAATTCGACTAACACCGTTTATGTCGTTTTCTAGAAATATGAGTTCAGAGGCAATTAAACTTCAGTATGGAAAAGATCAAGGCTTCGATCCTGATTCGATGTCATATGCCACACGAGAGGTAAAGATTGAAGGCGCTATAAATAATAATATTGATGATTATAAGGTTATAGACGAGAAAGACTTTGGTCACAAGCAAATAAAAGAAATGTTTTCAGAGACTAAAGCGACAGTGTCTGAAAATATAATTTCGCATTTAGATCCTATAATAAAACTCATGAACGAAACGCTTTTGGAGTCTAGAAAACTTAATGTAAGAGATTTTATTCCCGACAAAAATGAAACAAGTGTATTAATCAATTCTTATTTCAATGAAATCGAATTTGATATTAGACTGGTCGAATCAATGAATATGTCTCGTTCGGCTCAGAATGTTGTTAATGTTGTGTGGACTGTTCCAACAACAGATACAGCAATGATACAATCATCTGGAAGAGCATTAGTATATGGGTTATTACAGAAAACTCTTAATGAAATGGGAGGAGGAGATGATCAGTTCTCCCGGTATATTGCAACACAGTTTGTAGAAAAAGAAAACAAAAATCCAAACCCGGCATTTTTCTGGAATTATAGAAATATGTATCCCGATAAATATGTATCTGGTGATTTGAATTTCTTCGGATTTCGTGAATTTGAAATAAAATGGAATTGTTTAACAATATACGATTCATACGTATACTCGATTTTAAATTATGTTGATAAAAAAGTGCTTGAAGAAATTCGCGATGATAATAATGATGAGAAATTTAAGCAAATGAGAAAAAATGCAATCGCCAATAATGTGCAGACGATCGACAAAAAAACTTCGGGATCATCAAAAGTCATGAATAATTCATCTCCTATGAAAAAAATAGGAATCTTTTATGAGAAAGCGTTCGATAATCCCGACTTTAAAGCCTCAGCGTCTCGCCTTGGTATCTCACTCGACGAACTAAAAAGGATGAAGTCGACCGATGTGGCTAGTTTTATATTAAAAGTAAAAGATATTAGTTCGGGATCAATAGGCGAATTCGCAGCTAAACTTAATGGTATCATAGCACGAGCATATAGAGAAAATGAGCATTTATATGATTGCAATATTTCAACACCCATTAACTTGTCCCTTTTGCCAGGGATGATAGTTAAATCGGTGTATCCAAACTCAGCCTATAATTCACCCCGGTTTAAGGGATATGTGACAGGGATAACTCATAATATTGATTTTAATAGTGCTTCTATGAAATCGACTTTTACGATTAATAGAGCTGCAATGGATGATTCGGGAGTATATGTTAAATAATGAGTAATCTCTTATTAAATAATCCAGCTAGAGCTGCTGGAAACGAAATCTACTTCGCTAAAGTGACTAGATTTTATTCGATATCAAATACAGCCGATGTTGTCACGATTGATGATAATATCGCGATGATGGGATGTCAGATTTTATGTTCGATACCCGTCAGTTTTTCATTTGGTGAAAGAAGCATCCCTATAGTCGATGATACAGCTAAAGAAACAAGCTATGTCATGTCTCCTGATGATATTTATTGTGTCGCAACATTTATTCAAGATTATAATCAAGCAGTGATTTTAGGGTTTTTGCCTCCTAAAGAGACTGTTTTGTCTATACCAGATTATGGCATACATATTTTTAGACATTCATCTGACGTTATGTGGATGATTAGAGGCGACGGAACAGTTCAAGTATATCATCCAAGCGGTAGTTTTATTAAAATTGGGTCTGATGATATTAATGAAATGTCGAACGAGTCAATGATACCTTCATCTGTCGACAGTTTCTATGTGAGAGATGCTGCACAGTATATTGCCGATAAACCTACTAATTTATTCATTAAATGGCATGCGGGTCAGTCAATAACTCTAAATCATGCTGGAGATGCTATTATATCAACTTCCGGCGCGACTATTACAGTATCGGCGAGTGGTGCCGTTAATCTTACTGCCAATTCTACGCTCAATATCGATACTGCTTCAGACATTGTTGTTAAATCAGCTTCAAAGATAAATCTTGATACTCCTGCTCTAGAGATTCAGGGGACCCCCGGAGTTACGGGTACTCATAAACACGATTCAGCTGTGATGATACAAACTCTTCATGGGCTTGTTACTTCAATAGCTTAAAGGATAATATGAAAACAGTCAATAATCCAAGAACGGGAAACCTTATTGTTCTTTCTGTGAAGATTCGTAAGACAAAGGAAACAATAAGCTATTTGTTTCCATTAAATCCCTCTTCTCTCACAATAAACCAGCAGAGCAGAGTGAGTTCTACATTTACGTATGGAGATAAGGTGTTTCAGAATCTTGGAGCAGGGTTAAAAACTTTATCTTTTGAAGGGCATACAGGTTATAAGATCAACAAACAAACATACGGTTTAAAAGGCAATTCAGATTTAAGTTCTGCTATCGATCTTACCACTGGAACGGGCAAACAGCATTGGCTAGATCTTTATGCACTAGTGCAACTTATAAAGGGTGAAAATAAATATCTATCAAAATATATTGGATCGATAAAAGATGTATTTTCGGCCGACAATATAGATGGTATTGAAAATGTTCAAGTAACTATCCCAGATCAGGGTGTTACATATGATGTTTTCCTTCAAAATGATTCATTTATGCGAAATCGAGAGCAACCTCATCTATATAAGTATAAGTTAGATTTTATCATTGCGCAAGAAGGATACAGACTCGGTGAAATTGCTGATTTTTTAAAAAAGAATCCTGGCTCGTTTATTAATGAAATTGTTAAGTGGGCGTCAAAACTAAAAAATCTAAAAGAACAGTTCATGAGTTTAACGGGACTTCAAGCAATTTCAGATGCGATTGATGATGGAATAAATTATGTAAATGAAATAGTGAAGGTAGGAAACTATTTCATTACTTCTGCAAACTCTACAATTAGCGATCTTCGGCGTCTTGAAAGAATGACCGATATTATGAATACTGTAGCTAAAAATATTTCGCTTGTTCGAGGCATCGTAACACAATTAAAAACATTTTCTAGTATGAGCACTGCTTTCTATGAGCCTTACATAGCATTAAAGCAGATAAAGATGCAGGCTCGATTGCTTCATGCGTCTATGATCGGTGAGCAGAAGAATCTTGCTTTCAATGTCAATCTAACTAGATTAGCATCTACTTCTGAGCCTGTGACTTTGGCTTCGAACAAAGCGACCGTCGCTCAATTCGAAAAGGATATTAGAAAGATTACTTCAACTTCATTCCCTTTTCCAGTTGAAACGGTCGAAGAAGTCACGACTGATGGTACTACTAAAATCAATGTTTTCTTTAAAGCTAGTCCCTCTTCTCTCGGAATCTCTTCAGTAAGAATATATGCAGCGAATGATTTTGGTCGTGAATTTGATTTAGTTGAATCTTTTAGTGATTCTAAAATGATTCTATCTACAAATTATAATACTTCGGGCTATCTATATAATTTTGTGATAGAATATAATTATACAACGTTTGAATCAATTATTCAATCTAAGTATAAGAGCATAAAGAGAATTTTGATTCAAAAGGGCAATACGATTGATTCTGTAGTAAAGGACTATGCACCGAATGAAGCAAATTCTTCAAGGACATATCTTTCAGAGATTGCATATTTGAATGAAATAGAATATCCTTATGTTGTGACATCGGACAATCTTAACTTTGATGCGTTTTTGGGATCATACGGGTATAAGATTTTTTCAACGCAGGGAGAGTTTTTAAAGTATGTGAACAACATCGATATCACGTCTGCCCCCGCTATTAATCTTAAGTTGTATAGTGTTACTAGCTTGACAGATGACCCAATTCTCGATGATCCGCGCGTTTTTACTTTACAACAGAAAGAAGTCATTGATCAAATAAAGACGGGTTCTAAATTTTTTGTTCTTCTATTTAAAGAAACTTATTCTAGTAGATGTTATGCTGTTTTTGGTATCATAAATAACTCTTCATATTCGGCGGTGGATTTCTTCGCGGCTGATAGTTATGTCATATGTTCTCTCGGTAGAGGGCATTCATACGACGTTGAAGGAAATTTTTTATTTGAGATACTTAGCCCATATACATTGACGGGCGATTTAGTTGATTATTATGACGAACGTGGATGGTTCGATAGTCACTCGGGTGCCGATGTAGATCTTTTTGATACAGCTGTTTCAACGATTGAGCAGATTTATATAAATAATGTGGGTTCGTTTATCGCCGCGGGAGACTATCCTTTTACGAATTTTGATCCCGCCGCCACTGACGCTGTTGCCGAAACGACTAGATTCAATGCTCAGAAGACTTTCTTAGCAGGGAATGAAAATAATCAAGCGTATATTATTCTTACGACATTCACAGCTACTGGTGCTGCGACAAGCGATTCATATGCTATATCTTCATTTAGTAATTATAATGTATTAACTGATGGAGAAGAAATCTTGCTTCCTTCGTTAGAAGATACTTTCTTGCCTTTTGCTGAAGCATTCACTAAAGAGGACACATACAAAGTAGATCTAGATGTTAGATTTCAATATTTTGATGACCGTAATATATCAATAATCCCACGGCCTGATCTGGGCGCGACGCATGGCTATTTAGATTTCAAACTTATTAGTGGAGTTGATAATGTTAAGCAAGCTATAAAGAATAGGCTGGAGTGCCCTCAGGGCGGTTTGATTCTTCACACAAATTACGGCTTGCCTGTATTGATTGGGAAAAAGAATACATTAGAAAACCTAATTCTTCTAAGATATAACTTATTCAATCAGTTATTATCCGATAGCAGAATCCGGTCGGCTAGAGATATGCAGATTGAAGATGTCGGCGATGCCATTAAGGCTTCTGCGAGGGTTGTTCTTGTGAATAATGACGACGTACTTATTAAGACTACGTTATAAGAGGATAAGATGACGATACAGATAAAAAATGCCGATACGATTAGAACAGATTTTATAAACTTTTTGAGGTCGGCGATAGAAGAAAATGGCGGTCCAAATGTCACCGACTATAATATAGGCAGTGTTTTGAATGTCCTTGTCGAAGCATTTTCAGATGTTTTAGAGAATTACTACTATGATCTTTTTCAAATTACAAGAGATTCTTTAGAGAATATTTATAATGGTTTTAATTTCTTTAAACAACCTGGGAAGAAAGCGCTTGTTTCTCTTACGATTTATATAGATGCCGCTGACATTGCTTCTTTAAACACAGATTATTTTTCAATACCCAGAGGGACAAAGGTTTCAACTGAAGATGGGTCTATAAATTTTGAAATTGTTGATGATTATTCGACATCAAAAATGAGCACTTCAGTCACGGGCGAATTCATTGGTAAAGTTCAATATCCAGTCGCGGCTGTTTGCACAGAAACCGGAGCAGCTGGAAATGTAGCTGCGAATGTAATTACAAAATTTTATTCTTCTATAACGAATGTGAACAATTATTCATATTGGATTAGAAATTCATCCGCTTCTGGAGGTATTGATTCAGAGACCGAGACCGATATGAAAATGAGATTTCAGAAGTATCTTGTATCTCTTCGCAGAGGAACAAAGGAATCTCTAGAGTATGCTCTTACTACAAATGCTGCTTTTACAGGTCTTATGTATTCTATCAGCGGATTTAGATTTTTAAATATCGTTAAACAGCGATCTTATTCTGTCGGCACTAATAATTATGATCAAGATTTGACGTATTTTAATAAATTTTATCCGTCTTATTCATTATTTACAAATGAAGATGCGGATTCGACTGATCCTTTCTATCTTTATATAGGCGCAGATGATAAATTTGATAATTTATTAATGTCAACTCAATCAGTTCCTTCAGAAGGTGATGCTGGAAGTTATTTAATTATTAGTATAAATAATCCGTTATATGCTGGCAAAGTAAATGGAGGCATAGAATATTTCGACACTGTTACTCAATCATGGGAACAGGCGGATGTATTAAATGCCGATTTAACGATTGATTATTCTCTCACTGCAGAGCAATATTTAGCATGGCGCATTGATTCAACTAGATGGGGCAAATATCAGATTCGTGATTATACAGCTTATTTTATAAGAATTAATATGCGAAAATCAGATTCGAATCGTCCTAATTTCGATGTTTATAAAGTTATGACATATCCATTTCCTGGTTACATCGATATTTATTGTTTAAAGAATTATAGAGATTTTGTTACAACAGATGATAAAACTCTTATTTCTGAGTCAATAGAAAGCTATAAAGCTGCCGGCGTTATTACTACAGTTAGTAACGCTAATGTCATTCAGATTCATCCGACGATTGTCGTTCAAACTAGTGATCTTACGAATTCATTAGTTCCTTCTGACATTATTGATAGCATTAGAGCAGATGTTATTGCTTTTGCAAATTCAAAAAATATTGGAGCTGATTTTGTCAGAAATGAATTGTATTCATATATTTATCAACGATATAATCAATATGGAAATATTTATATTTTTTATCGATATGATCCGTCTATCTATGAAGATTTAGGAAATAATATATTTAAAGAAGGATTTAAAGATTCAGTTTTAGATGCGTCAGTGAACGAAAGAATTGATTTGTTGCTTTCTGACATTTATATTGTGCGTAATTTAAATTCGCTTTCTAATACATTGACGGGATATAAATTTATTGATAATCCGAGTTCGAGACTTTTTAATGATTATTATAAAGATGTTACAACTCTGCCGGCTGTACTTAGTACTGATCAATATCTAGCTTATTAATGAGGTAATGAAATGTCAACACAAGGCGACCAAAGATTCCGCGATGCTTCTCCTTATGATGCACTTTGCAAGTTTCCGCATATTTATTTTGCTGATGCACTTCGTTCAGACGGGGGTAATAGTGGGTATATAAATAATTCTCTTGAAGGTTCGGAATTTAATGCAGAATCGTCGGGTGCGGGCACAATTGCGCTCTCTTCGGGCCTTTTCACGCCTAATTTTAGTTATTTTGACGCGGCAGATCCAGCTTTTTTTAGCATTAGTGATGCGAATATTTTAAATAGGCAATGTACGATAACAACTACTGGCGATCATTCATATACAGCTGGAGATGTCGTGGCAATAAACGGAATTGATATTGACGATACTCATCCATTTATTAATGGGACACACGTAGTATATAGCGTTCCTTCATCATCGACGTTTATTTTTGAAATACGAACGGATGACACTCCAACTCCTTATGGTTCATTAGCGACGGGAGGTCGAGTTTCAAAAGGATATGTTTTTAGCATATTTGATAACCGTCCCATAACTGATGCTAAAGGAAAAAGTTTTACTTCGACCATGTTTACAATGAAAGAGATTTATAGAGTAAATCCTCTATTTAAAAGAATTTTGCCGTCTGATTTGTATACAAGATTTCGATTTCAGTCGGGCAATGACGCAAATGCCCAAGGAGGAATAAATTTAAATCTTTTCAATGTTTTCGATACCGATGGAACTACTAATATAAAACCCGTATTGTGGTCATATTTCTTTGGATATAACGATACAATTATTCCTTCGAATGAATTTCAAATTGCGTTCAACTCTTACGCAATCGTGTTGAGGCCTTCT
>Ga0172371_10008278_pt1 | contig 14606 bp, 16 predicted proteins | sample Lak12m_FD_114543 | JGI IMG/M metagenome (GOLD analysis project Ga0172371, IMG submission 114543) | Freshwater microbial communities from Kabuno Bay, South-Kivu, Congo - kab_022012_12m | ecosystem: Environmental > Aquatic > Freshwater > Lake | place: Democratic Republic of the Congo: South-Kivu... | reverse complement strand
GGGTCATAATATTGCAGGTTTTTTGTGAATTTCTGGCAATTTCCTGCAATATAATACATTAAAATGACAAAGTCAAGTATTTGATAATAAAATAGTTAAATATTTTTTCAGGATCGACTATTTGGTAAATCTTCAATCTCAGGTAAATCGATATCTAATAGTAGACAGTTGTTGATGCACTCATAATCAAGGGAAAAATCGACAGGAAGGACTATATTGTTTAAAATTTTTTCGATTTCATTTCTAATATAATCAGGATTACCTTTTATAATATCTTCTTTGATCTCGGTCAATTGTCTATCAACTTCTAAATTGTGGTTCTTTATTTGTAGTTCTCTGTCTTTTTCTTTTTCATTGTGAGTTTTAAGCTCATGTTCCCATTTTTTATGCATTTGAGTAAAACATTCATCAACGTTATCTTTGACATATTTTTCTCGCTTTTCTTTCAAAGTCCAAAACAGAATTGATTTCACCTCCATATTAGCTTTTTCAGTAATTTTTTGCAATGCAATTTCTCTTGTTGGTTCTGGCTTTAGAAAACTATTATACATATAAATATCATGTTTTAATTCATATACTTTTTGCATCCAATAATCCGCCGAAAGAAATTCAGGAGTAGATTTATATATTTCAATGAATTTGGCAAATTCCGCATCTATCTCGTGCTTTTTGGACTGGTAAATCCTTTTTACTGCCTCTTTATATGTATCTGTTCTTTTAATTCTTTTCAGCAAGAAATCGTCTGTAATTAAATTTCCGGCTTCATCATTGACATAAATCTGTCCATCATCAGTTATCCCAACTGAGACAGCAAACGATGAAGTGTTTTCTGGCTGAGTTTTGGGTGAATTAAAACTTGCTATCTTTTTTCTATCATAAATACCAGAACCAGGAATTCCAACATTTCCGTACGCACCTCCTTTGCCGACAGTAACTGAAGCGCCTCTAATGCCTGCAGAAAGGCTTACACCTGATTTTGATAAATTGACATATAAGCCTTTAGCGATTCTAATTCTATTGCGGTATCTCATCTTTAACCTCTTTATTATATATGAATTTATAATACTTTTATATCTTCCCCCCATATAAATCAGCCACCGGGAAAACCAACTCGTAATTCTTCCAATTCAGATTGCCATCGATGATTTGGAATTGCTTGAATTTTTCTTCGTCAAGATATTCTCTGATAGACGGATGCAGAGATTTTGACAGGAAGGGTTTGAAATCGACCAGCGTCTCCTTGCCGTCATTGAAAGTAATTCTGATGGCGTAATCGCCGATGTATTTTGCCGACACGACTTCGATAACTTCGACATCATCGGACATTTCTTCAATGATAATATTCATTTTATCCTCCGTGAAATCCTTTCAACTTCGACCTTTTTATGATAGACGAAATATTCTACCCATTTTTGGATTATTTTATCCGCATATTGCTCTATAAATGCTTTGAAATTCTGTAAATCTCTGTTTTTCAAAGGAAGATACCCTTTTATTGGCGAAATCCTAATTTCTACAATTTTACCTTCTAAGAGAATAAATTCCGCCTTACATTGGCGTCTATTTTTTATTCCATGAACATGAATTGGCTCATGTTCATTAGAATAAAACTGGATAATTATTCCAAGGTATTCGAATATTATGGGCAAAGGTACTCCTTTTTCTCACTAAAATTATACAAAAAAATCCTTTAAAAAGCAATCCCCCACCGGGAAAATCAAATCGTAATTCTCCCCCAAAAAGCTTACAGCAATTCCAAAAACTCTTCCACCGTCATCTCCGCATTTCTGATTAACGCCCGCATTGTCCCGATGGACAATTCCCGGTGCTGCGGGATGGATAAATTCGCCTTTTCCCCCTTTTTGATTAAAACCAGATGACTACCGACCTGCCCTATCGGTTTCCAACCGGCTTTTTGGAAGGCTTTGGAGGCTTCTTTACCGGAAATATTTGCCAGTCTGGTCATTTTACACCGCCACTACTATCGGCTGACGGCTTTTTTCCGCCGGCAATTCCGCCAGCGCTTTTTGATCCTCCGCCCACAGCCAAGCGGTTATCGCTTCTTTGATGTTTTCCAAAGCTTCTTTTTCATCTTTCCCCTGCGAAACACATCCCGGCAAAGCCGGGCATTCCGCCACGATCCAGCCGTCTTCCGCAGTTTCCAAAAGAATATGAAATATCATTGTTTGTCTCCTTATGCTGCAATGTAACACTTTACCACTTTTTAAAAAACTCCCTAAAATGGTCATGCTGAACTTGTTTCAGCATCCAGTGCCTTTTTGAACTCAGAAAAAGTAAAGACGCTGGATTCCGAAACAAGTTCGGAATGATCCGGTGCTTATTGTTTTTGAAAATGCTAAAATGTTACGCTGTAATGTAATATTATACAGATTTTGCTTCTTTTCCGCAACTTTTATAGAGCAAGATCCCCGGTCATTCGGGGACATCCATAAAAAGCTAAAGCATGCGCTCCGATAATCACATACTCAACTTTTTTTTCTCTCAATAACTGTAACCACTCTTTGTAATCGGTCTGAATTTCCATAGTACTGCCTCCTCAAAATTTCCACCGCCTCCAGCCGTTCCGAAGGAGTCTTGGACAGCCAGTAGGCTATGTCCTCTTTGATTTGGTCGTGCTGAGACAGGGGGATTTTTTTGATGGTTTTGTTCATAATACTTAAATGTGTCAGGCGAGGACGCCTGACACCACAATGTTAATATTGGATTTGTAGGGACAGAACAATGTTCTGTCCCTACGACTTGCGGACTATTTCAAAATGTAAATCGCCCACGGCGCTATCTTAGTTTCACTAATCCACCGATACGGTTCCATCCCCTCCGCCAACGGTTTCAGCATTTCCACTACCTGCAGACCGGCTATTTCATAGATGCGGCGGTAGTCGATGTCAGGCCAGACAATATCTTCTACCGGGCGCTCTTCACCGATGCCTTTGACAATGATTTTGACCACATCGCCGCATTTAGCGGATTTATTTTCCGGGAAATCTTGGGTGGTGAAAGAAGCCCATTCATTGAGGTAGATTTCCGGAGTGGAAACTAAGTTGATAATGATACCACCGGAATGCAGCAAGTTTTTCAATCCGGTGAACAGATGAATTTTTCTCGCTTCGGCCGGGGTATTGTCGAAAGTAAAAGCAGATAAAACCACATCGAAAGAATGTTCCGGCAATTTGGCGAAATTGTCGTCTATAATCAGGCGGTAATCGCCTGGCGGATCGGACTGTTTGGCGATTTTCAACATATCCGGAGATATATCTATGCCGATGGTATCGAAGCCGAGGTTTTTCAGGAAGCGGGTGGAACGGCCGGTCCCGCAGCCGAAATCGACCGCTTTATTTCCGGAAGCGTATTTATTCAACAGCGCCGGGATATCGCGGTAAGCCAAGTAATATGTATCGTGGAATTCCAGTTTGGCGTAAGCCTCAGCCCGCAAAGGGTCTTGATAGACATTGAAAATGGGGGACATAATCAGTTAATCGGTATTCAGTTTATCGGTTAATTGGAAATCGGTAATCTGGGAATTCGGTGATTTGGGAATTTGGAAATTGGTATTGGATATTGGATATTGAATTTTTCACTCTTTGAAACCTCGTTTTTCCAATATAGAACGGCGGAAATCGCGGTCGCGGGTGATCATACTCCAGCTGATGTTTTTCACGGTTTTCTCATCTCTGCCATAGCCATAGAAATCGGCGGTCAAATCGACTACATCATCGGCGTAAAGCGCGTCGAAGTATTGCAGTTCTTTTTGTCCCAAGACGGGGATACTGCCGCCGCGGCCGTGACGGTAATTACTGAGGAAATTAGCGATTTCGCGGGGAAGTTGAAATTCGGATTTTTTAACATAGGCGCGCACTTCATTGATGGTGTCTTCGAATTCGCGGCGCAGGATAGTTACCATATCGATAATTTTATCGATTTCATCAAATTCGGTGAAAGCCAGCGCGGATTCGTCTTTTTCCGGGTCCGCAGGATTTTTAGTGGTGAGAAGATTCAAATTGAGCATTTGATCGCGCATTGCCCGCAGACATCCCAACAGAACCGGATATTTTTCCGCCCGATCGACAATAGCTTTCGTTAAAATGCGCTTGCGCTGATCGGTCTCAAATCTGATTTCACCGGAATATTGAATAGCTTCGGTGCGGATCATTTCAATTCGGGCTTGTTGTTCCAGCTGCAAATCCTGAACGCTTTGTTCGGATTCTTCTTTGATTTTAGCCATCATTTCATCCACCGAAACTGCATTTTTCTGCAATTCTTGCTGTTTCCTTAGAATCGCATTTTCGAAATCCCGCTGGCGAATGCGTTCGGAAGTTTCCATTTCTTCCTGCATCTCAGCGATTTTCTGCTGACAGTCTTTTTTCGTGGAATTCAAAACCGCCGCCATTATTATAGCCGTAGTAGTAGTAAGAAGAATCAGCCAAATCAGGGGAGGGATGGTGTTGAGGAATTCCATTTTTTGCTTAATATATGATATATGATATGAGATATATGATTTATGAATTAAAAGCAAAGAAAAAGCGCCCTTAGAACAATGGAGGCGCTTTTATTATAATAAATTACTGCGATTTTTGCAAACTATTAAGGAAGCCTTGCTTTTACTTGAACACTTGCCAACTTGAACACTTGAACACTCTTTTCGACTTGCCGACTTGTGGACTTGCAGACTTCCTCACACATCGAGATTTTGCACATATTTGGCGTGTTCTTCGATGAATTTTCGGCGGGGTTCGACTTCATCGCCCATCAGTCTTTGGAACATCAAGTCGGCGGCGGCGGCGTCTTCCAATTCGATGCGTTTAATGGTGCGTTTTTCCGGGTCCATCGTAGTGGACCACAGTTGGTCGGGATTCATTTCACCTAAACCTTTATAGCGTTGAATATTGACGCCTTTGGGGCCGTTCAATCTTTGGATCGCTTGTTCGCGCTCGGTTTCGTCAAAAGCGTAAAATTCTTCTTTACCTTTTTTAACTCGGTAGAGCGGTGGTTGAGCGATAAATATATGTCCTAAAGTTACTAAGGATTTTAAGTAGCGGTAAAAAAAGGTGAGCAGTAAGGTGCGGATATGCGCGCCATCGACATCGGCGTCGGTCATAATGATGATTTTATTGTAGCGGATTTTCTCCATTTCCAATTCTTCCTCCTGCCCTACCCCGATACCGATGGCGGAGATGATAGTGCGGATTTCTTCGTTGCCGAGGATTTTATCGAGACGGGATTTTTCCACATTAAGAATCTTACCGCGCAGCGGCAGGATGGCTTGGAAACGGCGGTCGCGCCCTTGTTTGGCAGAACCGCCGGCGGAATCGCCTTCGACCAGGTATAATTCGCAATGTTGAGGATCGGAAATGGAACAATCGGCTAATTTTCCGGGAAGGGAGCCGGAATCGAGGGCGCTTTTACGGCGGGTAAGTTCTTTAGCTTTTCGGGCGGCTTCCCGGGCGCGGGCGGCGGTCAGGCTTTTCTCGATGATTTTCTTGCCGACGGAGGGATTTTCTTCGAGGTATTCGTTTAAACATTCACCAAAAACGGTCTCTACGATGCCTTTAACTTCAGAGTTTCCTAACTTAGTCTTGGTCTGCCCTTCAAATTGCGGTTCGGCGACTTTAACAGAAATAACGGCGGTCAAACCTTCGCGCACATCTTCCCCGGAAAGAGTAAATTTAGCGTCTTTGAAAAGATTATTGCGCTGAGCGTAATTATTTAGAGTGCGCGTCAAAGCGGTTTTAAAGCCGATAAGGTGAGTACCGCCTTCGATAGTATTGATATTATTGGTAAAAGTGAAAATGTTTTCGTTGTAGGAATCGTTATATTGAAAAGCGATTTCCACCGGGACGCCTTCGCGTTCTTTTTCGATGTAAATGGGTTTTCCGTGCAGGGCGATGCGGTTTTCATCGATATAGCGGACGAATTCAGCGATGCCGCCGGTGTAGTAGAATTCTTCCTTGCGGGGATTTTCTTCGCGGGCGTCTTCGGCAATAATGCGCAGCTTTTTGTTAAGGAAAGCCAGTTCACGAAGACGGTCGCAGACGGTAGTAAAACTAAGACGAGTACTTTTAAAGATTTCGTTATCCGGTCTGAAATTTGTCACAGTACCGTTGCGGCGGCGTGTGGGGCCCAGTTCGGTGACCGGATTGACCGGAATGCCCCGATGATATTCCTGAAAGTAGGCTTTTTTATCACGGCGGACTTCCACTTTGCACCATTCGGAAAGGGCATTGACCACACTGACGCCAACGCCGTGCAAACCGCCGGATACTTTATAGGAAGACCGGTCGAATTTTCCGCCGGCATGTAAAACCGTCATTACCACTTCGAGGGCGGATTTTTTTTCCGTAGGGTGAAGGTCGACCGGGATACCGCGGCCATCATCTTCAACAGTGACGGAACCATCCTGATTTAAAGTAACCGTAATGTTGGTGCAGAATCCGGCCATTGCTTCATCGATGGAATTATCCACCACTTCATAAACCAGATGATGAAGTCCTCGATTGCTGGTATCGCCGATATACATCGCCGGACGGCGACGGACGGCTTCCAGACCTTTAAGGACTTGAATTTTTTCTGCGGAATATGATTTTTCTGCGCTGGTCATTTTATAAAAACAGGGATTAGGGGTTGGGGATTAGGGATTAGCAGCTGGCTCAAAGAAAGTACAATGGTAAAAAATTATCTCTCCCCATGAAATTTATTGTTAATAATATAGTAAAAAAAGTCGTAATAATCAAAATATTTACTGAGAAATCTATTATATAAATTATTTAATAACAATATATTATATTTAATCTCTGAAAATGCGCACAGTATTTGCACAGGGAAGGGTGATTTTGTAAGTAAACGGTGTTTTTTATACTGGTTCTAATTATTGTTTCCCGATTGCAGGGACAGAACACTGAGTATATCCTAGAATTCCTCTCGGAACTGTCATTCCCGCGAAAGCGGGAATCCAGACATTTGTAAATTATAGAGATATGGATACTGGCTTTCGCCAGTATGACGCCCTGCGGGCGTTTTGGGACAGAACAATGTTCTGTCCCTACCAAAACATGCGCAAAAACATTCAGGTAACGGTATAAATTCAATCCCCAAGTAAAAGCAGTTATTTACAAAGACTTATTGCTTATTTGATATAGAGAGATTATATTAAGAAAGTGTTCAAGGGAGCAAGTTGGCAAGTGTTCAAGTAAAAACAGAAACGGTAAAATAAGTTAACATAAAAGTGTCAGACCGAAGTGTTCGACACGACATTTTATAAATACTTAATAAGTAAGGATTAAAAGTAATGCCAAAACACGAAATAGCGAGTTTCAGCGTAAGCTATATGCAGATACTGGATGAACAAGGGAATCCGGATAAAGAGCTGGAACCGAAAATCGACAAGAAAACACTGATCAAGCTTTACCGCGATATGGTTTTGGCGCGGGAAGTGGATCAACGGATGTTGAAACTGCAGCGTCAAGGCCGGGTAGGGACTTTCGGACCGAATACCGGTCAGGAGGCAATATCCGTGGGCGCAGCGGCGGCGATGGGAGAACGCGATTGGTTCGTTGGCGCTTTCCGGGAATTAGGCGGCAGATTGGTAAGGGGGGAAGCTGTTCATCAAGGTTATCTATTCCATAACGGTTACGAAGAAGGCAATATCACCGATCCGGCGAAAAGATTACTGCCAATTTCCATTATCGTAGGTTCTCAAATGTTACATGCCGCCGGCATCGGTTATGCTATGCAATATTTGGGGGAAAAGGACAGTGCGGTTGTAGCTTTCGGCGGGGATGGAATGACTTCGCAGGGGGATTTTTACGAGGCGATGAATTTCGCCGGAGTATGGAAAGCGCCGGTGGTATTTGTGGTGCAGAACAACCAATGGGCGATTTCCGTCCCTCGCAGTAAGCAAACGGCGGCGCAGACTTTAGCGCAGAAGGCGATTGCGGCAGGGATAGCCTGTATTCAAGTGGATGGCAATGATGCGCTGGCGGTGTATCAAGCAGTATCGGAAGCCCTACAATGGGCGAAAGCCGGTGAAGGGCCGACCTTGATCGAAGCGATGACTTACAGATTGTTGATGCATACCACTTCCGACGACCCGCATAAATACCGCAGTGAAGAGGAAGAAAAGGCGCAATGGGAAAAAGAACCGATTCCCCGTTTCCGCAAATATCTGGAAAAGAAGGGTATTTGGACGGATAAAGATGAGGAAAAACTGCAGGAAGAAGTGAAGAAGGAAGTGGAAGAAGCGGTGAAGACTTTTGAAGCGATGAAGGATTTCAAGCCCGACCTGAATTTCGATTATGTCTTCGGCACTAAGCATGAGGTAATCGAGGAACAACGGGCGGAATTTTTACAAAATCTTAAACTGGAGCAGAACAATGGCTAAGATAAATATGGTACAGGCTATAAATTTAGCCCTGACACAGGAAATGGAAAAGGATGACCGCATCGTGGTTCTGGGTGAAGATGTGGGCCGCGACGGCGGCGTGTTTCGTGTGACTGACGGATTATTCGATAAATTCGGGGAAAAACGGGTGATCGACACGCCGCTGGCGGAATCGGGGATAATCGGGACTGCCATTGGGATGGCATTGGCCGGTCTAAAGCCGGTGCCGGAAATGCAGTTTTCCGGATTTTCCTATTTGATGTTCCACCAATTGGAAGGACACGCTTCAAGATACAGAACGCGGTCGATGGGGAATTTTCCCGTGCCGATGGTAGTGCGGATGCCCTACGGAGGCGGTGTGCGGGCGTTGGAACATCACAGCGAAAGCCGGGAAGCAAGTTACGGGCATTTGCCGGGAGTGAAAATGGTCATTCCTTCGGGCCCTCGCAATGCCAGAGCATTGTTAGTGGCGGCTTTGCGCGATCCGGACCCTGTAGTGTTTTTTGAACCGAAACGATCCTACCGGGCTTTCAAGGAGGAAGTGCCGGAAGCGGAAGAAGTGATGGAAATCGGCAAATCGCAAATCGTGCAGGAAGGTAATGACATCACAGTAGTAAGCTGGGGGGCGATGATGCGGCCGACACTGCAAGCGGTGGATGAAGTCCAGAGCAAGCGGGGAGTGAAAATAGAACTGATCGACCTCTTGACGATAGCGCCGATGGATAATCATACCATCACCGATTCGGTGAAGAAAACCGGCCGCTGTGTCATCGTGCAGGAAGCTCCGAAATCGCTGAGCGTTTCCGCGGAAATCATCGCCCGCATCAATGAAAAAGCGCTGATGTATTTGGAAGCTCCGGTGAAACGGGTGACCAATTACGATGTGGTGACGCCTTATTTCGGACGGGAGATGATGTATATTCCCAGCGTGGGCCGGATTGAAAGGGCGATTGAAGAAACGCTGGAGTTTTAAATACTGAATATTGAAAAGAAAAGCGAATATCGAATATCGAACAAGGAATGTCGAATTTTAAAGTAAAAGCAAAAGCATCGCTATAGAGACAGAGAGAAAAGCCAAAAACAGCGAATAGCGGATAGGGAAAAGTTTTCGTAGGGGCGAACGGCCGTTCGCCCCTACATGAACACTTCTTTCGACTTGTTGACTTGCAGACTTGTTGACTTGCAGACTTTAAAATATAAGTATAGTTTTAACATATTTAGGAGTAATAATGTACGAATTTAAACTGCCGGATTTGGGGGAAGGCATCCACGAAGGGGAAATTTTGAAGTGGCATGTTCAAGAAGGCGATACCATAAAAGAAGACCAGACTTTGGTAGAAATCGAAACCGACAAAGCGGCGGTAGAAATCCCTTCACCGGCGAGCGGTGTAGTGGTGAAGCTGAATGGTAAAGTCGGTGACATTGTCAATGTCGGCGAGGTGATTGCGGTAATCGACGCGGCTGGCGCGGTGAAAGCTGAGCCGGTAAAAGTGACTGCGCCTGAAGTGAAACCGGCGGTAGTGGAAGCTCAAGCGGTAAAAGTTATCGCTAAACCGGAAGCGGAAATGCCGGAAGCGGCGGTAACCGGGCCGGTTCCGGCGGCTCCGGCGACCAGAAGGCTGGCGCGGGAATTAGGAGTTAAAATTAACCTAATCAAGGGCACAGGTCCGGGCGGACGAGTATCGCCGGAAGATGTCAAAGCATTCGCTGAAGGTAAAAAACCGGTTGCTGCGGAAATTAAACCGGAAATATTAGTAGAAAAAGCCAAAGTGGAAGCCGCCCCGGAAACGGAATACGCGGCTCACGCGGCGACGGCAATACCGTTCCTGGATATCGAACCTTTGCCGGATTTCAGCAAATGGGGCGCGGTGACGGTGGAACCTTTGCGTTCGATACGGCGGAAAGTGGCGCATAAGATGGTGACTTCGATGATTTTAATCCCGCATGTGGCGCATATGGACGAAGCGGATGTGACGCTGTTGGAAGAATTCCGGGCGAAAGAGAAGGCTCGGCGGACGGGTCAGCCGGGCGGACATTTGACGCTGCTGGCGTTCGTGATTAAGGCAGTAACCGCGGGATTGAAAGCGGCGCCTTCGTTCAACGCCAGTTTGGATCCGTTCAAACAGGAAATCGTGTTCAAGAATTATTACAATATTGGCATCGCGGTGGATACGGGCAAAGGATTGATGGTGCCGGTGATTAAAGAAACGGACCGGAAAAGCATCATCACCATCTCTAAGAATATCGAAGATGTGGCGGAACGGGCTCGGACGGGAAAAATCGCGGTGGAAGAACTGCAGGGCGGGACTTTCACTATCACCAATGTCGGACCTTTGGGCGGAACCGCTTTGATACCGACTATCAATTACCCGGAAGTGGCGATTTTGGGGATGGGCAAGGTGCAGGAAAAACCGGTAGTGCGGGATGGTCAGATAGTAATTCGGAAGATATTGCCGCTGACGCTGGCTTTCGACCATAGAATCGCCGATGGGGCGGATGCGGCGCGGTTTGTCAGTGAAATGGTGAGACAGTTAAGCGATCCGAATTTGCTGCTGTTGGAAACATAAAAGCAGATGCGAGTTGCGAGGTGCGAGATGCGAGGAAAGCAAAAGCGTTCACCACAGAGTCACAGAGGGGCACAGAGAAGCACAGAGAAAAGAAAAAGAGATTTACTGGCTATTTTAGCAATTATGGCTATTAAGACAGATATATGAATATAGGGGCTAGTCAATGAGCCTGTCCTAAAATGCTTCCCGGACGCGTCATTCCCGCGAAAGCGGGAATCCAGTCATATGTATATTATAGAGATATGGATACTGGCTTTTCCCGCCCCGCAGGGGTCACTGCGTGACAGGGACTACTGCGTAGCGCCTGTATGACGCATGCGAGAGTTTTGGGATAGGCTGAAGGACCCGCCCGATGTTTTATCTTTTCCAAGAAAATAATTTAACCTGTATTATTCACAAATATTGTGAATAATAATTCTAACACAAATAAATACAAATATTTATTGTAGGGACGAGGCAGCGCCTCGTCCAAATAGATTGACGAGCCGTTGGCTCGTCACTACAAATGCAAAAACAAGCTGCCTTTCTCACAAATGGCGATTTTATGAATAGTGCAGGTTAAAAAATATTTGACAGAATGAGAAAAAAGGTTATTTTATAGAAGGCCAGAGATTATTTGGACGAGGCAGCGCCTCGTCCCTACATTATCCTAGTTAAATCGGCTGCTTAGGATCAATTATAAATTTTTTGATTAGACCGAAATCTGTTTTCTTTTTATAGCACAATAAAGGACATTTCTATGGTAATGGGCAGTTTACGGGAAGAAGCGGAAGTCGTGGTGATCGGCGCGGGGCCGGGAGGGTATGTGGCGGCGATCCGGGCGGCGGATTTGGGCAAGCAAGTAGTAATCGTTGAGGAAAAGCCGAAATTAGGCGGAACTTGCCTGCTGGAAGGATGTATTCCTTCCAAGACGCTGATCAATGCGGTGGAATTGGTCGACCGGGTGAAAGCGGCGGAACAGTTCGGTATCAAGATTAACGATATTTCCATCGATGAGAATAAACTGCGGGAATTCACAAAGGGTGTGGTGGACGGACTATCCGGCGGCATCAATGTGTTATTGGAAAAGCGCGGGGTGGAGATAGTTCACGGGCGGGCGCGTTTTCAGAGTAATAAATCGCTATCATTGGAAGGCGGAGAAGTGTCAGGGATCGATTTCCGCAAAGCGGTCATCGCCACCGGTTCCAAAGTTGCCAAACTGCCGATGGCGGAAGGATTGCCGGTGTGGTATTCCGAGGAAGCTTTGCTATTGCCCCGGATTCCTCAAAGAATGGTGGTAATCGGCGGAGGATATATCGGTTTGGAATTGGGATTGGTTTACGCCGGATTGGGTTCGGAAATCTCGGTGGTGGAATTTATGCCGCATTTACTTTCCGGGGTGGACAGCGATATGGTGGATGTGGTGTTAAGGAGATGCCGGCAGAAGTTCAAAGATATTATGCTGGAGACTAAAGTAACCGGGATTAAATACGACGGCAAGGTTTTTAAATTATCGGTGGAAAAGGGCGGGAAAACGGAGGAAATGGAGACGGAGCAAGTTTTAATTGCGGTGGGACGGAAACCGAATACCAAAGATTTGGGATTGGAACATACGGCAGTGAAGTTGAGTGAGCGGGGAATTATCGAAGTGGATGAGGAACAGCGGACAGCGGAAAATAACATCTTCGCTATCGGCGATGTGACGGCAGGCCCGATGTTAGCGCACAAAGCGGCGCGGGAAGCCAAAGTAGCGGCGGAAGTGATCGCCGGGCATTTCGCCGCTTTTGACAATCGAGCCATTCCGGCAGTGGTATTCACCGACCCGGAAATCGCTTGGACCGGATTATCGGAAACGGAAGCGAAGCAGAAGGGAGTGGAATATGAAATAGGAAAATTCCCTTTGAAAGCTTTGGGACGGGCGCGGACCATCGGGCAGACCGACGGTTTTGTTAAAGTGTTGTCAGAGCCGGGCAGCGGACTGATTTTGGGAGTAGGAATTGTGGGCGCGCAGGCTTCGGAACTTATCAGCGAACCGACTTTAGCGCTGGAAATGGGGGCGACTTTGGAAGATTTGAAGGTGACGATTCACCCCCACCCCACTCTATCGGAATCATTAATGGAAGCGGCTGAAGTGGCGGCGGGGGAAGCGGTGCATATATTTAAAAGCAGGAATTAGCGAAAAGCGATGAGCGATTAGGGAAAGGTAAAAGTAAAAGCGGTTCACAACGGATAAAGCAGATTATACTGTTTATTATAAGTTTTTTCGCATGTTTAGGCAGGGACAGAATAGTGTTCTGTCCCTGCAATCGGAAAATATTAATCAGAACGGGTATAAACAGATAAAAACGACCGGGGCGGGTTTTTTAACCCGCTCGTTTTTTGTACATCATATCAATACATTTATCTATCCAATGGATTTTCCTCTTTACAAATTCGATGATGAATTAATCCGGGCGGCGGTTGATTCCGGCGCGCCTAAGGTCTTACTGACAAAATGGAATCGGCCGATTGTAGTTATAGGCAAGGGCGGGAAGGCGGAATTGGAGTTAAACCTACCGGCGATTGCAAGCGGCGAAATCGAAGTTTTCCGGCGCTATGGCGGAGGATGCAGTGTGGTAATTGATGAAGGGCAGGTAGTGATTTCCGCAGTGATTCCGGGGAACGGAATACTCCAGACCAAAAAGTATTTTCAGAGTCTGACTGATTGGATAATAAACGGTTTGAGCGGAATCGGTATTACGGGAGTGGAAAAAGCCGGCAGTTCGGATTTGGCGATAGGAGGGCGGAAAATTTCCGGTTCCAGCATTTACGCAACTAAAGAATTTACCTATTATACCGCAACTATAATATTGGATGCAAACGGCGATACGATGGAAAAATATTTGAAACATCCGCCGCGCGAACCGGATTACCGAATCGGACGGAGGCATAGTGATTTTGTGATAGGATTGAAAAATGTATCGGATTATAAAAATACCGAGGAATTTATGGAAGCACTGGGGAGAGTGTTAGATGAGGAAACTTTGGTTAAAACGATGGACGATAAACTATAAACTATAAACAATATAAGTGTTCAAGTGAGCAAGTGTTCAAGTGAAAAGCAGGAGCAAAAGCAAAGCAAAAAGCGGGCAATTGCCCGCTTTTTTATTGCGTGTAATCAGTAGAATCGATTTGGAGGATAATTTCGTCTTCTTCAGGATAAGCTAAATCCCAACGGCGGGCTTCTTCAGTCACAGTTTCGGCTTTATTATTTTGCAGGAATTCGATGCGGCCGGTAAGTTCCGCATATTCCGACTTCAAGCTATCCCGTTCGACTATAAGCTTCGCTTCCCGCTGGCGCATTTTACGCAGAGTAACCAGACCGTGAGCGTCGAAAAAGTAGTAATAAATTAATAGCAGAACGGCGGCGAAAGCGAAGATTAGTTTGAGTTTTTTCCAGGTGAATTTCATTTTTAGACAAATTCTGTTGAAAAATATAATTATTTAAAACGGTTATGCACTCAGTTCAGCAACACTACACTAATAGTGAAAAAACTAACCTCGTCATTCCCGCGAAAGCGGGAATCCAGTGTTTTCAAATAGTTAAAACTTGATTCCGGGTCAAGCCCGTTTCCGCGTACGGCGGGAAGACGGTACTGGGCTGTTTTTATACCAATGCTAAAAAG
>Ga0172371_10008277_pt1 | contig 14606 bp, 11 predicted proteins | sample Lak12m_FD_114543 | JGI IMG/M metagenome (GOLD analysis project Ga0172371, IMG submission 114543) | Freshwater microbial communities from Kabuno Bay, South-Kivu, Congo - kab_022012_12m | ecosystem: Environmental > Aquatic > Freshwater > Lake | place: Democratic Republic of the Congo: South-Kivu... | reverse complement strand
GGCGGCAATATGCCGTTTATAATAGATATTTTCAAAATAGTCCGTCTTTTGGGATGAAAGGACCTTCTCCTTCAGAACGGCGAGCATCGCCAGAACGAGGGTCAGGCTTTTGTAATAATCCTTTCTCTGCAGGGAGCGCTTGAGAGAACGAATTTTCCGCAGATCCAGCAGACAGGACATTTCAAGGTCTTTGAGGATATCCACATGCTGATGGAAATACTTGTTATAAAGGAGCTGGTAGAACCGGATCATCAGTTCGGCGCGTTCTTTTTCTCTCTCGCTGACGCCGGTGATCCCATGGATCTCCTTTGATATTTTCTCGCGGTCCCATTCCAGCAGTTTCGGAACGTCGCCATGGATCTTCTGAAACAGGTTGCCGAAGACGATGTGGAGGCCTTCAAAATATTCACCCGAAGCCCGAACCTCTCTGTAAACCTCCCCGGGCAGGTGATCCTTCAGAGGTCTCTTATTGCCCGATTTCCAGTAACGAAAAATGTCTTCAATAAAGGGGACCATGCGGCTGTTGCTTTCAACGTGAGACTGCTTCCTCAGAAAATAGATGAGCCTGTCGTTTCTGGCGGAAAGTTCATCCACCGCCGTGGAGATCGTCCGCAGCTCCCCTTCCGCGCCGATCTCGGTGAAATAGATCGGGAAGATTCTGAGAAGCTGCTTCAGCAGGTTATACGCGGGCAGGATATCGGCATTCAGGAGCCGGGAGATATCCTTCTGGAGAAGATCCGTATCCCGAACGAAAACCCCTTTTAATTTCAGATTGATGATCAGGGCAGAGAGAAGTTTCTTGGTCCATCTCGGCTTCCGGGAAATAATCTCCAGCCAGGAACGGATGTTTTGAATATGGGCCGGGTTCACCTGGATCTGCCATTCGGTGGTCGATCCTTTCACGTCGGGATGCTGAAAACCGAAGGCCACGAGCTCCTCGATGAAGGTGTCCACAAGAGGGTGGCGATTCAATTCAAAGATTTCTTTGGCCAGGGTGGTGATGCAATCGAGGATCGAACTCCGGTATTGATTCTGTGAGGCCGTTTTTTTTAATAAACGGAATATCTTTTGCACAAGATCATGGATATTCCGATCGCTTTCTTCTTTCAACGCCCTTCCCAGGCAGCGATTGATCTCGATCAGGCCTGCGTTGTGGATATCCGACAGCCCGGCGACACTCATCAAATTGAAAAGAAAATTGAGCTTTACGAGATAACGGCGTCCCTCAAAGGCGCGCGATTTTTCAAGGGCATCGGCAATCACAAGATAACCGTTTGCGATCTGCGCATGGTCGGGCATGTCCAGGTACGGTGCAAGCTGATCCGCAGCGGTCGCCGCATGTTGATCAGGATCTTTTAGCCGGGAGAGCAGCCTGCGGATATGTTCGTGGGAAAGAGGCGAGATCAGCTCACGATAGGCTTCGCAATCTTCCATGGCCTCGCCATCCGGGGAAAACCATTGGGAAGGATCGGGTTGCGTAAGCCAGTACCGATACGTCGATTTGAAGGCAGAAAAGAGGAGTCGGCTGACCTCATCCAGAATGGGGACATGATGCCGCATCGTGTCCCCATGATTCTCCATCATCAGTCTGGCGATGGCCTTCATGTAACTCGATGATTTCTTTAACAAATGACTCTGCGTCCGCGACAGATCGGCGAGAGACCGAAAGACGGGTGAAAACAGTGCCGTGTTTCTCTCCAGAAGGTTTCCGCTGTTAGAAAGAACGGTATGGAGATATTCGAAGCAATAACGGACGGCGTTGTCTTTAACCTCTTCGTTGCCGGCCGAAGAGATGACGGTAAGATAAATATCTGCAAAGGATTTCAGTGCGGATAAACCATCTTCGTGGGTGTTGAAATCATAAAAATCGCCTATGGAAAGGCCTTTGAGCTGTACCAGCAGGTACTCCCAGTTCACAAACGGGTGATGAAGCTCAACGAGCAGTTCTTCCGTTCGCTTCGACACCCCGTAATGGTTCTTGACGACACTTAGGAGTATCCTGTACCTTTCAGGGATATCCACGACCGCTTTGGTTCTTTCAAGATTGATTTCCAGGGCCGTCAGGCGCCGGGTCTTTTCGCTTGCATCCATGCCGGCAGACTAACGTGAATGGGCAAATATTGCAATTCCAAACTTTTCAGAGATAAACGGCCGACGCACAGCGGAGGACCGCCACCGATTGGTTGGAAGCATCTCTTCAAAGGAATTCGAGATGAATAAAAGGGACAAGATGCTGGTTTTCGTGGCTGTATCCGTCGCCTCCTTCCTGGCGACCTATACGGGATCGTCCATCAATGTGGCCCTGCCGACGATCGGCCGGGAGCTGGGCATGAACCATGCCCGGCTCCAGTACGTCGTCTCGGCCTATCTGATGATGAACGCCGTTCTCCTGGTCCCCTTCGGACGGCTTGCCGACATTTACGGCAGAAGGCCTCTGTTCCAAATCGGCATGGTCGCCTTCCTCGCCGCCCACCTGGTCTGCGCCTTCGCTACGAACGGCTGGGTCCTCATCGCCGGACGGGGCGCGGGAGGCATCGCCGCCGCCATGTTCTTCAGCAACACGATCGCCATTTTGTCGGATGTGTTCGACAATTCGGAACGGGGCAAGATCCTCGGAATGAACCTTTCCGTCGCCTATATCGGGCTCACCATCGGTCCCTTCGTCGGCGGACTTCTCACGAGTTGGTGGGGGTGGCAGAGTGTTTTTCTGAGCGTGATCCCTCTCACGATCATCGGTCTTGGCCTCGCCCGCTGGAAGCTCCCACGGGATTTCAACCGGGGAGGCAAAAAGAGATTAAACCTCTCCGGATCAGTCCACTACGTTGTCATGCTTATTCTCATCATCCTCGGCCTCTCCCGCTTGCCGGGGCTGAATGGAACATTGGCCGTCGGCGCCGGCATCGCCCTGGCGGTGCCCTTTTTCCGGAGGGACGGCTGTGCGGCCTCGCCCCTGATGGATGTCCGCCGGTTTCGGGAAAACAGGCTTTTCCTCTTATCCAATCTTGCCAATTTCATCCAGTACTTCTCGGTCTTTGCCACCGGATTTCTCCTGAGCCTCTTCCTCCAGAATGACCAGATCAAGAACCTGACCCCGTATGCCGCCGGGCTCATCCTCCTCTCACAGCCCCTGATGCAGGCCCTTTTCTCGCCCCTGGCCGGCGCCCTGTCGGATCGCTTCGCGGCGAGGTGGATCGCCTCCGGCGGTATGGTCGTTTCTGCTGCATGTCTTCTCGGGTTCGCCCTTCTCTCTCCCACGGCGCCCCTCCATGTCATCGTCCTTCTCCTCATGTGTCAGGGCATCGGTTTCGCCTTCTTCTCCTCCCCCAACAACAATATCGTCATGGGAAGCGTCTCCCCGGACGTTTACGGAATCGCCTCGGGTATCCTGTCTACGGGAAGGGTCCTCGGCATGTCCTTAAGCCTTGCCACGACGGCTGTGGTCTTCAATTTCTTCAACAGCCATCGCGATCGCCCGGATGCATTTTTGAACAGTTTTCACGCCCTCTTCACGATCTTTTTCATTCTATCGCTGATCGGCACGGTCTGTTCCGCGGCAAGGGAAAAGATCGGAACGGAAGAAAAGGGTCTCTGAAGCCCTCTGCAGTCCCGGATAATGCAACCATCCGGAATCAAACGTGGGACACGATGCGGCATCATGTCCCCATCCCGATCCCGACAAGGTCGTCCTTGTCCCCGACTTTGCGAAGAAGTTGTTCGCCTGCGTCTAAAAGCGCTGCGGCGAGGCCTGAAGGCGACGGGCATCCCGGATCACGTCAGGCGGCATCCGGGAATAAAAAACATTGACGAATATCGGCTGGCTGGCTATGATCCACCGTCATTGATGACGGAATGTCGTCGCGGGCTGTCGAAGGACAGTCCCGGTGGAAAGGGAACGAATTGGAGGATAAAAAAATGGTCCGCCCGGTCATCGCAGGAAACTGGAAGATGAACAAGACGGTCGCCGAGGCGATCGATTTTGCCTCGCGCCTCCGGAACACCCTCGCCGCTCCGCCGGAACCGGAGGTGATCATCGCCCCGCCCTTCACGGCGCTCCGCACCGTGGCGGAGCTCCTCCGGGGGTCGCCCGTCTGTCTGGCCGCCCAGAACCTCCATGAAGCGGAGAAAGGGGCCTTCACCGGGGAGATCTCCGGAGAAATGATCCGCGAAGCCGGCTGCGCGTATGTGATCATCGGCCACTCGGAGCGGCGCACGCTCTTCGGCGAGGGAGATGAGCGCATCCACCGGAAGCTCCGAGCCGCCCTTTCAGCGGGCCTGAAGCCGATCTTCTGCATCGGGGAAACCCTGCAGGAACGGGAAGAGGGCCGGATGCAAAACGTTGTCGAACGGCAGTTAAAAGAGGGGTTGAATAATTTAACCGCCGGTGATATAAGCCGCTTCCTGGTCGCCTATGAGCCGGTCTGGGCGATCGGCACCGGCAGGACGGCCACCCCGGAGCAGGCGGAAGAGGCGCATCGGCTCATCCGGGAATGGATTGCCGGCCGGTATGGAAGTGAACGGGCGGCGGAGATCGCCATTCTCTACGGGGGAAGCGTCACGCCGAAGAATATCGTCGATCTGATGCGCCAGCCGGACATCAACGGGGCGCTGGTCGGAGGGGCCAGCCTGGACGTCGCTTCTTTCGTTCAGCTTGTCGGATATCAAACCATTCAAGGGGTATGAAAAAGTGCAGATTCTGATAACCATTGTGCATGTGATCGCATGTATCGTTCTGATCCTCGTCGTGCTCCTGCAGGCGGGGAAGGGCGCGAGCATGGGCGCGGTCTTCGGAGGATCCAGCCAGACCATCTTCGGAAGCAGCGGTCCGGGAACCTTTCTGGGAAAGATGACGACCGCGGTCGCCATCGTCTTCATGCTGACCTCCCTCAGCCTGTCCTATTCGGTTTCCCGCAAGGGAAGCTCGCTGATGGAAGGCGCCGCCAAACCGGCCGCGCAGAAAACGGTTCCGGCGCCGAACCCGGCGGCGCCGCCTGCCCCGGCTGCCGCCCCGGCGCCTCAGGCCCCGGCCGCTCCGCAGACGGCGAAATAGGCTGTATGCGCGCAAAGGCCCGGCGCTCTTTTGATATTGACAAAGCCATTTGAAACGGGTAACTTCCCGGCAATGTCGGCAGAGTATCGCGAAGCGGCAATGCCGGGTAAGACGGGAATGCCGAAGTGGTGGAATCTGGTAGACACGCTATCTTGAGGGGGTAGTGGACTAAATCCGTCCGGGTTCAAGTCCCGGCTTCGGCACCAATATTATCAATTTTCCATCAGGATTATGGGGGTTTAGAGAGCGACTCTCAACCCCCTTTTCCTTTTGGGGTCAATTTGGGTACCTCCTCACTCTGAAACGGATCTCTTCGCGTCGATCAACCAGCTTTTGTCGAAGGGCCATAGACCTTCCCCGTGAAAGCGCTGCCCTCATTCCTCTCGTAATTCTTGATGTAGGGGTCAATGTCATTGACTTAACGAATCAGCAGGAGGGATGCAAGCCCCTTTTCCGGGCCGGAATGGATCGCCCGGATTCTCTCCTTTGGGGAGGAGGCGAAGGCGATCCAGTCGGGGTAGGTGGCGGAGGAAATACGACAAAAGATCATGAATCTTGGGAAGCTTTTATATTTAGGGGGTCAGTATTCGATCCCGGCGCGGTCCTTGATGCCGGTGTTGTAGTGGTGTTTGATTTCCCGGATCTCGCTGACCGTATCGGCAAGTTCAACGATCTCCGGCGGGGCGTAGCGGCCGGTGAGGATGAGGTCGAGAGTAGGCGGCCTGGTTTGGATGATGTCGATGACCTCGGCAAGGGGGATCAGTTTGAAGTCGACGGCGACGTTGATCTCGTCCAGGATGACCATGTCGTAGTCGCCGGAGGCGACGGCCTCCCGGGCCAGATCGAGACCCTGCTTTGCGAGTTCGATGTCCTGCGGCGCGGGATGGTCACGCATGACGAAGCTGTCGAGGCCGGAGAGGTGAACGGTGAGGTTCGGGAGGCAGCGCTCGGCGGCGAGGAATTCGCCGTATTTTCGCCCCTTCATGAACTGGATGACGCAGACCCGAAAGCCCTGGCCGACGGCGCGCAGGGCCTGGCCGAAGGCGGCGGTCGTTTTGCCCTTGCCGTTTCCGGTGTAGACCTGGACAAGACCTTTGCGGTACTTCTCCAGAACGGCTTGCCGTGCATCCGGGGTTGGTTCCATCTCCGACTCCGACATCTTTTCCTCATTCCCACGCCGGAGCGTGGGAACGATAATCGATTTTTTTAAGAAAAATCGGGGGGCTGTCTCCCCTTTTCCCCTTATTTTAAACGGCGGCGGGCGACCTCTTCGGCGATCGTGTAAGGGTCCGTCTCCTTCCGGAGGAGCCGCCCGGCAATCTCCGCCATCTCCCCGCTTTCCGTCATTTCCTTGAGAATCGGCTCCAGGATCGCGTCGCGGAGCGCCTCGTGAATCTCGACCATCGTCTTGCGCTTCATCCGGTCTCCCAGAAGACCGGTCTCCACGAGGCGCAGGTGATGGCCGGCGATCTCAGCGGCCAGCTCCTCCAGGCTCTTCCCGAAGGGGCCGGGGTCGAAGCAGTTTCCGATCCGGACGACCGGCGGACGCCAGCCGCCGGGGAACTCCGGGACCATGTTCAGCATGGCGGCAAGCTCGCCCGCGAGCTGGTGCGCGCCGTCGCGGTCCGCCTTGTTGATCACGAAGATGTCGGCGATCTCCATGATGCCCGCCTTGATCGCCTGGATTTCGTCCCCCATCCCCGGGATGAGGACAACGATCACCGTGTGGGAGTGGTTGATGATCTCCACCTCCTGCTGCCCGGTTCCCACGGTTTCCACCAGGATAAGGTCCTTCCCCATGACATCCATGACGTGGACGGCGTCGCCGACGGCCTTCGAGAGGCCGCCCAGCGCGCCGCGCGTGGCGAGGCTGCGGACGAAGACGCCGGGATCTTCCGCGTGGCGCTGCATCCGGATCCGGTCGCCGAGGATCGCGCCGCCGGTAAAGGGGGAGGTCGGATCGACGCAGAGGACGCCGATGGTTTTTTCCTTTTTCCGGAAGGAGGCGATCAGGGCGTCGACGAGGGTGCTCTTCCCCGCCCCGGGGGCGCCGGTGATCCCGACGACATGGGCGCGGCCGGTGTGGAGAAAGATCCTCTTGATTGCTGTTTTTGCCTCGGGGAGGTTGTCCGCCAGGTTCCGGATCAGGCGGGATGCGGTCCGGACGTCTCCCGCTCGGATCTTGCGGAGTTGTTCCATCTCTTCGTGTTTCTGTGTCATGCGCCTACCATGCCCGTCCCCCTATTTCCTATCCCCGCGGTTGGATATTCGTCCGGACCCACTGACAGATCGCGTCAAGCGGGGCGCCGGGGGTGAAGATCGCCTTGATGCCGGCGCCATAGAGCATCTGAAAGTCCTGGTCGGGGATGATCCCGCCGCCGATCACGGTGATGTCGTTGGCCTCCTGCTCTTTCAGGAGTTCGACCACGCGGGGGAAGAGGTAGCGGTGGGCGCCGGAGAGGCAGCTCAGTCCCACCAGATCCACGTCCTCCTGAATCGCAGTCGCGGCAATCCGTTCCGGGGTCTGGTGGCAGCCCGTGTAGATCACCTCGAAGCCCGCGTCGCGAAAGCAGCGGGCAAGTATCCGCGCGCCGCGGTCGTGGCCGTCGAGGCCCGGTTTCGCCACCAGGATCCGTATCTTTCTCTCCGCCATATTGTTCCCTCAGTAAGAATTCTCCCGTTCGCACGGCAACCCTTTTCGTAAGGCGCAAGGGGTGAGGAATGAAAATAATCGGGAGCTATCCCCCTTTTTTTAATACAGGCCGGGGTCGCGGTATTCGCCGAAGACCTCCCGGTAAACGTCGCAGATCTCCTGCACCGTGGCCAGGTCCTTCACCGCCGCGATGCAGAAGGGCATGACGTTCTTCCCCGTTTTGCAACCGTTTTTCAACTCGTCGAGGTCCCGCTTTACGGCGCGGAAGTCGCGCCTGCGCTTCACGGCGGTCAGGCGGGCGATCTGCTTCTCCTCGACCTGCTCGTCGATGTTCTGGACGGGGATCTCCTGCTTTCCGACGGTGGCGTATTTGTTGACACCGACCATGACCTTCTCCCCCGCATCGATCTGCTGCTGGAAACGGTAGGCGGCATCGGCGATCTCCAATTGGGGAAACCCCTTAACGATAGCCGCGATCATCCCGCCCATCGCGTCGATCTTCTCGATGTATGCCCAGGTCTCCTCCTCCATCTTGTTTGTCAGGGACTCGACAAAATAGGAGCCGGCCAACGGGTCGATCGTGTTTGTGACGCCCGTCTCTTCGGCCAGGATCTGCTGGGTGCGCAGGGCGATCTCAACCGCGTGGTCGGAGGGGAGGCAGAGGACCTCGTCCAGGGAGTTCGTGTGGAGGGACTGCGTCCCGCCGAGGACGGCGGCGAGCGCCTCGACGGCCGTCCGGACAACGTTGTTGTAGGGCTGCTGGGCCGTGAGCGAGCAGCCGGCCGTCTGGGTGTGGAAGCGCATCCACCAGGAGCGGGGGTTCTTCGCATGGAACCGGTCGCGCATTACCCGCGCCCAGATCCGCCTCGCTGCGCGCATCTTGCAGATCTCCTCGAAAAAGTCGATGTGGGCGTTGAAGAAGAAGGAAAGCCGCGGGGCGAATTCATCCACGTCGAGCCCCTTGCGGCGGATGACGTCCTCGACGTACTCGATCCCGTCGCGGAGCGTGAAGGCCAGCTCCTGGACCGCAGTCGAACCCGCCTCCCGGATATGGTAGCCGCTGATGCTGATTGTGTTCCAATTCGGGACGTGCTTCGTGCCGAACTCAACTGTGTCGCTGATCAGCCGGACCGACGGCTCCGGCGGGCACATGAAGGTCTTCTGGGCGATGAACTCCTTGAGCATGTCGTTCTGGATCGTCCCGCCGATCTTCGAAAGCGGCACGCCTTTGGTCTCCGCCGCCGCGCAGTACATCGCCCAGAGGGCGGTTGCGGGGGGGTTGATCGTCATGGAGGTCGTCACCCGGTCCATCGGGATCCCCTCCATCAGGGTCATAAAATCGTCGAGGGTGTCGATCGCGACGCCACAGCGGCCGCACTCGCCGCGCGCCTTCGGGGAGTCGCTGTCGTAGCCCATGAGCGTCGGGAAGTCGAAGGCGGCGCTGAGGCCCGCATTGCCTTCCTTGAGGAGCATGCGCCAGCGGGCGTTGGTCTCTTTCACGCTTCCCATCCCGGAGAACATCCGGAAGGTCCAGCAGCGGCCGCGGTAGCCGGTCGCCTGGTTGCCGCGGAGGAAGGGAAACTCGCCGGGCACGCCGATATCGCGGCCATAATCCGTTTTTGCAATGTCCTCGGGGGTGTAGAGCCGTTTGATTTCAAGATCGGAAACAGTGGACCAGCGGGCCTTTTCGTCGGGGATCCGTTCGACCGCTTGCCGGACCTCGTCTTCCCATTTTCCGGTGAGCTTAACCGATTGCTTCAACGTATCATCTGAGAAATACAAATTCACCCGTCACCACCTTCCCTGCAGGATGTGTCCCAAGTTCAGCGACCGACCGGAATTCTGCACGATGAGGCCGGATCGCCGCGCGGCGCGATGCAGCGGGGTATTCCTATCTCAGTGCCGCGCCGCTTGTCAAGAAATATCCCCATTTCCGCCTGAAGCGCCGGGCGAGTCGTAAATTAAAAAAACTGTCTTGACAAGAGGGATTTACCTTGATAATTACAACAAACCCGCTGGTCCGCAATGATTCTTTCGCGGGTGTGGAACGGCTATGGATCGATAATATGTCGATATTAAAAGCATTTCTTACAAATCAGCGACGAATGAGGAGGACGGAAGATGAGATCAATTTTTAAGTGTTTGGGTATGGTTGGTGTAGCGTTCTTCTTTTGGGGGGTGGCAGCGCCCAGGGAGAAACTCTGCAGAACGAGATCAAATATGTGCTGCAGACCAATCCGGAGATTAAGGCGGTCTCTTACAATCGACTGGCAAGGGACCAGGAGGTGATTCAGGCCAAGGGAGGATATTTCCCAACCCTTGACGCCTCCCTTTCGACCGGCATAGACCGACAAATGAACACGCTTCCAGAGGATCCGACGACCACCAGACCAAAATCCGCCATCTTGAGCCTACGCCAGAATGTGTTCCAGTTCGGCGCGACCCAATCTGAGGTAAGAAGGCAGGAAGCCCGTGTCCAGGCTCAAGCTTATCTGTTGCAGGGAACATCGGAAAACGTCGCCCTGCAGGCGTCCAGGGTTTACTTGAATCTGCTTCGCAACATGGAACTGTATGAACTTGCTAAAGAAAATTTGCTAAATCATGAACGGATTGCCGATCAGATGAAGTTGCGGAGCACATCGGGAGTAGACCGCAAAGCCGATCTCGACCAGGTTATGGGACGCCTGGCGTTGGCGCAATCCAACGTGGTCGTGACCACTGCAAATATTGCTGACGGAAAGACAGATTATCAGGCTGTAATCGGCCGTCTTCCAGAAAATCTGGTCAAGGTCGCTTCCATGGATTCAACCATTCCTCGATCGATGGACGAAGCGGAACAGTTGGCCGTGAAAAACTATCCGATTCTCAAGTCTGCTCGAGCCGATCTGGAGGCAAGGCAGGCGCAGTATGAGACGGCAAAGCGGATTAATTATCCGAGTCTTGATGTTGCGGTGGATTACAAGTGGCAAACGGACGTTGACTATCCGCATAGCCAGGAGGATCTGTTGGCAACTGCCGTGCTGCGGTTCAATATTTTTAATGGTTTGCGAAACAAGGCGCGGATCGCTGAAACATTGCATCTGATCAGTGAAGCGAAGGAAATACTCAACAATACTCAGCGTCAGGTCGTTCAATCCGTTCGTCTTTCCTGGGAGGCCTACGTGGCGGCGAAAGAGAGAGTGACCCACCTTGAGGAATATGTCAAGTCAACCGGATTAACGGCAGAGGCCTTTGCCGCGCAGTGGAATATCGGAAGACGCACCATGTTCGATGTCCTGGATACCCAGGCGGAATATATCACCGCCAAGTCCTCTCTCGCAAGCGCCAACTACGATAAAATGTATGCTGAATACAGGGTCTTAAGCGGTATGGGCAAGTTGATAGAGACCCTGGGCCTGCAATGGCCTGACGAAAGCCGCGTTGATGAGGTTGCTGTTGCCGCCCCGCAGGTGAGCGAACCTGTGAAGAGTGATAGCTTCATGAAGGCTGATAAAGATGGCTTCATGAAGGCTGATAAAGATGGTTTCATCAAAAGCCAGCCGGCCGCCCCGCAGGTGAGCGAACCTGTGAAGAAGGCTGTACCGGCGCCGGCCGCCCCGCAGGTGAGCGAACCCGTGAAGAAGGCTGTACCGGCGCCGGCCGCCCCGCAGGTGAGCGAACCCGTGAAGAGTGATGGCTTCATGAAGGCGGATAAAGATGGCTTCATGAAGGCGGATAAAGATGGTTTCATCAGAAGCAAGTAATTAAATATAAAGAGACCGGAATAAAAAGCGATCCTCCACAATCCGGACGTGAAATGTGGAGACAACCCATGACAAACAGCAATACGGTCACTTTGAATAACCGGTGAAAAATGGTTCGCCGACGGCGAGCAGAAAAGATTTCTGAGCCGCGGCGAAGCCATTTTTTGCCGGTTTTAATTTGGAAACACAGAAGAAACGATTCCGCACAAGCGCATCTGCTGCAAAACTGACCGTGATTTTGCAAGTTTTCTTCCGGGATGACCAGGATTGTGTTGAAGGAGGTCAGAAAAATCGGAAGCATAAATCGTTCAAATTTTTGGCGCCGCTCGACTCAATCCGCCGCCAGGCATTGCATCAAGATAGAATCTCTTCTGCTGATTGTGGTTTTTTTCGCGGGTCTGGTCATTGCGGCACCGGTCATCACGGAGACAATCTTTCGCTTCGATAAAGAGTTCCTGAAAAAAGCGGAAGAGAAGTGCGGCAAAGAGGCGCCGGCACGGTTCACTGCCTGGGAAGAGCTGATCCACAAGGACAAAAGCCCATCGGATCGGGAAAAACTCCAAAAAGTCAACCATTTCTTTAACAGCAGGATTCTGTTTGTAAGCGACATCGACCTCTGGGGGGCGCAGGATTATTGGGCGACGCCTATGGAGTTTCTCTGTAAGAAGGCCGGTGATTGTGAGGATTTTGCAATTGCCAAATTTTTTACCCTTAAGGCGATGGGTGTAGCCGAAGAAAAGCTGAACATTGCGTACGTTAAAGCAATACAATATAATATAGCCCACATGGTCCTGACCTATTACGGCGAACCTGGAGCCGAACCGCTGGTTCTCGACAACCTGATTGACTCCATCGATCCCGCATCGAAACGAACGGATTTGATGCCCGTGTTCAGTTTTAACGGCTCCGGACTCTGGACGGCAAAAGAGCGTGGAAAAGGCAAGTTGGCCGGCAGCGCCGACCGGCTCAAACCCTGGCAGGGTCTCTTGCAGAAGATGTCGGAGAACAAACTCTAAATAGAGGGTTTATACAATGACACTATATCGCCAACTCATCATTTTTACGCTGGTTCTGTTTTTCCTTCTCTTTGCCGGGACGTGGTATGCAAAGCTCGACAGCACCCGTTCATTCCTGGTAGATCAGTTAGAATCACATGCCCAGGATACGGCAACCTCCCTTGGCCTTTCCGTCTCCCAACATGTCATTAAAAATGACATGCCGTCGGTTGAAAGCATGATCAACGCCGTATTCGATCGCGGGTATTATGAGATCATCAAATTGGTCGATGCCAAGCAAAAGGTCATGATCGAGCGCGTCCTCAGCGTGAAAATCGAAAATGTGCCCCCGTGGTTCATTCGCTGGATCCCGCTGAAGACCCCCGAAGCAAGCGCAAATGTGATGTCCGGCTGGATTCAGGCCGGCACGATTGTGGTGAAAAGCCATCCCGGCTATGCCTACAAGACGCTCTGGGAAGATATGGTCAGCACGACCCTGTGGTTCATCGCCTGCGGTCTTTTTGTGCTCATTGCCGGAGGCTTTGGGCTGCGCTTTCTGCTCAGACCGCTCGTACTCGTGGAGCGCCAGGCGGACGCCTTGTGCAGAAAGGAGTATGAGCTCCAGGAACGCGTGCCGTGGACGAAGGAACTCAGGCGCGTGGTCGAGGCCATGAACCGCATGACCTGTAAAGTGAAGGAGATGTTCGAAGAGCAGGTCACCCAGGCCGAAGGACTCCGGGAACGCTCCTACCACGATCCGGTGACCGGTTTGGGCAACCGTCGCTATTTCGATACCCAGATCACCGCGCGGCTCGATCGCCGCGACAGCGTCACCAAAGGCATCCTGCTGCTGATCAAGCTGAACGATCTGGACAAACTAAACCAGTTGAAGGGTTTTCAGGCCGGCGACGAATTGCTCAAGAGGGTCACGGCACTCCTGCAGGAAGCCACCAAACAGTATGCGAGCTGCGCCCTTGCCCGTCTTACGGGAGGCGATTTCGGAATCTTCCTTCCCGACGCCCCGCCATGGGATGCGGAGACGATCGCCGGCGGCGTGGCCAACAAGCTGAGCCAGATTGCCGCGGAGCAGATCACGGTAACGGATAATGTCGGCTATGTGGGGGCCGCAACCTATGAAGCCACCACCACGCTCGGCCGCCTGCTCTCGGAAGCCGATCTGGCTCTGACCGCCGCCCGTCAGACGGGACCCAACGGATGGAGTGTCCGTGCGATTACCGAAGAGACGGACAAGGCGCCGCTGGGGCAGCAGCAGTGGAAGGATATGCTTGAAAAGGCCCTCAGGGAGCGCAGAATCAGCCTCGATGCCCAGCCGGTCGTGAAGACGACCGATCGGAACCATATCCTGCATCTGGAGATATTCTCCAGGATTATCCAGGAGGACGGCAAATTCCTGAGCGCCGGGGTATTCATGCCTCTTGCCGAGCGCCTGAAGCTCGTTTCTTCCATCGACCGCATCGTTCTCGAAGAGGTGATGCAGCTCGACAGCAGCCGGCTCAGTGTCGGGAACATCGCGGTGAACGTGTCTCCCGCCTCGCTGCAGGATGACGCGTTCCGGCAATGGCTGCAATCCTCTCTGAAGACTCTGCCCAAGACCGCGCCCCGGATCATCTTTGAATTTTCCGAATTCAGCGCAGTCCAGAATCTGAATTTAGTAAAGGATTTCAGCGTATTTGTGCGCGGATTCGGGCACGCGATGGGACTCGATCATTACGGCCAGAGCTTCTCGAATCTGGGTTATCTGAAATCGATGCGTCCCGACTATGTAAAGATCGACCGGGCCTATACCGGGGAGCTCAAGGACGAGGAAAGCGACAGCCGGTTCTTCATCGGCTCGCTGTGCAGCGTCGCCCACAGCATCGATATCAAGGTTATCGCGGAAGGGGTGGAAACCGAGCAGCAGGTTCAGATCCTCACGGAGCTGAATCTTGATGCAATTCAGGGATATATCGTTGACAAGCCGAAGCCGATCAAGGGAATGATGAAAAATGGCTGAGGGTATGAGTGAACTGCTGTAATTCAGAGCCGTTTTTTGAAATGATCAAGGTAACATTCGATCACGCGGATTTCATGCCGACTAAGGATCATCACGGCAGGCGACGTTTCCGAATGGGTTTATAAAATATCGTCAACCATCAGGTCCTGGGAAT
>Ga0172371_10008272_pt1 | contig 14608 bp, 6 predicted proteins | sample Lak12m_FD_114543 | JGI IMG/M metagenome (GOLD analysis project Ga0172371, IMG submission 114543) | Freshwater microbial communities from Kabuno Bay, South-Kivu, Congo - kab_022012_12m | ecosystem: Environmental > Aquatic > Freshwater > Lake | place: Democratic Republic of the Congo: South-Kivu... | reverse complement strand
TTAGTGTAACCGATCCCCGCCTGCGAGCAAGCCGCAACAACTGACGCGGTTTGTTGCCGCAGACTTCTAGTGTAACCGATCCCCGCCTGCGAGCAAGCCGCAACCAAATCTCGCGGCTGCCGATCACGAGCCGAGTGTAACCGATCCCCGCCTGCGAGCAAGCCGCAACGAGCTTGGCCGCGTGGGGGCTCTACCTCACAGTGTAACCGATCCCCGCCTGCGAGCAAGCCGCAACGGTACGTCGGTGTCTCTCATCTCGGCCGCGAGTGTAACCGATCCCCGCCTGCGAGCAAGCCGCAACAATCGTCAGGCCACTTGTCGGCGTCGGTGGAGTGTAACCGATCCCCGCCTGCGAGCAAGCCGCAATTACCGATTTTGACGCCCCTATTGATCCTCGGAAAAGAAATGCAACACCGACAGGTCGGAGCCGGGCTGTGTCGGCCCGGAATACTCGGGGTTGCACGCCCCGGCTCGGAATGAAAGCGCTGGAGTACATTTTCTGATGGTCAATAAAGGAGACGTAAAGCCAGAGCCGGGCTAACGAACGACGCGGTGCGAAGTCGACTCGCAGCACGCGGGCCAAGGGCGCCCGTTGGACTTGGTCGCCATCCGTCAATCGGCGGACCGGGACAGTTGACACCGCCATGTCCCGTGGCCACACTATTGATGCCTGCTTGGCAAATAATCGGCAGCGTACAAAGAAGTGCCTTGTTTTCCGGCCTCCCGATGGTCGGCCTCGCTCATTGGCCATGCAGAGCCCAATAAGAAACGGCGAAAGAACGACTTGAGAAGTCTTACCAAGCCGCGACCGCTGGCCGTGCGCCTTTGCGCGACTATCGGTCGCGGGTTGAACCTCGCCACGACTGCCCGTTGCCCGCCCCCTACCACTCCCATACAGCCCGAAGGGCCGGAATCGGCAAGCCCAACTCCGGCAATCGTGCGAAAACGCAGACTATCGTGTGAAAGTGCAGACAAAGGAGAGTGTAACATGCTTCGTTTCCACGTTAGCTTGTGGTGTTTGGCCGTCTCGCTGCTGGCGCAACTGTCGCAAGCGGCGCCCGTTCCCGGGCTGCTGGGGCATTGGACGTTCGATGCGGGGCAGGGCGACGTGGCGGAGGACCTCTCCGGCAACGGCAATTCGGCTGAGCTCGTGGGAGCGGACTGGGCGAAGGGGAAGTTCGGCACGGCCCTGCACTTCACCGGGAAAGAGTCCTTCGCCACGGTTCCGCAGCTCGCGGGACTCGACGGCTCCAACGAACTCACGGTCGAGGCCTGGGTCTTGTGGGAGGCCGGTGGGCGATACCCGAACATCCTCACCGGCGGGCAGTGGAGCCCGGGCGGATTCCTCATCTTTGTGCATGACGAAGGCTGCTCGTTCCGCATGGGCCGGCCCGGCACTCGTCCGGGCGAACTGGCCCATCCATGGACGGAGGCGTCCGCAGCGTTCCTCAGCAAGTTCGAGACCGGCAAGTGGTATCACCTGACCGCCACGTTCAAACGGCCCCAACTCACGACCTACCTCAACGGGCGCAAAGTCGGTTCGGCCAAGTGGGACTACCCGGTCGGCTACCGAGGCGACCTGCGGATCGGCACGTGGAACGGCGGTCTGTCGTGTCATAAGGGGCTGATCGACGAGGTCAAGGTTTTTGCCCGTGCGTTGTCCGCTGAGGAGGTTCAGGCCAGTTACGCGGCCGAGGCGCCGCGGCGAACGGCGCCGGACCAGGCAGCGTACATCGTCAGCCCGGCCGCGTCCCAGCCCCTGGCCGCCATCGAGAATTCCCTGGCGAAGCTGGAAATCGACGTCCGGGCTCGATGCACCGCACTGGTCGAGAAACGCTCGGGCCGGAACCTGCTGGCCAACGCCGCGCCCCTGGTCACGGTCAAGGTGAAGGACAAGATCCTCCGCCCCACGGCCTGCTCCTACGCGGACGGCAAACTGACCGTGCGTTTTGGGAAAGACGAAGCGAAGGCGGTCATCGGATGCGCCAGCAAAGCCAGGTACCTGACCTTCGCGGTGCTCTCCGTGGAGGGCGAGGGCGTTGAGTCTCTCTCGTTCGTCTCGCTGCCGCTGGTGGCGGGGAAGCACGCCAGCGACACGTCGGGCGCCGTGGTCGGCGACGATTGGGGTGTCTGCCTGCGCGAGATGAACCTCCAGACCCAGACGAGCGTCGGCGGGGCGCCTCGCACCCTGCGCGCGAGTTGCAGTGACGAGTACGGACTGGTCGGCAGCAAGGCCGGGCTGGTCGTGGCCCCCGTCGAACAGCTCCGTCCGGCGCTCCTGGACATGGTCCAGGCCGAGGGCTTGCCGCAATCGTCGCTGGGCGGCCCCCGGGCACTGGACGCGGAGGGGATTCGCGGGTCCTACCTGTTTGCTCATCCTTCCGAACGCGAGGTGGAAAGGTGGATCGAGCTGGCCAAACGCGGCGGGTTCACCCATCTCCACTTCGACGGCTGGTACAAGTCGCTGGGGCACTATGAGCCCGCTCCGGGCCTGTTCCCCAATGGCTTGGAGGGGATGAAGGCCATGGTCCGCAAGGTCCACGAGGCCGGGCTGAAGGCCGGCATGCACACCCTCACCGGCTGCATTTCCCCCAACGATTCCTGGGTCACGCCGGTGCCCGACAAACGACTGGCCGCCGACGCCTCGTACGTCCTGGCCGCCGACATGGACGAGAAAGCCGACACCATCCTCACGGTTGAGAAACCGCGCGAGCACGACATTATCTGGAGCTACTCGGGGCGCGGCAACGCCATCCGCATTGGCGAGGAGATCATCCAGTACTCGGCCATCTCCTTCACGCCACCCTACGGGTTCCTGAAGTGCACGCGCGGCGCTTTCAAGACCAAGCCCGGCGCGCACCGCAAGGGCGAAGCGGTCGACCACTTGCGCCAGGTCTACATCGCCTTCTACCCCGACGAACGCTCGACGCTCGTGGGCGAGGTGGCCGAGACAATCGCCCGCGTGTACAACGAGTGCCAGTTCGACCAGATCTACATGGACGGCTCCGAAGGCATGGGCAACATCCACGCCATCCAAACCATGCGCGATGCAATCTACAAGCGGCTGAAGCGGCCGGCCGTGGTCGAGGCCAGTTGCTGGGATCACTGGAGTTGGTACTACCACTCGCGGATCGGCGCCTGGGATCACCCCAAGTGGGGCCTGAAACCCTTCACGGACATGCACTGTGCGAGCATCCCAACATACCGTCAAGGGGCGTTGCTCCAGGCGCAGCTTGGCTGGTGGGTGGTGCTCGGGCCGAGCCGCAGCAGCCGCGCCGAGACGCCGGACGAGATGGAGTACTTCTGCGCGAAAACTCTGGCCTTCGACGCGCCCTCTTCCACCCAAGGGATTGGCTCGCCGAGGTCTCCCGCCAACGCTCGCATGGAGGAATACCTCACCATGGCCGGCTGGTACGATCGCCTGCGACTGGCCAACTACTTCCCCGAATCGGTCAAGGAGCAATTGCGGCAACCGGGCAAGGATTTCCATCTGGTCCAGGCGGACGACGGCCAATGGCAGTTGCTGCCCACCGACTGCCTGGCCTACAAGGTCGCCGGCCTGGACAACGGCGCCAACGCCTGGACGGTCCGGAACCAATTCCACGAGCAGCCACTCAAGCTGCGGCTGGAAGCGCTGTACGCGGTCAATCCTTACGATAGTCCCGATGCCATGCTCATCGCCGATGCCTCGAATCCGCAGCAGTTCACCCTGCGCCGTGCCGCAGCCGGCGTGACGCAGGCTCTGAGCCGCTCCACGGATCAGATCAAGGTCGGCGATGCGAGCCTGTGCTTCACGGCCACGAACCAGCGCGACTCGCGCAAGGGCGCATGGGCCTGCACGGGCGTGTCGTTCGACGCCCCGTATCTCAGCGTCAAGCAGTGCGATGCCATTGGCGTGTGGATCCATGGCGACGGCAAGGGCGAGGTGCTCAACCTCCAACTGACCACGCCCCGCGAATACATGCACGCTTATGGCGAGCACTACGTGAAGATCGACTTTTCCGGATGGCGCTACTTCGAGATCCCGCTTCGCGAGCGGGACGCCGACAAGCACCGCGACTACGAATGGCCCTATTCCGGCATGGGCCCCATCTACATGACGCCCGTCAACACGAACCACATCCACGAGGTGAACCTGTACCTCAACAACCTTCCGCCCAACGACACGGCCACGGTCTACCTCAGCCCGATCAAGGCCCTGCGCACGACCCGGGCCGCGCTCAGCAACCCGACGCTCGACCTGAACGGGCGGAAACTGACGTTCCCCACCACGCTGCAAAGCGGCGACTACGTGGAGCTGGCTTCGATGGGCGACTGCCGCGTCTACAACGAACGCGGGACGTTGTTGGAGCGGCTGTCGCCGACGGGCACGGCGCCCGTCTTGAAGGCCGGCGACAACCGGGTTGTCTTCTCCTGCGACCGTCCTGACGGACTCTCCGCCCGCGCCGAGGTCACGCTGGTCGCCTTCGGGACGCCGCTTGCGGAGCGTTCGCCGGCGAAGCAGATCAACTGGGCCCTCTTGCGCGACCAGTACGATGTGCCGCGCGTCGTCACCAAGATCGACGGCAAGGAGAATCGCTGGGAAACGATCTGCCGCAAGGACGCCAAGCTCGTTTCCTGCGGCGTCGAGATCGACATCGAGCAGGTGAGCGACGCGGACGCGGCCTATAACCACCCGGAGGCATTGACGCTGGAATCCTTCGACGACCGCGGCTTCTTCACCAATTCGCGCGGCGGCCGGTCGGCCAAGCCCGTGTACGACGCGAAGAACGTGTTCGGCTCCCTCAAGCCGGGCGTGAAGCATTCCATTGCGCGGAGCACCAGCCAGGTGAAGATCGGCCAGGGAAGCGCGCGCTACACGGCCACCAGCACCCTCTCGGACAACAGCGGGTGGTCCGCTTGCGGGCGGCGATTTCTGAAGCCGATCGACCTGTCCAAGGCCCAGGCCATCGGTTTCTGGCTCTACGGCGATGGCAAGGGCGAGGCATTCAAGCTGCAACTCCGCGATAAGGCCCGCGGTTGGCTCGACCTGGTCACCCACGTCGACTTCGCCGGGTGGCGCTATCAGCAATTCCCGCTCTCCGGGCCCGGCAATCTGGACCGCGCGAACGTCCAAAGCCTGCTCCTCTATTACAACGGCATTCCCGCCAACCAGACAGTCACCTGCTATCTGGATGACGTTCGCGCCGTGCCGGCGATCGAGGGGCTGAAGAACCCGCAACTGGCGACCGGCGCCAGTCGCCTGGTGTTCCCGGTCGAGTTGTCGACGGGCGACCGCCTGGTGTTCGACGGCGCAAGCCAATGCCGCGTCTACCGGAAAGTCGGCTCCGAGCCCGAGCTGATTCAGGCGCAGGGTACGTTGGGAACGCTTGTGCCCGGACGCAACCCCGTGGTCCTGTCCTTCGGCTCCGGCGCGCCGCCGCATTTTCGCGCGGCGGTCTCGCTGGTCAAACATTACCCCTGAGATGCCAGGAAGCCAGAGAAGACGCGTGTGCGTGGCATTGAGCCGCAGCTCACGTGTCAACCGGCAAAGGAGTGCCCGACCGGCGGGGGCCTGTGCCTGCCGACAATTCCGTCCTCGAAGACTCCTTGGAGCGTTGTTGAATCATCCGGGCTGCTGATTGGCCACGATCGCGGCCGGGGTTTCGGCAGACGCCGCGCATCGCGTCGGCTGCCCCAAGAGGCGGTAAACGTTTTCCGTCCAGCCGAACTCGCTCGATTGTCTGCCGAGGAAGAACACGGGGCGGGGGAAGAGCAAGGCCGCGGCCTGGGGAACGTCGGCATAGCGGAGCACGCGGAACAGCGCGGTTTCCGAGGAGTGGTGGGCCGGCGCGTCTTCCAGGAGCACGCCCGCGACCCGCTCGTCTGCCACGGCCGCGTAGAGGGCGGGGATGGCCAGATCGCCTTCGCCCCAGAGGTAGATCCCCTTGGGATCGACCGCGCCGTGGGCGGCCAGGGCGCGGACCGCGCCCAGCGCGTCGCGCACGCGCAGCGAGGTCAGGGTTTCGCCCGCCAGAGCAGCCAGCCGGAGCAGGTGCTGGCGCTGGGTCTTGGGCGGGCCGCCGCTCTGGATGTCGCAGGGCTCCAGCACCAGCAGGTTCACCCCTGCGTCCAGGAACGAGGCGGAGAGCTTGTCAACCGGCCGTAATCCGCCGGCTTGGAGCAACACCACCGTCTTGCGCCGGGCGCCCGGTTTGGAGAAAAACGCCACCTGGTGGCGGAGCCCCCGATCCACGATGAGCCACGTCTTCCCCCCCTCCTGCTTCAACTCGGCCGTGAACGGGAGCATCGCGGTGCGCAGCGGTTCCGCCCGGAGCTTGGCGGTCAGTTCCTCCTTGAAGCGGAGGAAGTCGGCCCCGCTCTTCACGTCCCAGCGCGGCGTCGTAGGCGTGTACTGCTGCTCGATGTTCACCGCATCTGCCGGCGGCGTCGGGAAGCATTTCACGTTGGCCCGGTCGGTCAGCACTTGGGGGACGTGCTCGTCGACGATCGGCGTGACGCCTGCGCGCTCCCGGCCGAGCCAGCGGTCGAACCAGGCATACTCGGACCGGCGAAGCTCGGGGGTGTCGGCGTGTCCTTGCTCGAAGACCTGGTAGGCAAAGCAATCCGATTGGCCGTGGAGCGCGTAGAGCGACTTGAGGAAGTCGGCCACCCCTTGCGGACTCGGGTAGAGCGTATCCGCGGTTCCGTGCTGGACCAGCAGCGGGCGGGGGGCCGCCAATCCGTACAGATCGCCGTATTCCAGGCCGTAGTAGTTGTAGGAGATGTGGACGTCGCATGTGCTGGGCAGGGCTTTGAGATAGTTGGCCACGGTGGTGAACCCCTCGGCAGCCACGCCCGCCTTGATCCGCGGCTCGGCGGCCAGGGTCCACAGCGTGCGTGCGGCTCCCCCGGAGCGGCCCGCGATGCCGATCCGCGCGGGGTCGACCAAGGGCTTGCCGGTCTTCTCGTCGCGCAGGCTGAGCAGATAATCGACGGCCCGCATTCCGTCCCAGACTTCGGCGCCGGCCGGGTTGTAGCCGGTGCTGTACCAACGATAGCTGTTGTAGAACGGTCCCTTGTGGCCGCACCCCATGCCGCCGCCGGTTTTCCCTTCGTCGCCCAAGGCGGGCATGTTCAAGGCCACGTAGCCGTGGCCCGCATAGCTCACCACGTGGCGGTGGTACCCGTCGCGTTGACCGTGGCCGGGCACATAGATCACGGCCGGGGCCGGGGCTACGACCTCTTTGGGCACGTACAGGTGCGCGGCCACGTAGTTCTTCGGCCGGCTCTCGAACACGACCCGCTGAAAAAGCGAGCGGCCCAGATCCAACGGCTGGCCCACCTTGCGCGGGCAAAGCGGCGTCTTCTCCGGCAGAGGGTCGAGACCGAGGATGGCGAGAAACTTCTTCCGCAACTCCCCCCGCCGCTGCTCCCAATCGGAGAGCGTGGCCGGCGGTTTGGCCCCGGCCGTGAGCTTTTCGGCTCTGGCCTCGAGGTAGGTCGTCAGTTCCGGCGGGCGGCACTCTCCTGGCTTCACGTCTGCCGCCTGTGACTGGCCGACCATCAAGATGCCGGACAGAACCAATCCGGCCTGCCATAGTCCAAACGGGCTTCTCATGTGTTCACCTTCCAGCCTTCGCGGTAAGTCTCACGGATCAGTGCCTCGGCCGTCTTGTTGCCCACAGGCGTAAGCGCCTTGGCGTCCCAGTCGAATGCACCGGCACGGTAAGCCACGTTGCCGACGATCACCGTCTCGGTCAGCGGGCCGGAGTAATCGAAGCAGCAGGTCGCCGGCCTGCCCCCTCTGCAGGCATCGATGAACTCCTGGTGAAAGCCAGGCGAGTCGGGGATCGACGGCGCGGGCGTCTTGAAGTCGGCGAACTTGTCCTTGGGCAGGAGGGACCGGCTGCCGAACCCGCACAGAAGCATCCCCTTACTGCCAATCATCAGCGTGTTATTGTCTTTGTCCGGTAGGTTGTGCTTGCGCAGGATATCGGGGCCTTTCGCCGCGTGGTACCAGTGCAGGGTAACCGGAGGCCGACCGCGGTGGGCCGGAAACTCGTATTGTACGTGCATCGACTTCGGCGACCGTTCGGGATCGACCGGCGGACCGGAGCCCTCGACCCGGGTTGGGTACGTCAGATCCAACGCCCAGAAGGGGATGTCGAGGATGTGGCAACCGAAGTTGCCCGTTTCGCCGCTGCCGTAATTCCACCAGAATCGCCAGCCGTAGGGGCAGATCGTGGGATGATAGGGACGGTACTTGGCCGGACCAATCCAGAGGTCCCAGTCAAGGTGGGCCGGCACCTGCGGCCGATCGGTCGGGACCTCCGGCATTCCCCGGCTGCCGCTCATCCAACTGTGCACTTCGCGCACCTCGCCGATCGCCCCGCTTTTGACCAATTCGACCACCCGGTGCATGTTGGCCGCCGTATGACGCTGCACGCCGAGTTGCGTGGCCAGCTTCTTCTTCCGCGCCAACTCGGTCAGCGTACGGATTTCCCAAAGGTTGTGCCCCAGCGGCTTTTCCAGGTAGACGTGCAGACCGTACTGCATGGCCATGTAGGCTGGGTGGAAGTGCATGTGGTCTGGCGTGCTGATCGCCACCGCATGGAGCTTGCCGTGCAAGTCGTCCAGCATCCGGCGGTAGTCGCGATATCGCTTGACCTTGGGATACTGCTGGTACGTCTTGGCGGCCCGCTGGTCATCCACATCGGCGAAAGCCACCAGATTCTGGCTGGACAGCCCGGACACATTGGCCGCCCCTTGGCCCCCCACGCCGATGCAGGCGATGTTGAGCTTCTCGTTCAGAGACTCGGCTCCCGGGGCCTTCCGCGTCCACAGGAGCAGTCCCGTTCCGAGGGCGACGGTTGTCTTCAGGGCGTCACGTCGGTGGATGGTTCGCGTCATTGCACGTCAATCCTCTCGTTGAGGGAAGAAGAAGGTCGCGACCTGGCATCGTTGCCGATAGCTTTGTACTCGTTCTCCGTCCGTGCGTCTTGCCGGGGGGCACTACCGAGGACGCCACTGCCGTGCGTTTGCGATCACCCGAATGCGGTCGCCCGCACCCAGTTTCTTGTACGCCTCGCGAGTCCACTCATAGGCGGGCGGAACGGGGCCGACGAAGGTGATCGGCCGGGGATAGACCAGCGTCAGGTTCTGGGGCAGGTCCCCGACACGCAGGACGCCCAGAAACTCGGGCGTCTTCGGGTCCGTATGGCTTTCGGGCGGATTGGCAAGAATGACTTCGGCGATCTGAGGGTCAAGGATCGCCGCATAGATGGCCACCGGCGCCGTGTCCCCCTGGCCGAACACGGCCACCGGCCCGGTTGCGGCCTCGCGCCGCACGACCGCGATGCCGGCGAGCAGGTCGCTCACTTGCCGCTCGGGGAGCGTTTGGCCCAGCAACGGGTAAACGCGCCTGAGAGTCCAAAGATAACCGGGGCCGACGGAGGTGGCCGCCGTATTGCGGACTTCCACCCCGGCGGTGGCGAATTCCGCGGTGATGCCCGGGCGCGAAGATCCGCCTCCGACGAACGTACTGCGGGCATCGGCCTGCACCGCGAAAGCCACCGTGGGGACCGGCCAGGCGGCGTCCTGCGGCCGGGCGGTCTTGACGCCGAGGGTCAGCCCGTCGCGGGTATCGAACACGTAGGTGGCGAAAGCGGTTCCGCCCTTCTCTCTGCCGTCCGCGCGGCAGTCTCGCAAGCGCGGGTCCTGGTCGCGCGGAATGTAACGAAAGGTGAGTTCGCGCAGGCGTCGGATCGTCGCCGCCTGGTGTGCTCGCCAGTCGGCCTGGTTTGTGACCGGCGGCGGCTCCGCCCGCCTCACCAACAGAGTGTCAATGTGCCGCATCCGGTCGTCCTTGGGCAGCTTGCCGCCAAAGACGAGCAGGTTTTCTTCCGGCTCCACGAAGTCGGTGACATCGTCCTTGACGGGCGTAGGGTCGCCTTTGAGGTGCTTGTTGAACCAGGTGAAGATGGCCTGGCGCAGCTTGGGCGTGTAGCCGTGGGGCGTGAGGTCTTCGACCAAGTCGAACTGCTCGGGTTTTCCCAACGCCGCGTACTGATGCCGGATGCGGAGGGCCACGTCGCGATAGGCGTAGGGGCGCCAGAGCACGTCCTCGCTCCCCGAGGCGATCAACAAGGCGCGGGGGGCGATCAAGGCGCCCACGTCGGGCCAGCACCAGCGATAGTAGTTGATCCAGAACGCGCAGTCGCAGTGGCCGTCGGTGGCGCGATCCACGACCACCTGCTCGATGCTCCCGCTCTGGCAGACGGGCACCACGACCTTGACCCGCTCATCGGCCGCTCCCAGGCACCACGAGATCACGCCGCCCCCGCTCAGGCCCGTCACCCCCATCCGGTCCTTGTCCACGTCGGGCCGGGTCTCGAGGTAATCGAGCGCCCGCATGGCGTTCCACACTTCCGTGCCTGCCGGCGTGTAACCCCGGCTGGGCCAATCCCAGCGTCCCTCCCGGTAGGTTCCGTGGTGAAAGCCCTGCGACTCGCCCAACTGGATCGGATCCAACACCAGCGCCACGTATCCGTGCTGTCCGAACCAACGAGGATTGGCCTGGTAGGGCGGGTTCACCTTTCCTTTACTGTGCCCGCAAAGATACAACACCGCGGGCAATCGTCCGCGGATCTTCGCCGGACGATAGAGATTTCCGATCACGTACGCGCCCGGCACGCTCTGGAAGTGGATCTTCTCGACGGCGTAGTCCCCTCGATCGAGCACGCCGGTCACGGTGGCCGCCAGCGGCGTGCGTTCGGGCATGGGCGAGAGCCCCAGCATCTCGTGCCACATCGCGCGCCGCTGGGCGAGGGTCGCCTTCCACGGGGCCGGGGGCATGGGCACGGCAAGCGAGGCACTCGAGACTTGTCGCGCTTCCCGGCACACACTCTCATAGATCGTCTCTCCACCGACCGACGACCACGGAAAGACGCTCCAGCAGCAAAACAGGCTAATCGTCGCGACACTTCGGAGTCGTAACATGGCAATAGCTCCTCAAGGCCAAACGTTGCTCTCGTCTGCCGATCTTTCTACGTTGTAAAACAGGGGAAGATCTTCGCGGACAGTCGGCTACAACGAGATCCAGCGTCCTTCAGAGACCGCCTGCTGTCAAGGCCTTCCCGGCCGAACTCGGCGGAAACTGGGCCCGGTACTGCTCAAGGATGTGCGGCAGCGAACGTTCGCCGGAGCCAGTGCGTGCAAGCACGAACCCTACGCCGGTTCACTTGGGACAATGCACATAACAGCGCAGGCGCTTGCATCATGCGATTGCACGATCGTTGTCAAATGATTGTCTGGAGCCTGTATCTCGCGTGCAGTACTTGTCCTTGAGCCGGTTGACCTGCGCCCTTGGAATTCAGATAGGTGATCATGGGGGCCTCCTGTCTTCGGGAAGAGTCACTCGGGGTTCACGAGCCTGAGCCCACGACCATTGTCAGACGGCACAGTCGGGCGGGACCAACTGGATATCGATTCCGCCCGAAACCGGCAGGGACGAGCCGGTGAGGTTGCCAGCCTTAAAAGAGGCAAGGAACGCGGCCGCCTCGCCGATGTCCTCCGGCGTGGATTCCTTGCCCAAGGGGACGTTCTGCCGCCGCCGCCGCTTCGTCTCCTCGGAGAGCGTATCCCACCGCTCGGTATTGATATATCCGGGGATGACGCAGTTGACGCGGATGTGGTATTCGGCCAGCTCGACCGCGATGGCCCGCGTCAGGCTCTCCACCCCGCCCTTCGAAGCGATATAGGCCGCGCGATCGCGCAGGGCGCGCCCGGCCGTGTTCGAGCCGATGTTGACAATCGCCCCTCCGCCGCGGGCGACCATCTGTCGGGCGGCATATTGGGCGCACAGGGCGTAGCCGCGCAGATTGACGGCGAGAACTTCGTCGAAGAAACCGATCGGCATGTCCAGGAAGCGGTAGCCCAGACCGAGGTGACAGGCGTTGTTCACGAGCACGTCCAACCCGCCGGTCTGCTGCTCAATGAGGGCGAAGGCGCGGGCCACCTCGTCTTCGCAAGCGATGTCGGCGGCGACGGGCAGGTACCGTCCTCCTCCTTCGCCGGAGTCGCGGTTGAGCGTCTGCACCAGCTTCTCGACGTGCTCCAGCGAACGTCCGTGGACGAATACGGTGGCCCCATAGTTGCCGAAAACCTTGGCGATGCCCAACCCCGTGTTGCGCGCGGAACCCGTTACCAGAACGCTTTTGCCATGGAACATGCTTGCCTTCGCTTTCGTTAGGGTCGGAGTTGTAGGTTGGGACTCCGTCCCGACACGCCTGCCGCTCGACAGCATTGCGCACAGGTCAGAAATACGGCTGTGCCTCGGGGGGACGGATGTCGGTCAAGCTGCCCACGTAGTGCCGCAGCGGTCGCGGTTCATAGGGGTGGGTGGCAAAGGCTTCGTCGTTCAGTTCCAGCCCCAAGCCGGGCCGGTCGGGGATCTCGAAGTAGCCGTCCTTGAAGGTCAGTTTCTCGGTCGTGAGCTCCTTCCGCCACGGGATGTCGGTGGCCATGGTTTCCAAGAGGCAAAAGTTCGGCGTGCAGGCGGCCAGTTGCAGCGTCGCCGCATTCGCGACTGGGCCGCTGGGGTTGTGCGGCGCGAAAGGCAGGTGGTACGCCTCCGCCATGGCGGCGATCTTCTTGCACTCGGCCAGCCCGCCCGCGTGCGAGACATCCGGTTGGATGAAGTCGGCCGCCCGTTTCTCAAACAGCTCCCGAAACTGCGTGCGATGATAGAGGCGTTCGCCCGCGGCGATGCCGATCCGTGACTTGGCCCGCACGTCGGCCAAGGCGTCCAGATTGTCCGGCGGGACCGGCTCTTCGAAGAACAGCGGCCGAAACGGCTCCAGTTCGCGAGCGATGGTGCAGGCGGTCGGCACGTTGAACCGGCCGTGTCCTTCGATCAACAGATCGACCGCATTGCCCACCGCCTCGCGGACCGCGGCGACAACCGCCAACGCATCGTCGAGTTCTTTCGTCGAGAGATTCAAGTAGGCGCTGCCGAACGGGTCCCATTTGAGCGCCAGGAACCCCCGGGCGGCGGCCGCTTTGGCTTTCTCGGCAAAGGCCTGCGGCGTCTTCGCCCCGGCGAACCACGCATTGGCATACGCCTTGACCCGGTCATGGCACTTGCCGCCCAGCAAACGATAGACGGGCACTCCCAGCTCCTTGGCCGAAATGTCCCACAACGCCATTTCCACGGCGCTCAAGGCGGACATCAACACCGCACCCGTGCGCCAATAGGAATCGCGGTACAGCGCATGGAAATGGCGTTCGATCTCGCGGGGATCCTTGCCCAGGAGGTAGCCTCTCAGCTCCCCCACCGCCGCCTCGACCGCCTTCTCCTTCATCTCCAACGTCGCCTCACCAACTCCCGAAACGCCTTCGTCGGTGTCGATTTTGATGAAGACCCAATTCGTCCGGTAACAGTGAACGAGGTATGTCTTCACGTCGCGGATTTTCATCGGTAATCGGCCCCGTTGCTTTGCGTGGAGGTGAAGAAACTAGGCGGGTGCGTCCTCGACAATTCGGTCTCGCTGGTAGAACACGAGCAGCCCGAGCCCGACGGCCAGGCCACCCACAACATACACCAGCGAATAGCCGGCGAAAACGGAGGACAGGCTGAGGCCCCGATCGCACAGGACGCCCATCAACCACGGCGCGGCTCCGCCGGCCAGAAACGCGGTCATCACCATCGCCCCCACCGCCGAGGACCGGTACCGGGGCTCGATGACCTCGAACAGCGAGGCGTGCGTGTTCGATTCGTAGAGACCGCGGAAGAGACCGAACAGGGCCATGGCGGCGCAGGCCGCCCGGACGGTTGCTCCCCAGCCCGTGCAGGCGATCGCCCCCGCGCCGAACAACATGGCTCCGGTCTGGATTCTCAGTCGCCCGCCGACGATTTTCCGGGCCAGAGCGTCGGACAGGGGGCCGCCCAACAGCACTCCGACCAGGGCGGCCACGTGATGGAAGAACATCGCGTACGTGCCGGCGGACAGGTCGGACAGGTCGAACTTCTCCGCCAGCAACGCCGGCGCGAACACCACGTAGGCATTGTTGACAAACACCACGGCCGTAAACCCGGTCGTCAACATCAGCGCCGTGGGCGTGCGAAAGATGACGGACAACGACCGCAGCGGGTTCTCCCACTTGGGCCGTGCGGCCGGCGCGACCCCTTGTCCGTCCGGCGGGAAGTCGCGATCATCGCGCAGCCGGAACACGAGAACCAACGCGATCAGAATGCCGGCTCCACCGTAGAGGTAGAAGACCGACCGCCAGCCCGCGGTTTGCGCGATGAAGCCGCCGATCAGGCCGCTGGTCATCACGCCGATATAAAGCGCCGCCTGGTGGACGGACATGGCCAGCGCCCGCGTCCTTTGGTGAAACCTGGCCAGCAGGGCATAGGCCGGGGGCGCGTAGAAGGATTCGCTGCCACCGGTCGCCACGCTCCGCAGCATGGCCACGCTCAGGAAACCCTGGCTCAGGCCGGTCAGCGCGGTGGTCAAACTCCAGAAGAGCAACGCGCCCGTGATCATTACCTTCTTCCGGAGGACGTCGCCCAGGTAGCCAGCGATCGGGGTCATGACGGCGATCGTCCAGAAGAGGATGGCGCCGA
>Ga0172371_10008271_pt1 | contig 14610 bp, 20 predicted proteins | sample Lak12m_FD_114543 | JGI IMG/M metagenome (GOLD analysis project Ga0172371, IMG submission 114543) | Freshwater microbial communities from Kabuno Bay, South-Kivu, Congo - kab_022012_12m | ecosystem: Environmental > Aquatic > Freshwater > Lake | place: Democratic Republic of the Congo: South-Kivu... | reverse complement strand
CCTCGGCCTCCCACCACCCGTCGGGCAGCCAGACCTGCACCTGCGGGCGGGCCTTGACGTTGCGGTACCAGTCGGATACCGCGCCGAACCCGGCGAGCACGTAGAGGTCGCCGTCCACGAAGGCGAAGTTGAGGGGGGTGCGCCGGGTGAGGCCCGTCTTCCGCCCGGTGTGGGTCAGCACCAGGATCTGCCCGGTCACCCGGGGCCAGAACTGGAGCCATTGGCCCAGGCCCAGGCGGAACATGAACACCATGAACCGGTTCAGGTACTTGAAGCCCCGGCGCATGCGGTCCTCGGCCTGCTTGGAGGAAATCATACCAGGAGTGTGCCGGGCAGGCGAGGCCGGCGCCAGGGCCGGAGGTCAGGCTTGCGTCGACCCGGCCGGACGGCGGCCCAGCATGGCGCCGGGCCCCAGGGGACGGAGCCACAACCGGGGCAACAGGAAGCCCAGGAAGGCGCAGGCGTAGGCGACTACGGCGGGCAGTGGCCCGGTCAGCCAGTCGGCGAGGACCCAGGGCACCACGAAGGCCCACGGCGCCGCCAGCACCGCCGCTGCCAGCACCAGGCCGCGGCGATCTCGTTCCAGCACGGGAAGGCGGGCCGCGGCCAACTCCCACAGGAAGGTCTCGGCCAGGACCAGGGGCAGCCCGATGGGGGCGGCGGCCACGGTGAGGATCACGATCCACAGCAGGCTCCAGCCGAACCACTCCAGGATGCCCGACAGCCCGGGGTCGGGGGCCTCGGCGGCGGAAGCCCCGGCGGCGGCGCAGGCCCACAGGAAGGCCCCGATGGGGTAGGCGATCCCGGCCCAGAGGAGGGTGTGGAGGTTGCGATGGGGCTTGGCCGGCGCCTGCTCGACCAGGGCAGGCGCCTGTGCGGTGTCCATGTGGGGCGAGTGTAAGTCGGCGAGATCCCTGTGCCGGGGCTATCCCCGCTCCGGGGTGGCGCAGGCGGAAACGGCGATGGGACGGCCGTGGACGAAGGGGGCCAGCAGGCCCGGCGGGAACGGCTGGGTGACGGTCACGCAGACCCGAATGGTGGTGGCCGAAGCGGTGGCCCGGCGGCCGACGCGGGGGCGGTAGTCCAGGGCGGTCTCTTCCGCGGCGCGCTCGGCGGCCGCCGGGTCGAGCCGGATCCGGCCGGTGTAGACCGCTCCCGGGTCCAGGCGGGCGGCCCCCGCCTCGGCTCCGGCGTCGGCGGCAAAGGCGGCTTCGCGCCAGGCGGCGCCGGCGCGGCCCAGTTCCACGGAGAGCGCTACTGCCAGGGCGCCGCCCACCATCAGGAGGGCCAGTACGGGCAGCACGGTGCCGCGGTCACTCACGATTGCTCCGGTAGGGGCTGATGCCGACGACCACCCGGCCCACCACCACGGGGGCCACCTCTCCGCCGGGCCCGGCCAGGGGCACTCTTATGCGGACGGTGGCGGCGAGGCCTTCGGCCGTGGGGCGCACGGTCACGCTCTCGGCCTCGGGGGCGAGGGACCGGGCCAGCGAGGCCGCTTCGGTCGAGTCGCCGTAACGGGCCGCCCAGGCCGCGGCCACGGCGGCTGCCTCCAACGCCCGCTCTCCTGCCGCTTCCAGGTGGGCGGCGGCGACGGCCCCCTGCAGGAACAGGGCGGTGACGAAGGCTGCCACCAGGGTGTCGGCGAGGGCGCTTCCCCGGCTCACGGCACCACCATCCGAGGAACCGATGCGCGCACCACGATGGTCAGGGGGAGCCAGTCGGGCCCCGGGGGCAGCCAGCGGAAACGGGCGGTGGCAATGGCGCGCTTCGGCCGCATCTCGACCCCGACGTCCACCCCGGTGGCCCCGGGGATGGCGGTGGCCAGGTCCGCGGCCAGGCGCTGTTCTTCCACGGCGACCAGGGCGCCGGGCCGGGCCGCCCGCCGCGCCGCGGCTCCCACGGCGGCTTCGGCGGCGTTGCGGGCGACGGCGGCCCCGGCCACCTGGACGATCAGGGTGAGCAGGATGAAGGCCACCACCAGGCCGGCGGTCCCTTCGATCACCGCCGAACCCTGCTCTAGCCGAAGAACCCGGTCAGTTGGCCGGTGATGGAGTTCCACACGCTGCCGGCGGCGCTCCGCACCTGGGGAAGCAGGAAGGCGACGACGAGCACGGCGATCGCCGCCATGCCGAGCCACTCCACGGTGGTCACGCCGCGATCGTCGCCCCGGTGAGCGGCGATCCAGGCAAACAGTGCGAGCACGGGTCTCTCCTTTCATGGGGTAGCGGACGACAGGGCGGCGAGCCCTGCCAGGGTCGGGTACATGAGGAACATCAGGGTGACGGGGATCATCAGGGCGAGGATCGGTCCATAGGCCGCCAGGGCCCGGCGCCCTCCCTCCGCGGTGAGGTCGCGGGCCAGCGTGGCGCGGTAGTCCACGGCGAGGTCGGCCAGGGCGTCGGCCAGCCTTCCGCCGGTGCGATGGGCATGGCCGAGCAGGTCGTAGAGGCGGCCGGCTTCAGCGTGGGCGGTGGCGGCTGCTGCCTGAGTGAGGGCCTCGCCGAGGCCCCGGCCGCGACGGTGCTCGGCCAGGGCCGCACCCAACTCCTCGGCGGCGACCCCGGCCGAGCCGGCGGCGAAGCGCTCGATGGCTCCGCCGACGGATTCGCCGGCCAGCACCGACAGGGCCAGGGTGTCGGCGACGGTGGGCAACTCGCGGAGCAAACGAGAAGCGCGGCCCTCGACGGCGCGCTTGCGGCGGATGCGGTGGGCGAGGAGGCCGGCTGCGGCTCCCAAACCGATGAGAGCCGGGGCCTGGGCGGGGATGGCCGAGGTGAACAGGTGCCCGGCGGCGAACAGGCCTCCCACTCCTGCGCCTGCCACCGCGGAGGCCAGACGGGCCATGACGGCCGGCCCCGGGGGGGTGGGGCGGGTCCGGCCGGCCACGGCCTCTTCACCGGCCCCGGGGTTGAGATAGCGGCCGAGGCGCCGGCCGAGGGCGAGGTGCGGCCTGGCGTTGGACAGGAGGAAGGCGCCGGCCCCGGCGAGCAGAGCGGCGAACGGGGCGGCGCTCAAGTGAACACCCGCGGCATGTGGGAGAGCCGGGCCGCCCGGCGCGACAGCCAGAAGCCGGCCGAGGTGGCAGCGAGGCCGGCCAGCACCACCACCGTCCCGGTCGCGGTGGAGTAGGACGCCGCCGCCTGGGGGTTGGTGGCGGTGGTCAGGAGGAGCAGGGCCCAGGGCGCTGCCAGGGCGACCCCGGCGGTTAGCCGCTGCTCGGTCAGGGCCGCCTGGTGGGCGCGGCGCAGCCGCAGTTCGTCGGCAACCGAGCCTGCCAGCCCGGCGAGGACCGTCCCGACACGTTCCCCGCCGATGCCGGCGGCGGCGGCCAGGGTGGTGAGCACGCGGTCGGCCAGAGGGTCGGCCCAGTCGGCGCGCACCTCGGCCAGGGTCATCGCGAAGGACCGCCCGGCCATGCGCCCCTCCTCCAGGCGGCGGGCCAGGCCGGCGAGGCGATCTCCGGCCGCCGCGGCCGCGGCCGCCGTAGCCTCGGGCAGGGCCTCTCCGGCGGAGAGGCGGCCGCGCAGGGCTGCGAGGAAATCGGGCCACCGACCTGCCGCCTGCTCGGCGGCGCGGCGAGCCCGGGAAGCGGCGGCCAGCGACGGAACGATCGCCCCCATGAGGGCCATGGCGCCCGCAGCGGCCGTGTTCCCTCCGAGAGAGATGGCCGTCAGCCCGGCGCCGGCGCCGACGGCCACTGCAGCGACGGCGAGGCGCGGCCGGAGGTGGGGCACGGTGAATCGCCGGGGCCGGGTTCGGGGCAGCCCGGCCAGGATGGCGGCGGCACCCCCGGCAAGGATCACGGCCAGACCCCTCATCGGCTTGCCCCCACCGCGGCGGGAAGGCTCGGCCGGCCCGACGGGGTACGGCCCGGGGCCCAGAGGGGCTCGGTGGTGAAAACCCCCGACTCCAACTGGGAGGGGACGGCCACGATCTCTTCTATGCGCCTTCCCAGAGGGGTGCGGCGCAGGAAGACAACGAGATCGGCCACCGCTGCTACGGCTCGCCGAACGAACGACTCCGCCACGTTGTCCCCTGCCAGCATGCAGTAGCCGACCAGCTTCTCCAGGGCGTCGCGAGCCGAGTTGGCATGCAGGGTGGCGAAGCCGGAGCACCCGGCGTTCAGGGCCAGGAGCATGTCCAGGGCTTCCGGGCCTCGCACCTCGCCCACCACGATTCGATCGGGCCGCTGGCGCAGCGACTCCCGCACCAGGTCTCGCAGGGTGATGGCGCCGCTCCCGTCGAGGCCGGCCGGACGGGTCTGCATCTGGGTCATGTCCGGCAGGTCGGCCTGGACTTCGAAGACCTCCTCGCAGGAGACCACCCGGCGCTCCGGCGGCACTTCGGCGAGGAGACAGTTGACCAGCGTCGTCTTGCCCGACCCCGGCGCCCCGGCCACCAGGATGGTCCGATCGGCGCGCACCGCCTCGGCGAGCAGCCGGGCGGCGTCCTCTCCTAGAGCGCCCCGCGCCACCAGGTCCTCCAGGCGGGCGGCGCGCAGCACGAACTTGCGCACCTGGATGTTGAGCCGGTCGGGGTGGGTGACGGGCGGCCCGGTGAGATGCACCCGGCTCCCGTCGGCGAGCTGGGCCGAGACGATCGGGTCGGCCAGGTCGAGGCGCCGTCCCGTGCCGGCGAGCAGTTGATCGGCGATGCGCCGCACCTGCTCGGGGTCGGCGACCTCGGGAAGCAGCTCCTTGGTCCCGCCGCGGACGACGAAGGTGCGGCGCCCGCCCAGCACGATGATCTCCTCGACCTCCGGGTCGTCGAGCAGCGAGGCGAGGAAGCCGAAGCGATCCCGGCTCACTCCGGCGGCTCCAGTCGCCGCAGCGCCCGCCGCAGCGCCCGCGCCGGGGGCCGGGCGGCGCGGGCGGCGGCGGTGATGGCAGAGAGCTCGGGGATCAGGGCGGCGGGATCCAGGCCGGTCCAGCGGCGGGCGGCGGCCACCACCTCGCCGGCCTGGGACCGGTGCAACCGGTTCAGGACCAGCCAGGGGTGGGGGCCCGCCCAGTCGGCGGCGAGGCGCGCCGCCCGCACCAGTCCCAGGGGCGAGGCCTCGGCCACGAGCACCGCGTGATCGGCCCCCTTGACCAGGGGGTCGTCGCCGGACCGGGCCCCGGCGTCGAGCACGACGGCCTCAGCCAGGGATGCCGCAGCGGCGGCGACGTCGGCCACCAGATGAGAGGGAAGGGCCGGGTCGCTTCGCCGGGTGGAGCCCACCACGAGGCCCACCGGCCCGCACTCCGTCACGACCCGGGGAGGGAGCGCCCCGGTCTCGTGCACCGCCTCGGCGGCGTCGACCAGATCGGGCCGGGGGGGCCGGCCCAGGCGCACCGCCAGGGCGGGGGCGGCGAGATCGAGGTCGAGCAGCAGGGTGCGCCGGCGAGCTGACCACGCCCAGGCGAGGGCCAGGGCTACCTCGGTGCGCCCGGTGGAGCCCGGAGGGCCGGTGACCACCGTGACCCGGGCCGTCGGCGGGGCGGCGGCCACCGCAGCGGCGGGCCGCAACAGGCGGATGGTGCGCACCACCTCGCCCGACGGGGTGTCGTCGGGCAGGACCTCATCCGCCCCTCCGGCGACCAGGCGCTGGCGGGCCGGGCCGTCGCCGCAGGGGAACATGCCCACCACCCGCAGGCCGCGCCGGCGCCAGGCGGCGATGCGGGCCGGGGTGACCCAGGTGGTCTCGGCCCCGGCAACCACCACGTCGAGGCGGTGGGCCTCCTCCTCGACCTCCTCCGGCCGGTAGGCGCGCAACACCAGGCGCACCTCGGCGGTCTCTTTGGCCTGGACCACGAGGCCGCTCTCCCAGTCGCGGGCGGAGAGCACGGTGGCCACTCGCGGGGTCATCGGGACACCCGCACCAGATCGAGGGGGCCCTCGTTGCGGGCGCTCACCAGGGCTGCCGCCAGGGCCTCGTCCACGGCCAGCAGCAGGTCCACCCGATCCTCTCCACCGAGGCCCGACGGACCGGGCCCGGCCGACACCACATATACGGAAGCGGCCACGAGGCGGGCTGCCACCGGCCCCTCGGGATCGGTCTTGGTCACGTAGATGTCGATGTGGTCCCCGGCGAGCAGGTCGCCCAGGACCGCCCGGTCGCGCTCCAGGGAGAGGGCCAGGACGGCGGGCCGGCTGCGGCGTTCGGGTTCGCGGAGCAGGGAGGGGACCAGGGGCTCCCCGGCCGCCAGGGCGGCCTGCAGGGTCCAGCCGGCGAGGGCGGCGGGGTCGTCCCCGGCGACCATCCCGGCGGCGTCGGGCACGCGGCGCACCCCGATGGGGAGCTCTTCGAGGGGCACACCGGCGGGGAGCGGCCCGTTCGCCACCAGGACGGGCATCGTGGCCGCCGGCCGGGTGAGGGTGAAGACCAGGATGCCGGCGGCCAGGGCGCAGGCGAGGCCGATGGCGGTGCGGCGGTCGAAGCGAAACGGCAGGGCCCCTAGCCTCACGGCAGGACCTCCACCGCCACCACGTGGGCGAACGCCACCAGGCGCAGGCCCTCGGCCGAGGCCAGCTCGACGTGATCGGCGCCCACGGCGCGCACCGTGCCCCGGTAGCAGCGCCCGTCCACCCCCCACAGGGCCGCCCCGTCGGCACGGTCCTCGAGGGTGAGGAACAGGTCCCGGAGGGTGCGGCGCCGGCGGGCAGCGGCGCGCGCCGCGCTCTGCTCGGCGTCGAGGGTCTCGTCCATCTCGGCCCGCAGGCGGCGGCCCAGCGCGGCCAGGTCGGGGTGTGCCAGCGGCTCCAGCGTGCTCCCTCCCGATGCGGCCGCCGGGGGAGTGGGCCCGCACGGGCCGGGCGGCAGCCTCTAGGTATCAGCCGGGGAGGGCCGGCTCAAGGGGGTCGTCGGCTCGAAGTTTCGCGCTCCGGCCTAGGAACGCGCCCGCTCAGCGCGCTGAGGTGAGGGTCCGTGGATCGGGCTGCAGGGAGGCGGCGGCCCAGCGCGGCCAGGGCCCGGTGGCCACCGACCCTACCACCCGGTCGCGGCCGGCGGCCTTGGCCTTGTAGAGCAGGTCGTCGGCGGCCGCCAGCATGGCGTCTACCGACTCGGGCGGGAAGCGGAAGGTGGTGATCCCCGCCGATAGGGCCACCGGGTAGCCGGCGGCGCGGGCCGCGGAGGCGGCGGCGGCACGCACCCGCTGCACCACAGCCATGGCCTCGCGGGCGTCGGTCTCGGGCAGCAGCACCACGAACTCGTCGCCGCCCATCCGGGCGAACAGGTCGGTGCCCCGCATCGTTGCGGTGATGGCCCGGGCCACTTCGGCGAGGACGCGGTCCCCGGCGTGATAGCCGAGGCGGTCGTTGGCCGCCTTGAAGTGGTCCACGTCCAGGTAGGCGAGGCTCAGCGCAGTGCCGTGGCGGGCGGCGCGCAGGCGCTCTCGCTCGGCGGCTATCTCGAAGGCGCGGCGGTTGAGGGCCCCGGTCAAGGAGTCCACCGCGGCCAGGTGGCGCTGGTGCTCGACGGCACGGTGCAGGGAATCGAGCAGCACCGCCACCAGGGTGAGCACCACCAGTTGGGTGAGGGCGTTCCAGACGGCCGGCAGGGTCAGGGTCATGTCGACCCCAGCCGTGATCTGGGCCAGGAGACCCTCGGCGGCGGCCAGCACCGCCACCAGCACGGCGTGGCGGCGGCACCCGATCCAGGTGACCGCCATCACCGCCAGCACGTAGAGCAGGCCGACCGAGACGGTCGTGCCGGTCAGGTAGTCGAGGCCGGCCACGGCGCTCACCAGCATGATCCCCAGGAGGGTGGGGAGCAGGCCGCGGCGGCGCTCACCGGGCCCCGGGGAGGGGGGGCGGCCTGGAGGGCGCGGAGGCGTGCTGGTGGTCACGGACTAGTCCATCGGCACTAGTCACCCCTCGATTGAGGGTTCCGAGAAGCGCGCCCTGAACGGCTCTCAGTCGCCCGGCTGGGGGCAGTCGCCGCCTGCCCGGCCCCGCTGCCGGTAGACCTCGGTGAACTCCGCCAGGCCGGCGTCGGCGGCGCTGTCGTAGGCCTTGCGGTGGCCCCAGGAGATGGCCAGAACCGTCTGGGTGAGGCGATCGCTGGAGGTGACGGCGACGTGGGACTCGAAACCTGCCGCCAGGGCCTCCAGCGCGGCGGCGGTCGCCGTGTCGTCGGGCCGGTGGAACAGGACCACCACCCCGTTGCGCAGGTCGGAGTACAACTGCTCGGCGGTGACCTCCGTCACCACCCCGCACTCGGGGGCGGGCAGTTCGTCCAGGTTCTCGTCGATGTCGCCGGGGAGCACGTAGCCCAGGCCGGCCATGATGGCGGTGGTGTCCACCTTCTCCACCCCGGCCAGTTCCTTCGCCGGGCTGAACAGGAAGATGGCGGCCAAGACCACACCCAGGCCGGCCAGGACCGGGACGGCCAGGCGGCGGGCCGTCTTCCTGAGTTTCTGGCGGCGCTCGGCGGCCTCCTGCTCCCGGCGGCGCTCCTCGGCAGCCAGGCGGCGGGCCTCGTCGCGGCGGGCGGCGGCCTCGCGGCGGGCCGGGTCGGATCGGGAGCGGGACTTCTTCTTGGGCTTGGGCTGGGCCATGGCGCCAGGAGTGTAGGGGCTGCCCGCACCCGGCGTCCCCGGGGGGCCGCCTGCGGCACCCTTGCCACAAGGCCCCGCGGCCCATACGCTGGGGCCATGGATCGCATCTCGGTCGACCTGGGCAAGGAGTGGCTCGGGGTCGCCGACATCTGCGAGTACATGGGGGTGTCCACCTTCGTGGTCACCCGGGTGCTGCGCTCCGGGGAACTGCCGGCGGTCAAGTTCGGCCGGGAGTGGCGAGTGGCCCGCGGGGACTTCGAGGATTGGCTCAATGCCCGCCGCTTCGAAGCCCGGGCCCGGGCCCGCCAGCCCGAGGCCTGAGGCCGGGACGGGAGGGCGCCGATGACCACGCTCAGCCCCGGGCGGCTGGATCTTCCGGAGACCGGGGAGGAGACCGCCCTCGCCCGCCCCTGGCAGGTGGTGGTGTGGAACGACCCCGTCAACCTGATGTCGTATGTGGTGTGGGTGTTCCGCTCCCTCTTCGGCTACCCCCTGGCCGAGGCCACCCGGCTGATGCTGCTGGTGCACCACGAGGGCCGGGCGATCGTGGCCTCGGGGCCGCTGGAGAAGGCCGAACTGGACTGCTACCGCCTGCACCACCACGGGCTGTGGGCCACGCTGGAGCGGTCCTGATGCCCGGCTTGCGCCGCCGCGGGCCGGAGATCGACCTCGACCTGTCGGCGGCCGAGACCGAATTGCTGGCCCTGGCCGTGCCGCTCCTCGAAGGCGCCGCGGCGGCCGTCCCCGCCCCGGGCGCCCCGGCCCGCTACCCCGACTTCCGGGCGCATCCCGGGGACGACGAGGCCGAGGCTCACTTTCGGGAGTTGACGGCCGGCTCGCTGGAAGCCGACCGGGCGGCCGACCGCCGCCGCTTCAGCGCCTCGCTGGAGCGGGGCACCCTGGGTGCTGAGGACGCCGCCGCCTGGCTGCGCGTGCTGGGCGAGGCCCGGCTGGCCCTGGCAGGGCGCCTCGGGGTGGCCGAGGCCGGCTGGGAGCAGGCCCGCCCGAGCCCCGGCCTGGCGCTCCTGCACCTGTTCGGCAGCGTGCAGGACGAGATGGCCGCCTTGCTGTTGCAGCACTGAACGCGAGCGGCGGGCGGCCCGGGAGCCGCCCGCCGACTGTCGGAGATGGATGCCCGGCTAGCCGATGACCTCCGCGGGGTCGGTGTACTTCAGGCCCAGGGAGTCGGCCACGGCCTTGTGGGTCACCTTGCCCCGGGCGACGTTGATGCCGCCCAGCAGTTCGGGATGGCTGGCCACCGCGGCCGGCAGCCCGCCGGCGAGCGCCACCGCGTAGGGCAGGGTGGCGTTGGACAGGGCCCAGGTGGAGGAGTTGGGCACCGCCCCGGGGATGTTCCCCACGCAGTAGTGCAGCACCCCGTGGATGCTGTAGACCGGGTCGTGGTGGGTCGTCTCCCGGGCGGTGGCGATGCAGCCGCCCTGGTCGATGGCGATGTCCACGATCACGCTGCCCGGGCGCATCGCGGCCACCTGCTCCTCGGTGACCAGGACCGGGGCCCGCGCCCCGGCGACCAGCACCGCCCCGATCACGAGGTCGGAGGAGGCGACGTACTCGCCCACGCTGTGGCGGGAGGAGTGCACCGTGATCATGCGGCCCCACGACAACTCGTCGAGGTGGCGCAGACGGTCCACGTTGATGTCCATGACCACCACCTCGGCGCCTAGGCCGGCGGCCATCTTGGCGGCGTGGGACCCGGAGGTGCCGGCGCCGAGCACCGTGACCCGGGCAGGCCGCACCCCGGGCACCCCGCCCAGCAGGATGCCGCGCCCGCCGTGGGTGCGCTCCAGGTGGTGGGCCCCCGCCTGGACGGCCATCCGCCCGGCGATCTCGCTCATCGGGGCGAGCAGGGGCAGCGACCCGTTGGCCAGGGCCACGGTCTCGTAGGCGATGGAGGTGGCTCCGCAGTCCACCAGGCCCTTGGCCTCCGCCGGGTAGGCGGCCAGGTGCAGGTAGGTGAACAGCACGTGGCGCGGCTCCAGCATGGCGATCTCCGAAGGCTGGGGCTCCTTCACCTTCACGATGAGGTCGGCGGCGGCGAACACATCGGCGGCGGTGGGCAGGATCTCCGCCCCCACCGCTACGTAGGCGGCGTCGTCGAACGACGAGCCGCGGCCGGCTTCTTTCTGGACCACGACCCGGTGGCCGTTGGCGGTCAGTTCACGGACCCCGGCCGGGGTCATCGACACCCGGTACTCGTCCGGCTTGATCTCTGCGGGTACCCCCACAATCACGGCGACGAACCTCCTGCGACGCGTCCGGTACAGCCTGGCACCCCGCAGGCGGCCGCGCCAGGGGCCATCGGTCCCTGCCTCGCCGGGACCAGACGGGGCCGCGCCCCGGATAACCCGGCCCGCGCAGGGGCGGGCTCACGGGCCGGTGCCGCGCCGCTCCACGGGGCACGGCCTCTATCGTGGGGGAGTCCCGACCGGAAGGTGATCCCCTGCCCACCGCCGCCCTGGTGCTCGCCGCCGGAGGCTCCCGTCGCATGGCGCGCCCCAAGCAGTTGCTCGACTGGGGCGGGAGGCCGCTCCTGGAGTGCTCGATCGCAGCCGTGTCCTCCTGGCCGGTCGACGGGGTCGTGGTGGTGCTCGGCGCCTACGCCGAGGACATCCTCCACCGGGTCGACTTCGGGACTGCCCTGGTGGTGATCAACCCGGGCTGGGAGGAAGGGCTCGCCTCCTCGCTGCGGGTGGGCTTCGACCTGCTCTCCCGTGACGCTCGCTTCGAGGCGGCCTTCATTGCCCTGGGCGATCAGCCGCAGGTCCCCCCCGAGGTGCCGGCCGCGCTTCTGGCCGGGGCCGAGGAGAGCGGCCGGCCGGCCATCGTCCCCGTCTATCGGTATCAGCGAGGCAACCCGGTGCTGGTGGCCCGGCCTCTGTGGGGGCAACTTATGAGCTTGAGCGGGGACGCGGGGGCGGCCGCGACGCTGCAGGCGCACCCGGCATGGGTCCACGAAGTGCGCTTCGACCACGCGGCTCCGGCCGACATCGACACCCCGGACGACATCCCGGGCACTCCGCGGCGGCCCTGAAAGCGGTCGGCCCCGTTGGGGTATGCTGCCCGCGCCGCGCGGAGAGGACGGCCGGCGGCGGGCGATGGGAAAGGAGCACCATGGCGTCCATCGATGCGATTGAGGGGATCGGGGTCAAAAACGCCACGACGCTGCGCAAGCTGCGCGTGCGCACGACCGAGGCCCTCCTCAAGGCGGGCGCCACTCGCAAGGGGCGCAAGGATCTGGCCGCGGCTTCCGGGTTCAGCGAGCACCAGATCCTGGAATGGGTCAATCGGGCCGACCTCTTCCGGGTCAAGGGCGTGGGCGAGGAATACTCCGACCTGCTCGAGGCAGCCGGGGTCGACACGGTCAAGGAGTTGCGCTCCCGCAACGCCGCCAGCCTTCTCGCCAAGATGACCGAGACCAACGAGAAGAAGCGCCTGGTGCGGCGCCTGCCCACCGAGTCCATGGTGACCCGCTGGGTGGCCCACGCCAAGGGCCTGCCGCCCATGGTGGAGTACTGATCCTCCTTTCTCCGTGTTGGGGGCCCCTGCCGGGGCCCTCAACCGCGTCCGGGCTCTCTGCGGGCGGGGCAGCGCCGGGGGCGGACTATCTTCCTCGCGGGGAAACCCGGGAGTAGCAGTTGGCTTCGAACAGGAACGGCGGCCGGTCGCTGATCATCGTGATGAGCCCTGCGGCCGCGTCCGGCGATGCCGAGCGAGTGGCGGAACGCCTGCTGTCCGGGGGGGCCGAGGTGGAGATGGCTTCCGGCGCCGGCCGCACCGTGCTGGTGGCCGCCGGCGATGCCGAAGCGGTGCCGCCGCTGCCCTGGGAGGCCTTCCCCGGAGTGGAGCGGGTCCTGCCCCTGACCGCTCCCTTCCGCTTCGTGAGTCGCGAGTACCAGTCCGAACGTAGCGTCGTCCGCGTGGGCGGCGCGGCCATCGGGGGTGGCGGGTTCACCGTGATCGCCGGGCCCTGTGCCGTGGAGGGCCGCGAGCAACTCTGGGCGGCGGCGGAGGCGGTGCAGGCCGCCGGGGCGGCGATGCTGCGCGGCGACGCCTTCAAGCCGCGGACCTCTCCCTATTCGTTCCAGGGGCTGGGGCGTGCCGGCCTCGAGTTGCTCGTCGAAGCGCGGGAGCGTTACGGCCTGCCCTTCGTCGCTGAGGTAGTGGACCCGCGCGATGTGGAGCTCGTCGCCGGATGCGCCGACATGATCCGCATCGGCTCGCGCAACATGTCCAACTTCACCTTGCTCGCCGAGGCGGGCCGGCAGCCGCGGCCGGTGATGCTGAAGCGGGGGTTCACCGCCACCATCGAAGAGTGGCTCGATGCCGCCGAGTACATCTACAAGGAAGGGAACTCCCGCATCGTGCTCTGCGAGCGGGGGATCCGCACCTTCGAGCCGCAGACCCGCAACACGCTCGATGTTTCGGCGATCCCTTTGGCGAAGTCGCTGTCGCACCTGCCGGTGATGGTCGACCCGTCGCACTCCGCCGGGCGGCGCGACCTGGTGGCGCCGCTGACCCTGGCCTCGCTGGCGGCCGGTGCCGACGGGGTGATGATCGACGTCCATGCCGCGCCCGAGACCGCCCTGGTGGACGGGGCCCAGGCGCTGCGCCCGGAGGAGTTCGCCGCTCTCATGGAGCGGGTGCGGGCCCTGGCCGCGGCCCTCTGACCCCTCGGGTCAGACCCTCTCCCCGGCATCCCCGTAGAAGACCGCCTCGAAGGCGCGTCTGGCGCGCCTGGTGACCCGGCGGTACTCCTCGCGCAGGCCGGAGCGGGGGCTGCCCTCGTATCCGAGGGAGCGTGCCAGGCGGGTCACCGCGGCCGGGTCGGCGGGCAGCGAGTCGCGGGGCCGCCCCTCCTGCAAGAAGAGGCGATTGCGCACCCGGGCGCAGAAGCGGTAGGCGGCGCGCAGGTCGGCCGCCCGGTCCGCCGTGAGGTGCCCGGAGGCCTCCAGGGCCTCGAGGCAGCCAGGGTGCCGGGGACGCGGGCCGCCGGCTCGGCATGCCCGTGGCGGAGTTGCAGCAGCTGCACCGCCCACTCGACGTCGGCCAGGCCGCCGCGCCCCAGCTTGGTGTGGAAGAGGGGGTCCTCCTGGGCGGGGATGCGCTCCCGCGCGAGGCGGGCCTGGATGTGGCGCACCGCCCGCTCCGCATCGGGCCCGAAGCCCGGGCGGAACACCCGGGAGTGGGCCGCCGCCAGGAACTCGGCGGCCAGGGCGGGGTCCCCGGCGGCGGGACGGGCCCGCAGCAGCGCCTGCAGCTCCCAGGTCTCGGCCCAGCGCTCCCAGTAGGCGGTGAAGGCGTCGAGGGAGCGGGCGGCGGGGCCTTGCTTGCCTTCTGGGCGGAGGGCCAGATCGAGGGTCAGGGCGGGCCCCAGGGGGCCGCCGGGCCCCAGCGCCTCGAGCATCAGGGCGGCCACCCGGACGGCCGCCTCCTGATCGGCGCCGGGATCCTCCCCGGCGCGGTACACCAGCAGCGCGTCGAGGTCGGAGGCGTAGTTCAGCTCCCGGCCGCCCCAGCGGCCCATGGCGATGATCGCCAGCGGGGGCGGGCTCTGCCCGGCGGCGGAAGCCCGGCGCCGGGCGGCGTCGAAGGCCCCGGCAACGGCAGCGTCGGCCAGGTCGCTCAGCCGCTCGCCGATCACGGCGGCGTCGGTGCCGCCGACCAGATCCTGAGCGGCGAGCCACAGGACGTGGGCCTCCAGGAAGCGGTGGCCGGCGGCGACGGTCTCCTCCCAGCGGGGGCGAACCGCGCTGCGGCGGGTGGCCTCGGCGAGGAGAGCTTCGCGGTCGGGGAAGGCGGCCAGGGCGGCGTCGTCGCCCATCCGGGCCAGGGCCGGCGGGAGGCGGTCGAGGAGACGGCCGAGCAGGCGGCTGGTGCCGAGCAGGGTGCACAGCCGCTCGGCCGCCACCGGGTTGTCCCGCAACGCGGCGATCAGGGCGGCGTGGTCGGGCGTCTCGGCCACGAGCAGCCGCAACTGCTCCAGGCCGAGGTCGGGGTCGGGGGAGTCCGACAGCCAGCCGAGCATCAACGGCAGCAACTGCTGCAT
>Ga0172371_10008270_pt1 | contig 14610 bp, 14 predicted proteins | sample Lak12m_FD_114543 | JGI IMG/M metagenome (GOLD analysis project Ga0172371, IMG submission 114543) | Freshwater microbial communities from Kabuno Bay, South-Kivu, Congo - kab_022012_12m | ecosystem: Environmental > Aquatic > Freshwater > Lake | place: Democratic Republic of the Congo: South-Kivu... | reverse complement strand
GGACGGAAGCGGCAACGGCAGACAACCACGGCATTTCGATGGAGGCGATCATGAAAGTGAATCAGGTGAGCGTGCTGGTATCCAAGAAGATCGGAAAGAATTTCTGCTCCTGGAGCGTGAGCTACGGCGCCACAGCGGACGTGGAGGAGGAACATTACACCGAGGCCATCGCCGAACTGGATACCCGGTTGAGGGAAATGGTCTCGACAGCCCTGCCCACGCCCAACGGGAACGGGAATGGGAACGGACACCCCGCCATCGCCGGAACCGGTCCCGAGACTCCCATTTTCGCCAGTGGACGTGGAAGGAGAACAACCGCATGGAGCGGTACCTCAAAAACGCCCGAATGAAGCTCAACGCCTGCGTAGAGGACATCGACTACAAAACCCCGCGGGGAATCGATCAGTCCGTCATGATGAGCCTCATCGCCTGCGACTGGGTCAGGCGTCAGCACAATATCATCATCACCGGCCCCACGGGCTCCGGAAAGACCTTCCTGGCCTGCGCCCTGACCAACAAGGCCTGCCGGGAGGGCTTCCGCGCCTTCTACATCCGCTCTCCCAAGTTCTCTTACCAGATGGCCCCGGCCAAGGGTGACGGAAGCTACGGGAAAACCATCAACAAGCTTGCCAAGGCCCATGTCCTGGTGATTGACGATCTCGGGCTGACTCCCATGACCGATGCCGAAAGAAGGGACCTCCTGGAGGTCGTCGAGGAAAGGCACGGCCATGCCTCCACAATCGTCACCAGTCAACTCCCCGTGGACCACTGGCATGAGCAGATCGGCGATCCCACCATCGCCGACGCCATCCTCGACAGGCTGATCCACAATGCCCACAAAATCAATCTCTCCATGAAAGGACACTCTATGAGAAAAAAATATGCCGGCTTGACCTGAAAGAACGTCTATGACAAAGAGCTGAAAACCAGCGTCGCTACGCTCCGACCAGGGGTGGCGGAATCAATCGGAACACCCTGGCGACTTGGATCGGAACGGGGTGGCGGTTTCCTTCGGAATCAAGTGGCGAAATCAGCGGAATACGCAAGGTGATCATGCGGCATGCCCATCTTTCCACCACTCAGCGGTATCTCGGGAAGGTCACCGACGTTGAGGCGATGCGCTGGATTGAAAACCTGTATGGCTGAAACAGAACTGGGGCAGAGCTCTCATGCCCTGCCCCAGTTTGCCTGCTTTTGGTGGATTAGGTCGGGAAAGGTGTAATTTTTCAGAACCGGATTAGTTCAGGTTCATCGCCGCATCCCGACCCAGCATCTCCCCGATGAGCGGGGAGTGCCTAACCCGGTGATTGAATCGCCTTTTCATTCTCTCCCCAGTGCACAGGCCTTGCTGAACATTGAACATTAACTCTTCATCGAACACCATCAGCTTCGTGAGCGTCACAGGCAAAGCAACCAGGACAGCCCAATATTATGTGCCGCCCAACCTTAAGGGTGAACCGAGTCGTTGGCACCGAACGAGCGTTTCGGCAAACAAATGGTCAAGCTGGCGGCGGATCCCGCCGAGGTCTAGGCCTCTTATCAGGCTGTATAGAACGTAATCCTTTCCTGTAAATTCGTTATTTTTTTCCTTGACAAAAGCGATAAGCTTTTTGTAGATTGTCGACAATCGCTAAAACGATAAAAATTATTTGTATGGAGATGGATCAATGCGACTAATGGAGTTTGAGGCCAAGCACTTGATAAATAGATATAAAATTCCTTTACCAAAATCTTGGCTCGTATCGACTGGCGATTCATTGGACATGGATTTCCCGGCCATGCTCAAGGTTCAGATTCCTATCGGCGGTCGAGGAAAAGCAGGTGGGATTATCGAGGCCAAGGATAAGGCTCAAGCTGAAAAGTTGCTTCCCGATCTTCTACAATCTTCTTTTAGAGGCTACTCACCAACCTTTGTGCTCATCGAAAAAAAAGCCGAAATCAAAAAAGAGTTTTTTTTGGCCTGCACCTACGACACTGTCGCCAAACTGCCGTTGGTGATCTTTTCGTCAGTGGGCGGGGTGGATATCGAGGAGCTTGCGTTTACTCAGCCGCACAAAGTCTTTAGACGGCATTTTTCCGCCCGGCATGGTCTGGCGGCATACCAAGCCCGCGAAATGATTGGCGAGGCGGGGATATCAGGCGAGCTGATGATGAAGCTGGCAGGCATCACCGCCTCACTCGCCGAGGCATTCCTCGCTTTTGATTGCACTGTGCTCGAGATAAACCCGTTGGCTCAACTCAGTGACAACTCCCTGCTGGCGCTGGATTGCCACGCTGAAATCGAGGATGAAGCCCTTTTCCGGCACCCCGATTTGGCCAAGATCGAAAAGAACAAACACCGGTTCCACTCAGAAACAGCACACTCCGATTTTGAGCTCAAGGCGGCTGAAATCGACCGATCGGACCACCGTGGTGTGGCAGGGCGGGTGATCGAGTTTGAGGGAGATATTGGGCTAATCATCGGGGGAGGCGGGGCTTCCCTGACCGCATTTGACGCCATTAAACAACATGGTGGCAGACCGGCCAATTACTGCGAGATAGGGGGCAATCCCTCAGTTCGCAAAGTCCAGGCATTAACGCGTCACATTCTTTCCAAGCCCGGTGTGCACAGCATTTCGGTTATTATGAACGTGGTCAGCAACACGCGGGTCGACTTGGTCGCGCGCGGCATCATTAAAGGCGTCTTAGATGCCGGCAGGAAGCCTAGTGAGGCGATCGCCGTATTTCGGGTGCCGGGTGCGTGGGAGGAAGAAGGCTTCAAAGTTTTACGGCGTTATGGAGTGACATTTTGCGACCGCAGTGTTTCAATCGACCAAGCTGCCAAAAGAGCAGTGGAACTGACCAGGCAATAGACAGGAGCACCAATGGCCATTCTAGCTGAAAAGGACGTGTCCGTTATTATTCAGGGTATTACAGGGCGAGAGGCCGCATCGTTCGCTAAGGATATGATTGACTATGGAACCGCTGTTGTTGCCGGTGTGACACCGGGAAAGGGCGGACAATCCGTTCATGGTGTCCCAGTCTATGACACGGTCAAGTCGGCGGTTCAGGCGTCTCCCGCGAAAGCATCGGTAATCTCTGTGCCGCCGGCCTTGGTAAAGGGCGCCGCGTTTGAGGCCATGGAGCATGGTATCAAGCTGCTTGTCATAATTACTGAACGGGTGCCACGTAGGGATGTGGTGGAGATCCTCGAAGTTGCGCGGATAGAAAAGGCGGTGGTAATCGGGCCTAACACGCTGGGATTGATCACCCCCCACCGGGTAAAACTCGGCATGGCCGGGGGGCCGGTCGCAGATGTAAAGCGTGCCTACATGCCGGGTCCGGTAGGCATCGCATCCCGGAGCGGTGGCATGACGACTGAAATCGCAAATCTGCTCACCCATCACGGCATCGGCCAAAGCACCTGTGTGGGGATCGGCGGAGATCCCATGGTAGGGTCCAATTTTTTGGATTTGATTCCTATGTTCGAAGCCGATCCGGAGACTAAGGCCGTGGTGCTCTTTTGCGAACCTGGAGGGTCAATCGAAGAAAATGTGGCAGTTTTGATGCGCGAACAGGAGATTAAAACCCCGATCGTGGCTTTCATCGCCGGTCGATTCGTCGACGATATGCCCGGTGTACGCTTCGGCCACGCAGCCACGATTGTGGAGGGGGACCGCGGCAGCGCTCGCAGCAAGCAAGATGCATTTGAAAAAGCGGGGATCCGGGTGGCGAAGAGTTTTTCCGATATAGTCACTCACCTGACGCAGGTGCTCTAACGATGCGGGAGATGCTCAGATGAAAATACTGACACCGATACGATCCGCCCTGTTTGTCCCGGGGAACCGTCCGGACCGAATCGACAAAGCGATGGCGTCCAAGGCGGATGCCGTGATTATCGATCTGGAGGATTCGGTTCCTCCCGCCGAGAAATCAGCAGCCCGGGAGACGGCCGCCAGAAAACTTGAATCGGCCGTGAAATGCAGGGTGCTGATCAGGGTCAATGCGTTGGACTCGCCGTTTTTTAATGATGACCTAGAGGTTGTTCTTATGCCCGGGTTGAACGGCTTGATGGTTCCCAAAGTCGACGACGAGGAGTCGATTCTACACCTGCATGATCGTCTGTGCGCACAGGAAATCCGCAGACAGCTTGAATCGATACCCGTTTTAGCCCTAATCGAGTCGGCCAGAGCGGTGGCCGGTATCCACCGCATCCTTCAGGCAGTGGTCAGTCAGCAGCGATTGCAGGTGCTGGCCTTCGGCGCGGCGGACTATACCTCGGACCTAGGCATCGCGATCACCAGCGACGGGCTGGAACTCGCTTATCCCCGCGCACGTTTGGCGGTCGCCAGCCGGGCCGCGGGTTTGCTCCCCCCGCTCGACACGCCGTTCATGCTGGATCTAAAGGATCTGCAGGCTCTCGAGGGCGATGCCCTGAGAGCCCGGCAGATGGGATTCGGGGGCAAGCTCTGCATCCACCCTAATCAGGTCGAAGTCGTCAATCGTATCTTTAGCCCGCGGCCCGAGGATGTTCGCCAAGCCGAGGCAGTGGTCAGTGCCTTCGAAGAGGCCCAAAAAAACGGGGTGGGTGCCATCCAGCTGAACGGGAAGTTTATCGACAAACCCGTCATGGAACGCGCCCGCCAGATTTTGATGCTTGCACGGTCATTGGATGCCTAACAACAGGGCTGACGTCCACCCAAACCGATATGCCGAGAGGAACCCTATGGGCATTTTTATTAGGATCGAGATTAACCAGGAACGCTGTGTCGGCGTCAAGGCCTGCGGGCTTTGCATCAGAACCTGTCCGGTCAAAATTTTCGGGCAGACGGGCGATCGGCCCTTCAGCATCGATGACAACGAGGACGAGTGCACCCTATGCACTCTTTGCCTCACCGAGTGCAAGCCGAACGCGATTCGTCTGCGGAAACTGTATGAAAGCGAAGAGGCCGCCGTCAATTATCCTTAAGTTCAAGGAGGGACGAGCTGACCATGCAGATCCAGCACCGTGACACCAAAATCGAAGAAAAAGACCTGAAGGGCATCGGCGGAAAGCTCCTCGCGCGGGGATTCAGTCCTCAGGTACTCACCGAGCAGATCTCAAAGGTTCTGACGGAGGCCATTTTGGATGGGGCGCTTGAGCCCGGCACCCAGTTGGTCGAAATGGAGTTGCAGCAGCAACTGGGGATCAGCCGCTCCCCGCTGCGGGAGGCCTTTCGCGATTTAGAAAAGAAGGGCTTAGTGGTGATCATGCCACGTCGTGGAACTTTCGTCCGAGAGATCACCCCCCGTGACGTCAAGGAACATTTTCCGGTACGCGCTACCCTGGAAGGCTTGGCAGCCCGGCTGGCACATGGAAATCTGAGCCGTGAGGACTTGGCTAAAATGCGTTCCGCGTTAGAGCAGATGGAACAGGCGGGGCACGACCATGACCGCGAGGCCTACCGACGAAACCATCAGGTGTTTCACGATATTTTCATCGACGCTTCAGGCAACCGGCTTTTAACCGACCTTCTGCAGAACCTGCGCATGCACCGGCTTTGGTATTTTGTTTCCTACCGGTACCAAAAACTCGATTTTCACATGGCCATCGACGTTCATAAAAAAATCCTGAACCTGTTCGAGCAGAAGACCTCCGACTCTCATGAGTTGGAACACCTGGTAAAGTTTCACATTGAAGATGCGCTTGAGAAACTTTTCGGGATTTCCGGCGACCCCGAATCAAATCAGGTTCAGTCGACGTGAGTCAGTAACGAGCCGGTAGAAATTAACAGCCGGAGATTCGGAAAGGGCCGGCCGGAAATTATTTTGTCCAGTGGGCATCCAGCCGACCCAAAATCAGGAAAGACACACCATACCCCAAGGAGGAAGCGACATGAAAAGAAGAACAGCTCAATGGTTGACGCTGGTTTGCTTTGTGCTGATGCTGGCACTGGCTGCACCGGCGAAAGCGGCGGACATTACTTTGAATCTGGGCCATCCTTTCACTGAGAAACTGACCACTCTGACGTCCTGGGAGATGTGGTTCGCCAAGGAGATCGAAAAGCGTACCAAGGGCAAGGTGAAGATCAAGATTTTCTGGTCCGAAAGCCTGGGCAAGACCAGCGACTTGCCGGACCTGGTCAGCTCAGGCGGGATCGACATGTCGATTCTGGTACCAGGCTACTATCCGGCACGATTCCCTCTCGCACAGGCGTCGAACCAACTATGGTTCGTCAACTGGACCACCGAGGAGGCCTTCGAGGTCGCTAAATCCATCTACTGGCAGGGACCCATTCCGAAGGAGTTAGAAAAACAGAACATGAAGCTCATTTATGTCCAGGTGTTGCCCAACTATCAGCTCTGGACGTGGCAGGATATCAAGACCATCGATGACCTCAGAGGCAAAAAGATCAGATCCTGGGGACCCTACATGCCGCGGCTGTATGAGGCCGTCGGTGCGATCGGCGTGACGCTGACCCAAGCCGACTGGTTTGAGGCCATGCAAAAGCGTATGACCGACGGGGCCTTTTTCTCGGTACAGATGGGTCTGGCAACCAAGGTCAACGAAGTTGCCAAGAATATCACCATGGTGGACTTGGGAGTCAACACCGGCCCCATGTGCATTATGAACCTCGACCGCTGGAAGAAGCTGCCCGACGACGTGAAAAAAGTGTTTGAACAGGTCATGCAGGAGATGCCCGCGAAAGGCAAACAGCTCACCATCGACTACGAGACGGCCGCCATCAAGGAAGCCGGAACCATAGGCATAACCCTGGTTCCGTTCCCAGATCGCCAAAAATGGATCGACAGCCTGCCGGACATTCGCGCACAATGGAAGGATGATTTGGCCAAGAAGGGCATGGGCAAAGAAGCTGAAGAGGTCATCATGCTCTGGGACGATGCGCTCAAGCGGGTGCGCAAAAAGTAAAGACCACATGGACATCTTCCCTTGTCCTCAAAGCGGTTGGCATCCGGGCCGTCTGCTGGAACGCCAACCGCTTGTCCGAGGGGCATCGGCAAGACAAGTAAAAAGGTGCAGAAAAAGAAACACAACAACCCACCCCGGCTGCGGGCGGTCGCAGGATGGTTGTCATGATCGATAGGGTAATGGACCGAATCGGTTTAGGTGTGAGCATTATAGGATCATTGGTCCTTTTGCTGATGCTGATTACGACCATCGCGGATGTCATCGCCGACAAGGTGTTGGGATCCCCTTTCCCCGGTGCGACCGAGGTAGTTATGTCCATCATGCCCATTTCGGTATGCGCGTTTCTACTCAGTGTTCAAATCAAGAAACGTCACATCACCATTGACATCCTGATCAATCGATTGGGTCCCAAGGCAAAGCGGGTTTTGCAGCTGCTGATCCAGCCCTGCGGGATCTTTCTGTTCGGGCTCCTGACGTGGCTTACCATTCCAATGGCCATCCACAGTGTCAGAATCGCGGAGCACACGGGCGGAAACGTGGGGGTGCCCATGTATCCTGCCAAGGTCATGATTCCCATCGCTACAGGGCTGGTGACGATCCAACTGGTTCTCGAGAGCATCCGTATGCTGAGGGATTTGAAAAACCCGCCGGCAGAAGCGCCTAACACCTGCGACCTGACAGACGAGGCCGAATAGAAATGATCTGGTTTCTGCCCATGATCGGGATGGTGCTTTTGTCGATACCCGTGGCTTTCAGCCTCGGGTTGGCCGGATTCTTCGGCATCGTCGTCAACTTAAACTGGACGGCCGCCTGCGCCTTCGTCAAAACCATTCTGTACGGCGCTATGGAGAGCTACGCTCTGTCCTGCGTTCCCATGTTCATTCTCATGGGAGAGCTAGCGTTTCAGGCCGGGATCAGCGGGGATCTATTCGACGCAGCGAGCAAGTGGTTAGGACGCATGCGGGGAGGGATGCTTCTGGCCACCAACTACGGATGTGCGTTGTTTGGGGCCTGTTCCGGATCCACGATTGCCAGCGCCTCCATTTTCACCCGGATTGCACTGCCGAAAATGCTGGAAAAAGGCTACGACAAGAAACTGGCATCAGGGTGCATCGTGGCCGCCGGTGCCCTGGCCTGCATGATACCTCCCAGTATTCTGATGATCCTCTATGGGTTGATCACCTCGCAGCCGATCAATAAATTGCTGGTCGGAGGGGTGGTGCCCGGCGTCTTGACCGCGATAGCATATGGGCTGGGCATTGTGACGGCTGCGAAATTCAAACCGCACATGGTCCCACCCCCGGATGAAGCCAAAGTCCCCCTTAGAGAAAAACTGGTTGCTCTGAAAGGAATAGTGCCGCTGGCGTTTTTGATTCTGTTGGTGCTTGGCGGGCTGTTTATGGGCTGGTTCACATCCACCGCCGCCGGGGCCATCGGATCGGCCGGTGCCATTGTCGTTCTGGTCCTTCGTCGGCGATTCTCTCTGCGCGGCTTTTACCAGGCGCTGATGCAAGCCGGCATGCTATCCTGTTCCCTACTGATCATCATCACTTTCGGAAACCTCTTCTCGTTTGTTCTCAGTTCCTCGGGGGCCATCGATTCATTCGTGGAATTCGTCGTGGGGTTGAACATGCCGCCGATCTTCGTGTTGCTGTTGATCGTGTTCCTTTATGTCCTCATCGGCAGCATGATTGACCCGGTATCCATGCTCATCATCACGCTTCCGGCGGTCATGCCTATTGTTGCGGCCTATCAATGGGATCCAGTTTGGTTCGGCCTGATTGTGATCACCCTGTGCGAAATAAGCGTCATAACACCGCCGGTCGGCATGAACGTTTATACGGTCAAGGCCGTAGCGGGGCCATGCGTGACAACAGGCGAGGTGTTCGCCGGTGCGATGTATTTCCTGGTTTGGCAGGCTCTCGTCCTGGGGATTATTATCGCTTTCCCTGGGGTCGTAACCTACATACCGAACATGATGAGCGCCGGGTAGGGCATTAGGATAGTTACACTCAGCCATTGTACCGAAGAGGGTTTTGAAAGAGAGACACTATGAACGGCTATACAGGGCATACCTTATGGGTGGATCTGAGTCGACGGACGGCTGAAGTGAAAGCAACGGACGGCGCTACGATCAAAAAGGTCATAGGCGGTCGAGGTCTTGGAATCACGGTTTTGACCGAGACAGCTCCGGTCGGAGTCGATCCCCTGGCTCCGGAAAATCCTCTCATTCTTGCAACCGGCCCGTACACAGGGGCGGGCGTATTCTCGGCGTTTTTCAATGTCACGACCAAGTCGCCCTTGACCGACCTGGCGGCGGCAAGTCACTGCGGCGGCAAGTGGGGCCCGGCCTTTAAACGATCCGGGTTTGACGCGCTGGTGATTACCGGTGCGGCCGAGCAGCCGTGCTATCTGCTGATAGAAGAGGGCCGTGCCTCTCTGAAAGAGGCGGGACATATATGGGGCTCAGGGGTCTTCACCGCGGAAGCAACGCTTAATGCGGAGCATAACGGCGGCGAGACAGTGTGTATCGGCCCGGCCGGTGAGAACTTGGTCAGGTTCGCCACCCTCATGAACGGGCACCGTGCCGCCGGGCGCGGCGGGGTTGGTGCCGTCATGGGAAGCAAGAAGCTTAAAGCCATCGTTGTGAAAGGCAAGATCAGTACATCTCTGTTCGACAAGGACCAAGTAAAAAAGATCTCGATCCAGGGCGGCAGAAAAGCAATGGAGGTCGCCCAGGCTTTTGCCAAATTCGGTTCTTCCATCGCGTTTGATTTTTTCAACGCCAAGCACACCCTGCCGACACGAAACTTCCGCGCCGGGTATTTCCCGGACGCTTCCTTGATCAATGCTCAGGCGCTCAAGGACAAGTACTTCGTCAAGGACCGGGGCTGCCTCACATGTCCGCTCAAATGCGGCAATGTCCACCAGGTGGAAGAGGGGCCCTACCGGCTGCAGGAGGTCGAAGGCCCGGAGTACGAAACCTTGATGTCCTTTGGGTCCAACTGCGCCAACTCAAACCTTGAATCCATTCTCATGGCCAACCTGCTCTGCAACGACCTGGGGATGGACACCATCACCTGCGGCAACATCTTCGCCTGGCTTATGGACCTGTATGCGTCGGAAGTCATCACCGCTGCGGACCTTGATGGTATCCCGATGAAATGGGGTCAACACGAGTCTGTAATGTCTCTGATTCCCAAGATCGGCTCCCGCCAGGGGATTGGAAACGTTCTAGCCGAGGGGTCCTACCGGGCGGCGGCGAAGTGGGGTCCACGGGCGTTGGCCCGGGTGATTCATTCCAAAAAACAGGAATATCCGGGATATGAATCCAGACGTTCCTTCGGGACAGGTTTTTCTTTGGTTACCAGCAACCGCGGCGCTTGCCATTTGCGGGCCCAACTTTATGTCAATGAGCTCTTTGCCGGCGAATTCCAGGAAAACGGTTTTGAGACCCACATGGCCACCATCATTGACAAGGAACATTTCCTGGCGATTGCCGACTCCATGCTGACATGCAAGTTCGGGATGCGCAACGCAGGCTACACCTGGCCGGTGTTGAATGCTCTCTATAATGCCCTGACTGGAGAGAACCTCGCACTTGAAGACTTCAAGCGGGTCGGAGAAAGGATCTGGACATTGGAGAGGCGTTACAACTTGCGTGAGGGTGTAGAGGAGGACTCCTTGCCGTCCCGATTGCTGGCCGAGGATCTGGATGACGGCCACCCCGGCGGAGAACGGGTGGACCGGGAACGTTTTTCGGCGGCGCGAGCTCTTTACTACCAGCACCGAGGTTGGAATGAATTCGGCCAGCCTTCAGATCAAAAATGCCGCGAGTTGGGCTTGGCCTGACTTCACTCTGAAACGGACAAAGGCATCAACCCATGGGTATTCGCGAGATCCGAACCAGCCGAATCACCGACACGGTAAAGCGACTTTGCCTTGAAGCGACCACCACGCTGAACTCCGATATGATCGAGGCTTTCGAGAAGGGCCTATCGATGGAGACCTCTCCCCAAGGCAAAGAGATATTCAGGCAGTTGGCAGACAATGCGCGCATTGCACGGGAAGAGTCCATTTCGCTCTGCCAAGATGCGGGCATGGCCGTTGTTTTCATAGAACTTGGACAGGATGTTCACCTTGCAGGCGCGGATCTGATCGAGGCGGTCAACCAAGGCGTTAGACAGGGGTATGCAGAAGGCTATTTGCGCCCGTCCACTCTGGATCCCATCAGCCGCAGAAACTACGGCGACAACACCCCCGCCATTCTCCACCTGGAAATGGTTCCCGGCGACCGGGTCAAGATCCATGTGCTTCCCAAAGGCTTCGGTGGCGAGAACATGAGCCGAGTGGTGCTGTTTCATCCCGGCGCCGGGTTGGAAGGGGTTCGAGAATTCGTCGTCAACCGTATCCGCGAAGCCGGAGCCAATCCATGCCCGCCCCTGATCGTCGGCGTTGGCGTGGGGGGCAATTTCGAGAAATGCGCCATCATTGCCAAAAGGTCGCTTCTCAGGCCGGTCGGCCGGCCGCATCCGGACCCGGAGGTGGCCCAGCTGGAGGCCGAGCTTTTGCGGGAGATCAACCGGACGGGAATCGGCCCCCAGGGTTTGGGCGGCCGTGTTACGGCGCTGGCAGTCCATGTCGAAACCTTCCCGACCCACATCGGAAGCCTGCCTGTGGCCGTAAACCTGCAGTGCCACAGCCATCGCTGCAAATCGGCGGTAGTGTGACGAGGCCATCACCTACAATGGACACCCCCATCCGTATTCAGACCCCGCTGTCGGAAGACGTTGTCCTGCGGCTAAAAACAGGCGATCGGGTTCTCCTCAACGGCGTGATTTATGCTGCACGCGATGCCGCCCATAAGCGACTTGTGCAGCTGATTCACGAGGGAAAAGAACTCCCCTTCGACCTTCTGGGCAGCGTCATTTATTACGTCGGCCCTGCCCCGCCCCGGCCGGGGATGGTTGAGGGATCAGCCGGGCCCACCAGCAGCTACCGGATGGACCCTTACACGCCCCCGCTTCTGGACAGAGGTCTTAAGGCGATGATCGGAAAGGGCCAACGAGGGCCCGAGGTCGTCCACTCCATGGCCAAGAACAAGGCCGTGTATTTTGCCGCCACCGGAGGGGCCGGGGCCCTGCTCTCCAAGACCATGATCGCCTCGGCCGTCATCGCATATGAAGATTTGGGGCCGGAGGCCATTCGCCGAATCACCGTTGTGGATTTCCCCGTGATGGTTGTCAACGATTGCTTCGGCAACGATCTTTACCGCCTGGGGCGAGCTCAGTTTGAAACCGTCGAGTAGACAGCAGGGCTATTGGTTGGTGGCCGGCATGAGCCTATTCTGGGGGTTGAGCTGGCCCATTATGAAAATGGCGCTCATGGAAATCCCTCCATGGACCTTTCGCACATTGTCCCTCGTATGCGGAGGGGTCGGAATCCTCCTCCTGGCAAAACTGGGCGGCTTGAAACTTTCCATCCCGAAAAACGAGCTGGCTCCCCTGGTGCTGGTGGCGACCTTTAATGTCACCGGCTGGCACCTCGGATCGGCTTATGGCATCAGCCTGATGGAATCCGGCCGTGCCGCGGTGCTGGGGTTTACCATGCCTTTGTGGGCGGCGATTATGAGCACCTTGCTCCTAAAGGAAAAGCTCACCCAGCAGAAAATCATTGGATTGATATTGGGGTTGAGTGGGGTTTTCATTCTGTTTGAGCCGCAGCTTTCTTCCATCGGTGCCGCTCCGGCCGGAGCGCTCTTTATGCTCAGCGCGGCGTTGTCCTGGGGAACGAGTACGGTTTTGCTTAAGCTTTTTGCATGGACCATGCCGACCCTTTTGTTGACGGGCTGGCAATTGACCATCGGCAGCTTGCCGGTGGTCGCCGGGGCAATTGCTTTCGAGTCCGGATTAGACATCTCCGGCTTGTCGCTGCGTGCCGTTTTGGCCATGCTCTATGTGGTCCTCTTCCCCATGCTTTTCTGTCATTGGGCCTGGTTCACGTTGGTCGGCCTTTTCCCGGCGAGTGTCGCGGCCATCAGCACCTTGGCAACACCGGTTATCGGCGTGATCAGCGGTGCCATCTTTCTGGGGGAGCAGCTCGGGGTGCGCGAAGGGGCGGCGTTGGCTCTGGTGACCGCTGCTCTGGCGATTGTGCTTGCGCGGCAGAGCAATGCCCGCGATGCAAAATCATGATGAATGTCCACATCGAATACTAAACAATATAAAAGGAGACGCTCATGTCTAAACTGTTTCAGGCGACCTCCATCAACGGGCTTAGGCTCGCCAATCGGTTTGTGCGTTCGGCCACCTGGGAAGGTCTGGCTGCCGGAGACGGGACCTGCACGACAGCGCTCAAAGACCTTTACGTTCAGCTGGCAAAAGGTGGGGTGGGTTTGATCATTACCAGCCACACCTATGTCCGCCGGGATGGGATGGGGTCCCCGCGGCAGATGGGATTGTCCGACGACATCTTCCTGCCGGGCTTGCGTGAGATGACGGATGCCGTCCATCGACACAACTGCCCTGTGGCGATCGAACTCTCGCATGCAGGAATCCTGTCCAATGAAAAGGTGACAGGCGTGACCCCGTTGCTGGTATCCAAGGTGGATGGTTATGTCGGATCCGGCGGTCGAGTGATGTCTTCAGACGAGATCCAGGAAATCATCGAGGCATTCGGGCAAGCCGCCCGCCGGGCTAAGGAGGCGGGCTTCGATGCCGTCCAGATTCACGGAGCACATGGATTTTTAGTAAACCAGTTTCTGTCCCCTGCATTCAATAAGCGCTCGGATCTCTACGGCGGCTCAACAATCAATCGGGCTAAGGCCGTGGTCGAAATCATCGCCAAAATGCGCCACCATGTCGGCCGGAACTATCCCATTTTAATCAAACTGAACAGCGAGGATGTGATCGACGGCGGCCTGACGGTGGATGAGTCGCTCAAGGCCGCTCTGATCCTTGAGGAAGCGGGGGTTGATGCGATCGAATTGAGTGGAGGCACAGTTGTTACCGGGGATCACTGTCGCAAAGACGTCACCTCCGAGGAAAAAGAAGCCTACTGGCGGGAAGCCGCAAAACGCTTCAAGCAAAACTTGAAGATACCAATCATCCTGGTTGGAGGGATCCGCTCGCTTCAGCTATCCGAGAAGTTGTATATGGGAGGGTATGCTGACTACTTCGCGATGAGTCGGCCGCTCATCCGAGAGCCTGGCTTGGTGGCGCGTTGGGCTGCGGGAGATGAGCGCAAGGCTACGTGTCTTTCCGATAACCTGTGTCGAGGCCCCTTGTTGGACGGTGGTGGTATTTATTGTGTGGTTGAAAAAACCCGGGCGTAAAACATCAAATGTTGATTATCAGCCGCGTTATTGTTCAGCCGGTTGGCGACTTCCAAGCGTCGAATGCGGCACGATCGCGGTTGTAAATAATTTCGGTGGAGATCTGTGGTTGTGATAATCCAAAATTGACCAGGAGAAGGGGGTAGTGATAACCGAAAATTGACCACCCTGAGCGATTGGCCTCCTGTTAAAGTGGTTGGTGAGGTGATAAGAACTCGCTTTTTTGAGGAAGACATATAGCGCAAACGGGCTTGGGTGTCAAGGTGGAAATGAGCGCAGGATATTGTGGTCGGGACAAGATGCCCACATAGGGGTGCCTCAGTTCTGGGCCGGCCTGCATGTGGTGAGCGTGTCATGCGCCACTATGACAGCGGGGAATGTGAAAATG
>Ga0172371_10008265_pt1 | contig 14613 bp, 6 predicted proteins | sample Lak12m_FD_114543 | JGI IMG/M metagenome (GOLD analysis project Ga0172371, IMG submission 114543) | Freshwater microbial communities from Kabuno Bay, South-Kivu, Congo - kab_022012_12m | ecosystem: Environmental > Aquatic > Freshwater > Lake | place: Democratic Republic of the Congo: South-Kivu... | reverse complement strand
TTGTAGCGTTAGCGGGATATGGAAATCCCGCCTACGTTCAGCGGCACCGGCGTGCCGCGCTCCCCTCGGCGATACGACAGAAGCGTTCGCGCCATAAGTGCCCGCGCGGTCGTTATCTCAATCTTCTTCACCGCCGATCCCGCCGCTGGCGGGATGGGAGCAAAGATTGAGCAACGCAGCAGCGTGCCATCATGCCATGCCGACAGTGCGGCGCAGAATCCATTCGGCGGTGAAGAGCGCGAGCAGCGTGGCCAGCATCCATGGCGTGATCCAGATATCGCGCAGGTCGTCGGCTTTGGTCTGGCGCTCGCCGGCCGCCGGCGGCGCGGGCAACACCAGCTTTTCGCCGCACAAGACTGCCTGGCCGTGGCAGGCGCGCGCGATGGCGGCCATCAATTGGGCATTGGGCGCGATCTCCAACAACTCGCGCGTGACCGGCCGCACGAACAGCGGCACGGTCGCGGTGGCACTGCGATCATCAAGCCGGCGCGCCACCAGGTCGACGCGGCCGGTGCTGCCCAGCGCCAGCGTGCAAGAAAACAGCGCGCGCGCCGCGTCCGGCTGCATCGTGATGGTGTTTTTCGTGCCGTTGGCGGCGGTGGCCGTCAGCGTTGCGCGCGGCGCTGTTGCGCCGGTGAAGGCGCCTGGGTCGTTGTATTCGATCGTGGCGGTGTCGCCAATGTCGTACACGGTTTTGTCGGTCGTGATGAAGCGCGTTTCGTAATAGTGCCGGAGCGCATTGTGGCCCAGCCAGCGCACGGCGTTTTGCCAGAATTTCTTGTAATAACGTTTGTCGCGCGCACTCACGTCGGCGTCGCGCGGCTCGCCCCAATGCAGTTCGAAATCCATGCCCCACAAAAAGGTGGTGTCGGTGAGAAAGGCCATGCAACGGCCGCGGCCCATTTCTTGGACGGCCAGCATCGGCATTGTTGATCCGTCGGCGATGGTGCGGGTGGGATGGGTCGCCAGCAGCACGGCATTGGGCTTGAGGCGCACGCTGGAGTTGTAGCCATAGAACGGCGGCATGGAGCGCAAGATCGCCTCGTTTTTCTGCGGGTCACGGTCGAGCTGCAAGATCGGATGCCGCTCCCCTTCCAGGGTGAAGTTCCAGACGAACGGGCCGTCCATGTAGCGCTCGTCGCCCATGTCCACCGGTGAAATCCGGTCGATGCGCGTTTCGTCCCAGCCACCGCGGCCAAAGGCGTGTTCACCGCCAATCATGACATAGCCGCCGCCCCGTTCCTCGACAAAGCGCGCGGTGTTGTCAACCTGCGCCTGGCTGAAGCGCGACAACGCGATGTCACTGTTGATGATCACATCATAGCGCGTCAGGCCTTCGAGCGTCAAGGGATAGCCGTCGCGCGGGTCATCCACGGTTGGTTCTTTCACCTGGATGGGCGAATTCATCATTTGAGGATCAACCATGGCATCACAGGCAATATCGTCTGCTTCTTTCAGCGCATTCGGCACGTTGCTCTATACCGGTTCGCCGGTGTAGCGGTTCGGATCCGTGCCCTCGAGGTACAACACGCGATAGGTGCGGCGCGAGACCTGCAGGGCGCAGGTGGCCGTGGCGGCGCGCAGATCAACGATGGGTTCGGCGGCCGTGACGCGCAGCGTGTAGACGCGCAGGCCGTGGCGCGCCGGCGTGGTGGCAAAGGCAACGCGCTGTTGGGTTGCGGTACACGCCAGCGCCCGTTGCGCAATCTTGTTGCCGTCCATGAGCAATTCGACGGTCGCAGCGCGGGTGAGATCACGCAGGGCGACCTCGGCGGCAATCACGACACGCTCACCTTGCCAGGCATGCGCCGGCATGGTCACGGCGGTCAGCGCGGCGCGCGGCACGGGCGTGCCGGGCGGCACACCGACGGTGTGCAGCGGCACCGCGCCGGCCGCCGAGTATTCCGCCAGCGCGGCATGCACCGCGTTGTTGGCCGTGTGACATCCGTCCGAGAACAGCACGGCCTGTGAGTGCGGCGGGGTCGGCATGCCGCGCAGGCAGACCAGCGGATAGGTCAGGTCGGTCGCGGCCAGCGCGGCGGGTGGCGCCGGTGGATTCAGTGTTGGTGCGGGGCATGCGGCGGTGTCGAACCAAATGGTCTTGATGTCGTACCCGGGCGCCGCGCGCACGATGATCTCGGCCGCCGCGTCACAGATGTTGATGCGCGTGACGGGTCCCATGCCGCGATCCGCACGCGTCATGCTGTGCGAGACATCGCGCAACAGATACAGGCACGGCGCGCCCTGCGCGCGCTGATCCAGCGTGTGCGGCAAGGCCGGCCGCAGCGCGCACACCAGCAGCACGAGCAATATCGCCACGCGCAGCGCGATAATAAAACAGCGCGGCACCAGCGGCACTTCATGAATCTGCCAGCGCAACGAGCGCGCCAGCGCCAGTGCCATGGCCAGTGCCGCCACGCCCAACAGCCAGTGCGGGATGCTGCTGAGCCACTGTGCGGATGTCAGAAATGATGGCATTGCTTCTTATTTATACGACAAGACTTTGAAATATTCATTGACTGCGTCGCGATAGCGCGGCGGGCATTCCTCGTCGGTCTTCAGCAGTTCGCGTTGCTGCTTCACCAGCGCGCGCAGCCACGCCTCGGCCAGCGGCTCGAGTGCGCGCAATTCCACGCGTAGTTGCTGCTGTTGGTCCGTGGCACTGGTCAGCGGCGCACTGAGCATCTGCACAATGCGCTGCACATGTTGCGTGTCCAGCACGCTATCCACGGCGGCCTCAGCGGCGGCACTGGTCTGCGCGATGCGCGCGTCCGCGCGCCGGTCTTGCAAGGCGGCGACCATGAAATTCTCGACGCGCGCAACCTGCGGCTGCTCGATCACGGCACAGGCGCGCGCACACTCGTCCGCCAGCCGGAACAAGGCGCTGTGCGGCATGCCGGCCCGCCCGGTCTGCCAGCGTTGCGCCGCCAGCGCCAGGCGCACGGCCACATCTTCATCGGCCAGCGCGGCCTGCAGCGTGGCCAATTCTTCGTCAAACACGGCCGGCATGGCGTTCGAGGTCATTTGTGTTGCCCAACGCAGTGCCTCCGCACCCAAGCGCGTCAGGCGCTCGACCGCACTGTGCTGCAACGCGGCGATCAAGGCGGTGCGTGCCGCACGAATGCGTTTTTCAACCAGGGCGGCCTGTGCACCCGCTGCCGGATTTTGCCGTGTGCCTTCAAGCATGCCGAGCGCGGCTTGCGCCGCCAGAATGGCGTTGCCCATGCCGGCCTGAAAACCTTCGCCGCCGCTCTCCGCGCCGGCGGCCAACGCGGCCTGCAATTGCCGCAAGACTTGCTGTTGCTTGCCCGCCAAGTGTTGGCGCTCATACCCATCTGGCAATGGCTGGCCGGCAGCCAAGCGTTGCACCAGCACGTGTTGCTGGTGTGCCAGCGTTGCCAGCGCGCGCGCCGTCGTATCCATTTGCTGCAACGGATCCGGGCGGAGGGTGCGCTGCAGCCGGTGGGCCAATTCTGCAAGGTTGACTAAATTTGACACAGCGCGCACTTGTGCCGGCAACGCGTCGCCGGGCCGCCGCGCCTGCAGTGCCGAAAGGGCCGCGCGCATGTTCTCCGCCACTGGGAACTGGGACAGGGCGCGGGTGATGCGGGTCAGCGCCTCTTCCTGCGCCGGCATGCCGCCGGACGTCAAGGCAGACAGCGCGGTGGCCTGTTGCGCCACTTCCTCCCACCACGCCTGCGCCGTGCGTTGCTGGTCTTGCACCGCGCGGGTATCCGCATTGGGGCGCTGTTGTGCGGTCTGCGCGCGGATAGCGTCTTGATACTCGCCCAACATGGCCAATTGCTGCCCGAGCGCGCCGAGGCCATCGGCCAGCTCGCGCGAATGTTCCTGCATGAGCTTGCGTTCGGCCGCCGCCGTTTGCGCCAGCGCTTCCTGCAATGCCGCGCGCGCTTCATCTGCTTTGCCGTCGGCCAGCAATTGGCTCACCCGCGCGAGCGCATCCCGCACTGCGTCAAAGGCGGCGCGCGCCTGCGCCGCGGATGCGCCCATGCGCCCGGCCTGTTGCGCGGCAGTGCCCGCCATGCCTGCGGCGATTGAGCACGAGCCCTGCTGGCCTTGTTGCCCCTGTTTGCCTTCTTTGCCTTGCTTTCCTTGCTGGCCTTGTTCACCTTGCTTGTCCGACTCGCCGCTCTCGCTTTGCTCGGATTGGTCGCGCATTTCATTGGCAATCTGGCGCTGCAGTTTTTGCAGTTCATCGAGTTGCTCTTCGAGATCGCCCAAGCGCGCCAAGCGCCGCTGCCGCTCATCCTCGATTTTCTTTGATGCCGCGCGCTCGGCCAGGCGCAAGGCCTGCAGGATGCGCAATTCTTCCGACGAGTCTTTGCCGCCGCTTTCGCTGCTCATCTTGAACTGCAGCATGAAGGTGAGAATGCGCTGGGCGCGCCCGTGCGCCAGCGCCAGGCAGTTGTCCGTGTAATTACTGGCGGTCAGACTGAAATCACGGGTCAATTGTTGCAAGGCAACGGCGACTTCGTGGCGGCTGACCGCTTTGAGCGTGGCGCCCATGTTGGTGCCCTTGGCAATAAAGACGGCCCGCAACTCCCGGCAGGCGTCGCTCATCATTTGTTCGCGCTGGGCAAGGTCGGTGCGTGCCACACGCGTGGCATCCGGCGCGTTGGTCTGGGTCACAATCGTAAAGCTGTCGGCCACCACCTGCTTTTGAATGCGGATCAAGCGCGGGAACGGGTTGAGCATGGACGGGCCGCCCGCTGCGGGCAAGGGCATACCGGCATAGGTCGGCGGCAGGACTTCCACAAACATCAGGCGCGAGCGGCCTTCCTCCGGCGCGCCCGGCCGCACGTCATGCGCGGCAATGTGCCACGCAATGATGTCGGTGCTGCGCACGGTCACGTCCGCCATGTTGAAGCGCTGGGTCACGACCAGCATGCGCGGCTGATCCGCGCGCCGCTGCAGCGGGATGCGCACGGGCGGGCGATCGTTGATCTGGTACACCAGCGTGGCGTCGCGAACGCCGACATCATCGTCAATTACTGCCTCAATGGTAAAACCGTAATCCTCCGGCACGATGACATCGCGCAGCGGCTGGCGGATGATGATGGTGGGCGGCGCGTCCGGCTGGACTTGCACGGTGAAGCGTTGTTCGAGCACCCCGGCCGGCGTCTGCGCATCGCACGCTCGCAGGACATATTCGACACTGGTCGTGGCGGCCAGCCCGGCCTGCCATTGCGCGCCGCTACCGGTCAGGGCGCAGGATGCGCCACCGGCGCGCGTCAGTTGCACATTGGTCACGGCGGCCGCAAACCACCAGCACACGGTGACCGCGCTGTCGGGCAGCACCGCCAGTTCGGTCCATTTTTCGCGCGTGCTGCCGCGCCCCGTGTAGGCCGGCCACTGCACGGCCGCATACGCCGCCGTCAGGCACGGAATGCCGACGACCGTGACGGTGCGCGGCGCGGTCGCCCCGTCATTGGCCGTCAGCCAATAGCGAAACGGCTTTTCCATGCCGGCCAATGCCAGGCGCGCCGTGTGATTGCTCAGCGCCACGTGCACCGTCTGGCGCACCTGGCCGTCAAAGGTCAGATGCACGGCGGCATGCGCGCAAGCCCGGCCTTCGACCCGCGCAACAAACACCATGTTCGATCCCTTGATCAAGGCCGTCGTCGGCGCGGCATCCGTGACCCGCGTGTAGGGGCGCTCTGCCGTCGGCGCAATAATGTGACGCAAGGCCAGGCCGCCATACGGCACGCGCAGACACCACAGCAGCACGGCCGCCAGCACGCATGCCAGCGCCAGTGCGGGAATGACCAGCGGGCGTGCCGTCACGACCGCGCGCACGGATGTGGCCGCCATGGCCGTGCCGACGCGTTGCGCCAGTTCATCCACCATGCGCGCCTCGACGGCATGCGTCGTGCCGGCCCGGTCAAGTACCGTGGCCAGGCCATGCCGCAGATTCGGCAAGCACTCCTCGACGCGCGCGACCAGCACCCGGCGCGCCATGCGCCGCCGCCACTCGAACACGGCCACGCAACCGGCCACCAGCAGGCCGCCGCCATACACCACGCCGGCCAGCATGCAGCGCAATGGCACCGCCGGCAACAGCAGGTAATCCACCACGGCCGCCGCCAGCAGCACCACGCCCCACGCGCCCAGCAACGCCAGCAGGACGGTTGTCAGCCAGACCGTGCCTTGCCGGCGGCGGACCGCGTGATAGCGTTGCTGCACATGTGCGCGAGTCATGATGGCATCGGCTTCAGACATAACTGACCGCGTTGGCATAAAGACCCTCAAGCGCCGCAAGCAAGAAAACGGCGGCGATCAACCATGATTCAATGCAATCATTTTTCCCTTCACGCCGCGCGGTGGTGCTGACGACAAAGTTGTCGTCACGCACACCAAGTTTTGCCTGGGCGGCGCTCGACAAGCCCTGTTCACCGGCACATTCACGCGCATCCGGTGCATTTTTAATGGCGGCCAACGGCACGATAGAGCGCAGCGTGATGCCGGGCCGCGTTTGCTCGTCGCTGGCATTCCGCACGGCAATTCGTTCCGTGCGCACGGCGTCGGCCATGTCCGGCTCCTGCGCCAGCCAGCGCACCAGTTCGCGCACAAAGGGCAGGTACAGGCGGCTGCGCGGAAACGCGGTCCATGCGCGATCCGCCGTGCAGGTCAGCAGCGCGACCGTGCCGCGGCCCAACCGCGCGGAGGCGAGATATGCATCGTCATTGTCAAAAGTCGCAATGACGTCGGCGTTGGTCGCCATGATGGTGCGCATGACGCGGTAAAACGGCACGGCCCGCAGATCGTCGGCCGCCGTGCCCGTACACCAGCGCAGCGCCGGATGATTCGTGTTCCATTGCTCAATGCCGATGCAGGTGTAGTTCCCGGCGCGCGCGCGCGCCGTCGCATAGGTCAGTTGCGCCGGCAACAAACCCCGCTGCGCCAACGCTGCATTGTGCCACGCGATGTCCGTGTGCTCGCCGCAGAACACCAGCAGGCTGCCGCCCGCCCGCACAAAATCGTCCAGCACCCGCACGGCGGCATCCGGCACGCGCGCAACATCCACCAGCACAATCACGCGCGTGTCGCGCAAATTCTGCGTGGCGAGCTGCTCCGGCTTGATGGTGGCGCGGGTCACATGCCACTCACTGCCCGGCACCAGCTGTTGCATGGCGGTTCCAAGGTACAAGGTTTTCGCCTTGAGCGTGTCCGTCACCGGCGTGCTGCTGACCAGCAGGACGTGCCACGCCGGCGCGGCGTACACCAGCATGCTGTCCTGATTGTCAACGGCATAGGCATCATCCGCCCGCAGCATTGCGCGCACCACATGCGCACCGCTGCGCAACGCCGGCAGCGTCAGCGTGTGCGTGCCGGCCATGCCGGGCGCGCATGGCTCGACGCGGGTCGGCACGCGCACGTCATCCACATACACTTGCAGATCGGCCGCCTTCACCGCGCCACCCACCACGCAGGCGACCCGTGTGGTTGCGCCCAGATCCGTGATCCGCGCCGCATCCACAAAGGCAATGCGCTGGTTGACGGCGCCCGGCGTGCAGGGCACAATTTCAACATGGCACGTGGACGGCACGTGGTGCGCCGCCATGGCCGCCAGCGCGTTTTTCTGCAAGTCGGTATACCAGACCACATGACTGTTGCCAGGCTGGTCGGCCAGCAGGTCGCGCGCCGCGCGCCACGCCGCGTTGTAATCGGTGCCGCCATAGGTTGGAAAACGCGTCTCCCATTCGTGCAACACGCGCTGCCACTGGTCGGTCGCCTGCAGCGTGGCGCAGACGCCGTCGGCATACGCAACCACACGCCACGCATGGCCGGCCGGCAGCGCCTGCACCCGCGCGCGCAGATCCTGCATGACCGCCGGCCAGACCGCCGCGCCATCCGGCCCGCGCGCCTGCATGCTCAGCGAAACGTCCAATAAAAACACCGTGGCATCGGCCTGCCACGCCGTGCCCGCCATGCGCGTCCGCACAAACGGATGGGCAAATGCGGCGACCAACGCCGCCAGCAGCAACAAGCGCAAAGCCAGCAGCAGGTATTCATGCAGCCGCAAGCGCCGCTGATACGCGCGAAACCCGCGCGGCACAAAGCGCAGCGACGGCACCACCACGACCGTCGGCCGGCGCTTGATCAAATGCAGAATGACGGGCACGGCCAGCGCTGCCAGCCCACCCAGGAATGCGGGGAACAGCCAGCCAATCATGGCGCCATCTTCCGCTTGACCAGATACGCCGCCAGCGGCTTGATGCTGACATCGCGGGCCGTGAAGGTTTCGAGGTCGACCGCATGGCGTGCCGCGCAGCGCAACAATTGTTCGCCGTGCGCGCGCAGGTTTTCCTGATACGCCGCGCGCACCTCGCGCGCCTGCACCATCTGGCGCTCGCCTGTTTCGGCATCCACCAGGATCACCCGCCCATGATACGGGAACTGCACTTCCTCGACCGCCAGCGGGCGCAGGCACAGCAGCTCATGCCCGTAGAACCGCACGCGCTCGAACAATTCGCCAATCTCCGCGCAGTCGCCGGTGAGGTCGGAAATCAAGACGATCAGCGATTTGCGCTTCAGGCGCTGCTCGAGCGCCGGCCCCAGCGGCGCGAAATGCGACACGCCACCGGTCGGCGCGTTTGCCAGCGCCGCCAGCACGCGGGTGAACTGGCGCTCATGCGCGCGCGGCGGCACATCGCCGACAATGTCGTCCGCAAACGTCAGCAAGCCAAACGCATCATGCTGCCGCAGCATCAGCAGCGCCAGCGCGGCGCAGACCGTCACGCTCATGCACATCTTGATCGTGTGCTCGCCCGCATGGCACATCGAGCCGCTGGTGTCCAGCACAAGGTAACTGCTGAGGGTGCAGTCGGCGTCGTAGCGTTTGATGAAATACTCGTCGCTGCGCGCCCAGGCACGCCAGTCAATGTCGCGCAGATCATCACCCGGGCGATACGCGGCATACGAGGCAAACTCGGCGTTGCGGCCGTAGCGCGGGCTGGGATGCATGCCGGCGAAATAGCTGTGGACCATGATGCGCGCGCGCAAGCCCACATCACTGATGCGCGCCAACGCGGCAAAATTCAAATGCGCAGTGGTTGCCATGACGCCCCGGTGCGCGGCCGGTCAGCGGGCGCAGTGCGTAATGATGTCCGCGATGACCGCGTCCACCTGGATGTCTTCGGCTTTGGCTTGATAATTCAGCAGGATGCGGTGCGCCAGGATCGGTGGCGCCACGGCGGCGATGTCCTCGCGCGCCACGCAGGCATTGCCGCGCATCAACGCGCGCGCCTTGGCCGCCAGGATCAGATATTGGCAGGCGCGCGGGCTCGCGCCCCAACGCACATACTTGCGCGCCATCTCGACCGCGTCGGGCGTCTCCGGCCGCGTCGCGCGCACCATGCGCACCGCCAGCTCGTACATGTCGTCGGCCACCGGCACGGCGCGCGTCATTTCCTGCAACGCGGCAATGTCGTCCTTGGTCATCACCGGCGTCACGCTGGCGGTGCCCGGCGACGTGGTCTCGCGCAACATGCGCAACTCGTCGGCGCGCGCGGGATAGGTGATGTCGAGCTTCATCATGAAGCGGTCCAACTGTGCTTCCGGTAGCGGATACGTGCCTTCCTGCTCGATCGGATTTTGCGTGGCAATCACCAGGAAGGGTTGTTCAACCGCCAAGGTGCGGCGATTGATCGTGACCTCGTTTTCCTGCATGACCTGCAGCATGGCCGCCTGCGTGCGCGGCGGCGTGCGGTTGATCTCGTCGGCCAAAATAATGTTGGCGAAAATCGGGCCGGCCATGAAGCGCGGCACGCGCCGGCCGGTGCTGACGTCCTCTTCAAGAATCTCCACGCCGGTGATGTCCGACGGCATCATGTCGGGCGTGAACTGAATGCGCGCATACACCAGGTGCGTGCAGCCCGCAAAGGTTTTGGCAATCAGCGTCTTGGCCAGGCCCCGCAAGCCGATCACTATTAAACGCCCGCGGCACAGCAAGCCGATCATGATATGCTCAATGACCGTTTCCTGTCCGGCAATCACTTTACCCATCTCGGCATACACCCGCGCACAGTGCGTTGCGACCCGCGCCGGCGTCCACTCATTTGTGCTCATGCATCTCTCCGTGTGTGAATTACTTTGGGTCAGGCAAGCGTTGTGCCATGGCCTTGACGGCCGGTTCGTCCGGCGCAAAATACTTGGCCTCGGTCAGCGCGCGGCAGGCGGCATTCGTGCGCCCCAGCGCAACCAGCGCCGCGGCGCGCTGCAAATGCGCGCGCCAGTCGTGCGGCGCAGCCATTGTGTAAATCGTGCTCATCCGCAACGCGGCAGCGAGCTGGCCTTGCCGCCGCAACAGTTCGGGCCATGCCTCGTACACCTGCGCCTGATAGGGATTGATGTGATAGGCGCGCTGATACAGGCGCGCGGCCGTAAGCGCGTCATTCGTGCCGCAGGCCCGCGCCGCACGCAGTTGCAGGGCGAAGTCGTCCACCTGCAGGTCCGCAGCCGTGACCAAGGCATGCACGGCATTCGTCGCCGGCGCGGCGGCGCGTGCGGCATTGGTACTGAACATCTGCGTCAAATGCGGCACGAGCTGGGTTTGAATAAAACTGCAGAACGCGGCATCCAGCGCCTGGGTGGTGGTGCCCACGGCACGCGCCGGCAAGGTTTGATCAAACGGTGCCGCGGCATACGCCTGCACTGCGGCGCAGACGCCGGTCCAGCCGTAGTGCGCCACCAGAAAGCGCACAGCGTGGCCCGCGAGCTGATAGGCGCCGACGACGTGGGGCCCGCTGAACGCGGCATCAAAGGTGGTGAAGCTGACAAACCCCGTGCTGGTCAGCAATGCCAGCAGGGCCTGGTCGCGCTCCCCCAGCGTGCTAGCTTCCTCGGCGACCGACAAGCCCTCGGTAAACCAGCGCTGAATGCCCATGCCTGATGCCTGCAACGTCAGCACATGGATGAATTCATGCCGCAGTGTTTGCTCCCAGTTGGCGCTGTCAACGGTCGCCTGTGGCGAGACCAGCGCGATGTAGCCGCCAAAACACACGCCCAGCGCGCCCAAGGTCGGCACGCCGACCGCGCGCGCCGCAAAATCCGCCTGGCGATTCATCAGCTCGATCCGCAACGGCGTGGCCGGCTGCACGGCATACTTGGGCGTGTAGATGCACCAATACTGCTCGACCAAGTTGGTCACTTCGTCGCCGATGACCTGCGCATCGCGCGGGTGCAGCCGCACGATGGCATGCGCGCTCGTCATGCTGACAAAGGTGCGGTCAATATACTCCACGGCGCCGAGAAAGTTGAAGGCCGTGCGATGATAGGGGTTTTGGCGCAGCACCGCAGCCAGCACGGTGCGCGCACGTTCCGATGCGCCCTGCGCCAACGCGCAGCGCGCCAGCAGAAACATTGCGTCGGCATCACCGGGCCGGCACGCGCAGGCCAGGCTGGCATAGGCGGCGGCGCGCGCGAATTGCCGGCGGCTATGCCACAACTCGCCGCGCAACGTCAAATCTGCGCTCCATTCCGGTGCACGCGCATGCAACTCATCAGCCAGCCGCGCGGCTTCATTGGTTGCGCCAGTCGCCTCGGCCAGCAAGATGCGCAGCGATTGCAGCATCACATTGGCCGGATGCGTCGTGGCGCACACCGCCAGCAGCGCTGTCGCTTCAGCATAGCGTTCCTGCAAACATGCGGCCTGAATACGCGCACCCTGGGCCGGGAAATAAGCGGGGGCGTTGCTGACTAGTACGGCAAGTGCCGCCGCGCGCGCCGCGTCGTCAAGCAGCAACTGGGCGCGCTGATACAACACATGCGCCGATCGGTCGCCGCACGCCTGCGCTTTGTCATAATATTGTTCCGCGCGCGCGGCATCGTTCACTGCCAGGTACAAATCCCCTGCCGCGACATACACGGCGCCACGTGCGCCGCCGCCGCGCAGCGCGTGTTGCAGATGCGTCAGCGCAAGGTCGTGCTGTTGCAGGCGCAGCGCCGCCTGCGCCGCCGCGACATGGTCAGCCGCATCGCCCGCACCCGGTTGTTTCATGTGCTGAATGATCCAGACATCGTTGCTGACCGACTGCGCCTCGAGGCCCGTTTCCGCCAGCGCCCGCGACCGGCACGCGCGCAAGGGCAGGCAGTTCGTCGGCAGGCCAGCCGCGTCCAGCAACGCCATGGCTTGTTCGGGATGCCCTTCGTCACACAGGCGGGTGGCCTGATCCGCCAGCGCGCACCATGCCGCGGGCGCGGACGTCAGCTTTGCTGCCGCGCTGCTGCCCACCAGCGCCAGCACACTCAATGCCGTCGCAAAAAACATGCGCACCATGTGTTGGTTGTTATTCAACAAGCCTCGTTTATTGCTTATGCTGCCTGCATATCCGCATATTTTCCTCCCAGCGCTGCGGCAGCGTTTTACTATAACATAAGTCACACTATATTGCAAAATGTGTGAAATTTACATTGTTTGCGGCGCACGGACGGGCGTGGCATTGCCGGGCTCGTTGCATTATTCGTATAATAGCCGCAGCATTCATACCATGAAGGACACCATGAAAAGCCCGGATGTTCTGCACCTCGAAGGCGCGTGGCAGCTCGTTGACACGCCGCTCGCTACGACCGCATCTGACGCCCTGCCCGCGCCCGACGCCACGGCATGGCTGCCGGTGAGCGTGCCCGGCGCCGTTCATCAAGCGTTGCTCGCGGCCGGCAAAATTACCGAGCCGCTGACCGGCATGAACAGTCACGCGTGCGCCTGGATCGAGCAGCACGCCTGGTGGTTCCGCCGCACTTTTACCATATCCGCCGCGCAGTTGCATGCCGACCGGCTTGAACTCGAATTGCACGGCCTGGATGCGCAGGCAACCATTGTTGTGAACGGCCGGCAGATTGGCACGCACAGCAATGCATTCCGCCCGTTTGTTTGTGAAATCAAGGCCGCACTGCAGCCGGGTGAAAATGTCCTGCTGGTGCGCCTGACCACCGGCCTTGAGACGGTCAGCGCAGCCGAGGTGCAGTCAACCAATGGCGTCCTGCCCTGCACGGAAGCCAACAACGGCCGGCCGGATCGCGGCGATGTGCGGCGCAGTTTTGTGCGCAAACCGCAATATGTCTTCGGCTGGGACTGGTGCCCGCGCGTCGGCAGTGTCGCCATGGCCGGCCCGGCCTTCGTGCGCTGCGTCCAGCACGCCTGCATCCGCGATGTGCAGGTGCAGTGTTTGCGCGTGACCGGCACGCGCGCGCAGCTGGCGGCAACGCTCACGCTTGACTGGCTCGATCCATACGCCACGACCCCGGCCACGGTGACCATCACGCTGACCGATGCCGACGGCGCGCGCACCACCGTGGCGCAATCAGTCTTGCTGAAATCGGGACTCAATTTCATCACGGTGCCGGTGCACCTCACCGCCGCGCGGCTGTGGTGGCCGGCCGGCCTGGGCGCGCCGCATTTGTACACCGTGACCGCCGCTGTCCGGATCGGCGCGCAACGGCTGGCATATCCGCGCTTTCGTGTGGGCGTGCGCACGATTGCACTCGACACCACCGACAAATTCGCCCTGGTGGTCAATGGCCGCACCATGTTCTGCAAGGGCGCCAATTGGATTCCGGCCGACGCCATTTATGCGCGCGTCACGCCGGCGCGCTATGCCGCGCTGCTGGACGCCGCGTGCGCGGCGCAGTTCAACATGCTGCGCGTCTGGGGCGGCGGCTGGTACGAGCCGGCGTTGTTTTACGAATTGTGCGACGCGCGCGGCCTGCTGGTCTGGCACGATTTCATGTTTGCCTGCGCGCCGTATCCGGATCACGCGGCATGGTTCACGGATGAAGTTGCGCAAGAAGCCGATCATCAAACGCGGCGCCTGCGCAATCACGCCTGCCTGGCGTTGTGGTGTGGCAACAATGAAAATCACACCGCGCTCAAGGAATGGTGGCACGATCGCACGCGTGCCGGCACGCACCTGTACAACTATGTGTTGCCGCAGATTGTCCAGCGCAATTGCCCGGAGATTCCCTATTGGAACAGTTCGCCGTATGGCGGCGCGCTGCCCAATGATGAAGCGGTTGGCGACCGGCATCATTGGGGATTGTGCATGATGAACGCTGACATGCAGAAACGCATCACACCCGAGGAATACGATGGATGCCAGTCGCGCTTCTTGTCGGAGTTCGGCTATGTCGGTGCGTGTGGCCGGCGCAGCACGGAGGAATACTTGGGCGGCGCGCCGCTCGACCCGGCCAGCGCCGTCTGGCAGCACCACACCAATGTCTTTGAGAAAAACACCGTCGCCGCCGGCATTCGCAAGCATTACGCCGACCCGGCGTCCATCAGCATCGACGAATATTTGCTCTACAGCGGCCTGTGCCAGGGACTGATGTATGCGCATGCGCTGGATTCCACGCGCTATCGCGCGAATTGCCACGGTTGTCTGTTTTGGATGTTCAACGATTGCTGGGGCGAAGTCGGCTGGACGATTGTGGATTATTACCTGCGCCGCAAAATTGCGTTTTGGTTTGTGCGGCGGGCCTATGCGCCGCTGCGCCTGATCCTGCGCGCGCACGGCCAACAGCTGCGGGCGGTGCTGGCCAACGACACGCCAGCCACGGTGCGCCTGCAGCTCGAGTACGGCTACATGGCGCTGGATG
>Ga0172371_10008264_pt1 | contig 14613 bp, 17 predicted proteins | sample Lak12m_FD_114543 | JGI IMG/M metagenome (GOLD analysis project Ga0172371, IMG submission 114543) | Freshwater microbial communities from Kabuno Bay, South-Kivu, Congo - kab_022012_12m | ecosystem: Environmental > Aquatic > Freshwater > Lake | place: Democratic Republic of the Congo: South-Kivu... | reverse complement strand
TTTTATCCAATTGTTGCCGTAGATGAAAATTCCTCAATTCCTCACTATGACACCAGAAGCGGAAACAATAAAAGAGTTAAAAATAACTCAATTATTCTGATTGACTTTGGGACAAAATACGAAGACTATCTATCTGATATCAGCAGGATGATCTTCGTCGGTAAACCGACCGATGAACAACTAAATGTTTATAGAAAATTATTATCTGCTCAAGAAAAAACCATAGCCAGGCTTTTACACCGAGTCGGTGAAATTGATGGCGGTACAAGGCTTCAAAGTATCGATTCTTTTTGTCATCAACAATTAACTAGTCACTATTCCCACTCCACCGGCCACGGCGTCGGCCTCGAGGTCCATGAATACCCGAAAATCTCCATAACCTCTACCGACACTTTACAACCTAACCAAGTGTTTACTATCGAGCCAGGAGTTTATTTTGAGGGTAAATGGGGGATGAGGATAGAAGATACAGTTGTTGTTAAGAAAGATATAGTTGAAGTTTTGACCAAATTCAATAAACAACCTCTGATTATAAATGTCTAAATAAACAAATAAAGAAATAAAAAAATAAATGTAAAAATAATTTAAATGATTTAAATCATTTAATACATTTAATCATTCATTTGTTTATTTAATTATTTGATTATTTATTCATTTTTGAGCTCTTCCTGCATCTTCATCTGCTTTTCCGCTTCTTTCTTTTTTGGTCTTAATACTTCTACTTCTTCAGCCTTGTTTTTCAGTCTTTGGGTGATTTCCGCTTCCTTTTCCGTCATGTCCCTGACTTGTTTAGCCGCTTCTACTTTAGCTTTTAGATAGGTAATTAATTGCTCACCGTTTAAGTTATTAATCATAAAAATTGGCAGGATAAATCCTACCTCATCAAGTCCTTTTTGTTTTATCTCTTCTTTATCAGAGAGAAGTTTGTTTAAAGTATTAATAATTAAGGTAATATCTTGCTCGACCCATTGTTCTCGAGTTTTGACATTTTCCGTCACCGGTATCTCTCCTTTTTCATAGTGGTCAATCCACATTTTTTTTACCTGCTCGTATTCATCAATAGAGACGGTTGCTGGAACTATCACCGTTTGCTCGATGTTCTTTTCTGGCTCGGTAATCAAAGGAGCCTGAGCAGAAACGACTTCTTTCACCTCATTTTTATCAACCCCCTGTTGCTTGGCCACTTCTTCAACTAGCTGGGAATCAGTTTTAGTAATCATCCCAAATTCTTTAATAATTAGAGAAACTTTTTCTTTATCGAGTTTTACTTCTTCTGCGATCTGGTCGACAATTTGGTTAAAAGGACTGTTTATTTTCTCCGCCAGGAGGTTTAATACCTGGTGAATTTTTTCTACCGCTACGCCAGTTTTTTGGGAAATATCATTGGCAACTTTAACATTAGTAGTGACGTACTGACTGACTGAAGTTGAGATTAATTGCACCTTTTCCTGAGGAAGTTTAACTTTAACTGAGATAACTTGAGTGATAGGAATGGTTTTAGGAATCGTTTTTAAAATATTCTCTTTTTGGCTCGTCATTTCAAACTTAGGAGTAATAATCGATCCTAAGATCTGGCGGGCGACTGGGTCAGCTCTTGTGGCTCGATTAGATATCTCTGCGCGGATATTCATATAGTGGAGCCTTTCGTTAGTCGTTGAGGCTTGAGTAGGATTTTTCAGATAGTTAATGTTTTTTGTTACGGTTTCTGACAAGGTTTTGTTAGTCTCAAAATGAGCCACATCAGTAATTTTTGAAGCCCGCATATCAAGTGAGCGGACAATTTCTTCGGTCTTGGCTTTTTTAATTTCTTCTACAGTTTCGAGTTTAACCTTAATGGGAATTTCCCTAGCTGCCCCGAAGTTACTAATCAAAGAAGGAGCTACAGGACTGGGAGTTGGTGGCTCGCCGGGATGGGCGGGATTAAAGTTACTAAGAAGAAGATTTTTTATGGCGTTAATTCCTTCACAACAGTAGTCGCGGAAGTTTCTTAAAAGCCACCAGGGGAAAATCGTCACCGCCCAAAGCATAATTAGAGTAATAATATACTCGGCAAAAGTATCGATATAGTTACCATTGTTTAGAGCGGTAAGTTTTTGGGCTGGTCCTCCATACAAGATGTTAATCGCCGTCGGATAGATATAACCTTGGCTAGTACCAGCTCTGGAGAAGTCAAAAATAAAAGGCAGTCCAACCTTCCAAATTGTTGCCACCGCTCCTAAAAATAGGGCCAATAATGGACCATAGAAAACCCATTGAAAAAAAACACCGATCCAAACCCAGCCAACATTTTTAATAAAAGAAAAAGTCATTAAAATTACCAAGAAAGGTGAGACAAAAAGTAAAAACCAAAGAATGACTTTTCTTAAAAGGAGCATTCCTCCCATTAAATAATAACTAATGTTAGTTAGTTTAAGCATAAAAAGCTCGGTCTTAACTGCTTCTTGGACACGAAAATTAAGATCACGGCAACCAATAAATTCAACATAATTTTTTTCCTGACTGATGCCAGAAAAATAGATATTAAAAAGATCTTTTCCACCTAAATTTTCAATAAAAAACTTCATTAAAATTTCTGATAGTTGAACAATAGTAATTACTAAAGCAGCAGAGAAAGAGATATAAAGAAGAGATAATAAAATTCGTGTTACTGCTGGCCAAAGTTTAACACCGGTATCAAAACTAGTTCGTTGACTGATGATAATCCCTAAACCAAGTAAAGCAGCGGTAAGAATGGTAAGAAAATAGGCCAAATTTCTGGCCGTTCCCCAGATCTGATACAAAACTGGATGGTTGTCAATAGCTGAATTATTCATTACCCAGTAGATAAACTGGCGGGCACGGTCATTGGCTTTTCCCTGAGCGGTGATTTCCGGATCCTCAACCCAAAAATGACTAGTGGTAGGGTTGGTTTTAAAGGTGTCAAAATCAGAAACACATTGTTCGCCCTTAGATTGATAGACTGCGTTTAACTCTGTGGGACAACCTCCGCATGATTGGTAGGGAATTTCTGTCGTAGACTGAGCTGAAACAGTTGTTTTCAATAGTGACGCAAGAACCAGAAAGACTAAGAAAAAACTTAAGAAAAATCTTTTCATATTTTTTTTACTAAAACCAGTCCGGCGCCAGCTAGACCAAGAAAGATTAGACCAGAGATAATTCCCTGGGTAGTTTTATCAACTGAACCAGATTTTGGCATACTAGTTGGTTGAGGAGGAATACTGGAAGCAAGAGTAGGAGTAGGGGTGACCGCTGGGTTAAAAAGAGCACAGATCTGAGTTGAACCTGGAGACTGGGCAATAATTTTAAAGGTGACATAGGCATAAGTACCAGAGCCGGAAAACCCTTGAGACGAGTTGCCAGAAATAATTATTTTTCCATCTCCTTGAGGATCAGCGCTTATCGTCGTAAAGGTATTTCCAGGAGAGGTAGAGACGTATTCCAGGATAGCTTGGTCATAGGTCATCCCAATCTGAGTTGAGGCAAACGACTGACTTTCTGTATCAATATTAATTGTGAACTTTGCCTCTCCACCTCTTTGGAGCTGTCCAGAGGGAGCAATCAAATCAAAGGTAATCGCCTGGGCGGGAATGACAAAAGATAAATAACAAATAACAAATAATAAAACCACCAAGATTTTTTTCATAGTTTTATCATACCTAATTATATTTCAATTGACAATGTTTATCCTTTGTAGACTATAGTCTATAGACAAAAATAATATATTGTTATATTGTTATATTGTTAAATTGTTAAAAAGCTATGCTAGCGAAGGTCCTTTCAGGAACAACTATTGGTCTGGATGGTGTGTTAATCGAGGTCGAGGTTGATGTGGCCGAAAAAGGCTTTCCCCGTTTTAATATTGTTGGTTTGCCGTCAAAGTCGGTTGACGAAGCCAAAGAAAGAGTAAGAACAGCCATAGTTAATGCTGGATATAGTATGCCTGACTCAAGAATTACTGTTAATCTTGCTCCAGCTGATATTCCAAAAACCGGCGCTGGTTTTGATCTTCCAATTACTATTGGTATCTTAACCGCTTCAGGGAGCATTAAAAAAGAGTCAGTTGTTGACAGTTTATTTATCGGTGAACTTTCTCTAAAAGGCGAGTTAAGAACGGTTCCGGGAATTATTTCTATAACCATATTAGCTAAAGAAAAAAAGATTAAAAATGTCTATCTTCCTTGGGGTAATGTCTACGAAGCCTCATTAATTGACGGTATTAATATCTATCCGATAAAAAATCTTATTGAGTTAATCTTGCATCTCAATGGTGATAGACACCTTACTCCATTTCCTCATCAACCGATTAATCAGTTAGTTAAAGAGGAGAGATATGACTATTTATTTGAGGATGTTAAAGGTCAAGAACTGGCCAAACGGGCTCTAGAAATTGCGGCAGCTGGCTTTCACAATGTTCTTTTAAAAGGTCCGCCGGGAACAGGAAAGACGTTTCTCGCTCGAGCTTTTCCTTCGATCCTGCCAGCAATGGAGAAAAAAGAGGTGTTTGAAGTAACAAAAATCTATTCAGTCAGCGGCCTTCTTCAGGAGAAATTTTTTATTATTAATCGGCCTTTTCGTTCACCTCATCATACAACCTCAAGGATCGGTTTAATCGGCGGCGGTTCAATTCCGACTCCTGGTGAAATTTCCTTAGCCCACCGAGGAGTTTTGTTTATGGATGAGCTAGCTGAGTTTCCAAGAAATATTTTAGAGTCGCTTCGCCAGCCTTTGGAGGATGGATTTATTACCATTTCCCGGGCGGCCGGCAGCTTAAGATTTCCCTCAAGGTTTATTTTACTAGCTGCCTCCAATCCCTGTCCCTGCGGCTATCTTGGCCATCCAAAAAAATCCTGTTCTTGTCTACCAGGAGCGATTTTAAAGTATAAAAAGAGACTATCGGGTCCACTGCTTGATCGGATTGATATTCACAGTGACGTTCCTTTTCTTGAAGAGGCTAAGTTAACCACCAATATTTCTTCCGAGACCAGCAGAACAATCAGAGAAAGAGTTAGGCTGGCTCGAGAAAGACAGAAAAAACGATTCTTTAAGGAGAAAATTTTTACCAACGGCGAGATGAGCTCAGTTCAGATTAAAAAATACTGCCGGTTTAATGAAGGGTCGATCGATCTTTTAAAACAGGCAATTAACCGGTTTTCTTTATCAGCCCGCAGTTACTTTAAAGTGATAAAGATTGGTCAGACGATTGCTGATTTAAATAATAAAGAAAAAATAGAGAGTTCTCATATTGCCGAAGCTCTTCAGTTTCGGCCGACCGACGACTAATTTTTGGCTATTGACAAGGAAAATAAACTTCTCTATACTTTTTCATATGTTGAATCTATTTACATTCCTAGATCAAACTACTGGTCCAACCATTGGCAGCGTTACCTATGCACCAGTTAATCCCGGTTTTAAAATTCCTCCTTTTGATGCGGTTTTGACTTTTTTAATCAGAATTTTTTTTATCATCGGTGGGATAATGGCGATTCTTTATCTACTTTTGGGCGCTTTTGCCTGGATTACCTCAGGCGGCAATAAAGAGAATGTTGATAAAGCCAGAGATAAAATTATGAATGCTATTATTGGAATTATTCTCATCTTCGCTGTTTTAGCTATCGTCGCCGTGATTGAGAATATGCTTTTTCCAGCTGACTGTGGTTTGGGAATAACGAAAAATATTTGTTTTCCTAAATTAATTCAGTAACGATAAAGTGTTAAATCTACTTCCTTTTTTTACAGTACAAGCAGCAGGAATTACTGAATGGTGTTCAAATCCAGCTGATCCCAACTGTTGTGTTGTCGATGGCGTTCCTACCTTAAAGTGTCTTGAGGTGGTCTTTGGCAACATTCTTTTTATGTCTTCGGCTTTTATTGTTTTGGTTTTGTTTGTTATGTTTGTCATCGGTGGTTTTCGTTACCTTACTTCATTCGGCAACGCTGAGAAGATGAAAAAAGCCAAAGGAACCTTAACCTATGCTTTGGTCGGATTTATTTTATTTATCTCAGCTTTTTTGATTTTAAAGATAATTGATGTGATATTTTTGGGAGGAAAAAATACTATTTTTCAGTTCAATATCGGAGAGCCGACACCAACTCCTTAAAACTTCGGCTTGATACAGCGTTTTTCGCTTTATAGGAACACCCCTCCAAACTCATCGGCTCCTTGAAAAGCTCAAAACGTGTATCTTCGCCTTGTTTTAGTCTAACTGTTTACTTACTCGGTGTGACGAAGATAACCTTGACTCCTTTTTCTTCCGGAATCGGAGAGGCCATTTTTGACCTTTCTTTTAAAAAGTTATAGAAGACAAAGATAAGAAGGGCTAAGCCGATGGCAATAAGAATAAGGCCAAATTTTTTCATAGATTTATTTTTTCCCTAACCAAATACTTTGGCCGATTTTGAACTTCCTTATATATCTTACCAATATATTCGCCAATAATCCCGATTGTCAAAAGCTGAATTCCTCCTAAAAACATGACGTCGATAAAGATTCCCATCCAGCCGGCAACAAAAGATTCTGGGTATAAGATTTTTTTTATAATTTCATAGATAATTCCAAGAAATCCAAGCCCAGCTGAGAAAAAACCAAAATAGGTAGCCAGTCTTAAAGGTTTGGTGGAGAAAGACATAATTCCCTCCAGAGCAAAATTGACCATCTTAAAAAAGCCATAATGGGTTTTACCTGAGAGTCTTTTTTCTCTTTTAAAATAGATGAATTCGGTTGGAAATCCTGGCCAGGCAACCAAGCCTCTTAAAAAACTTGGTCTTTCTTTAAGGTTCCTTAAATAATCAATCACCATTTTATCTAACAGTCTAAAGTCTCCGACTTCCGAGGGAATAGGCGTGTCTGATAGAGAGTTAACTAATTTATAAAATAAAGAGGCTGTTTTCAGTTTTAAAAAACTTTCTCCTTGTCTTTCTTGTCTTTTAGCATAGACGATTTTTGCACCCTGTTGCCATTTTCTCACCATCTCATCAATGATTTCCGGAGGGTCCTGAAGGTCAGCATCAATCGAGACGACCACCTCACCCTTGGCGGCTTCATATCCGGCGGTTAAGGCCATCTGGTGGCCGAAGTTTCGGTAAAAACTAATCAGTTTTATCTGATTATTTTTATTAGCTTGTTTTTTTATTATTTGAGAAGTTTTATCCTTTGACCCGTCATCAACAAAGATAATTTCATAGTTATATTTTTTTACAACCGGTATAAGTCTCTTTAAAAGAGGAGCAATATTTTCCTCCTCATTGTAGACGGGGATGATGACGGAAAGCAGGAAACTATTATTCATGGCTTATTGGCTCTTTTAGAGTCATTTTTTGCCGTGAAGCAGAATAAATTCGCTTCACGGCCATGAAGTGATCGCGAAGCGATCTACTTCATGGTTACGGGGCCGGGAGTCGAACCAACGGTCTAGGAGATTATGCGAACAGTTTCTCCAATTACTTGGAGTGTCGGACTGTGTCTTCACCCCGCTAGGCGGGGGTTGGCGTTCAGTCTCTACAGGTAGGGAGCGCTGTCTAGTGCTCCCTTTCCCGCGGCGTTCTCCTGATTAGATCGGGAGTTCGCCGTTATAAGCCAATTATCATAAGAAATTACTTTCATATGAGCCCATTTTGAGCCTCCTGTGCAACCGTACACTACCCCGTAATATTAAAGAACAATATTATTATACATTAAACTCAAATAAGTTGTTGAGAAAAACAAAACATGCTATAATAGACAATAGGACCCTATGGCAAAGTCAAAAGAGAAATTAAAAGCAAGACAGTTAAGAAGAAAAGGCAAAAGTGTTAAAAAAATTGCCAAGTTTCTTAATGTCTCCTCAAGTAGCGTTAGTTTATGGGTTCGTGATATTAAATTAACTCCAATACAAATAGAGAGTCTTCGTAAGAGACAGATCGATCCATTTTATGGAAAAAAATTAGATTACTATTTAAAGAAAAAGAAAGAGTTTGAAGAAAGAGTTACTAATATAAAAAAGCAAGGTGTTCGAGAAATTGGGAAATTAACTAAAAGAGAAATTCTTCTTATAGGAATAGCTCTATATTGGGGAGAAGGATTTAAAAAAGATCACTTAATTGGTCTATCATCAAGTGATATAAACATTGCTAAATTTTTTATTTATTGGTTAAAAACATGTTTTAATATTTCAAATAAAGATTTAATTTTAAGAGTAACAGCTAATATTTCTTATAAAGACTTAATAATCAAATTAGAAAAGTACTGGTCTAATAATCTAAAAATTCCCTTGAATCAATTCTCAAAACCTTATTTTCAGAAAACCAAATGGAAAAAGGAATATGAGAATAAAAATGATTATCATGGTGTTTTAAGAATAAAAGTCAGGAGAAGCATAAATTTGTTGAGAAAAATATTTGGATTTATCGAAGGAATTAGTCTTAATATTATTAAAGCATAAATTCTTTAGACCTACTAACTAAGGCTGTCCAGACTCGTGGAGGATGTTAGAATTTTTTATTTAAAAAACACCTGCCACCATTTCTCCCAGTTGCTAAGAATGGGAGTAGGTGTTGGTTGGGGTGTTTTGGTGGGAGTGGGGAGAATGACGGCGACTTCATTAGGCCGAAGAAGATTTAATTTATCTCTAATAGTTTTTTCCAACTCGGTCAGGCTTTTTTTCTTGACCACCTCGGTTTTTAACTCAATATTTTTTTTCTTTTCTCTCTCATAGTCGTTTTTATAACCAAGGTAAAACTGGTATTTATTTTTATAATCAATAATATTTCTCAAAAGTGAGGAAAAGAGAAAAAGTAATAACAAAATAAGGAGTATTTTTTTAATAAGTTTCATGATTTAATTATAGGTTTTTATATGGTTATATTGAAGGATAACAATCAATATAACCATATAGCCATATAACAATATAACAATTTTTTTAGGAACGGAGGTATTCTTGAAGGGCTTTCATTATTCTTGACGGATCAGCCTTTGATTTTAAAGCTTTCATGCAGATACCGATAATTGCCTTTGGATTAGCTTCGGAAACCTGTTTATTTTCCGCAATAATTTTTTCTATTTCTTTTTTTAGCTTTTCATCAGAGATCTCCGGAGGAAGGTAAGAGGAAACAACTTCCAACTGTTTTTTACTATCAGCCACCAAATCATCTCTTCCTCCTTTTTCAAAAGCGTCAATTGACTCTTTAAGTTCTTTAGCGATTTTTTTGAGGACAGAAATTGTTTCTTCATCGGTAAGCTGTCCGCCAGCTGGTGGATTTTTTTCAATCTCTTTATTCTGAACTTGTGCTAAAATAAAACGGAGGATATTAAGACGGTCTTTATTACCAGCCTTAAGAGCCGCGAGCTGATCGTCTTGTATTTTTTTCCTTAACATTTCATAATTATACTTTAATCTTATGAAAAAAAAAGAAACAAAAGACGTGATGGAAGTTTTAACTAATCTAAAAAATATTATCAGTCATAAACCGTCACCATTTAAGATGGTTGAAGAGATCCAAATGATGAAGTTTAAGATAAGACCGCTTCAGGGAGACGTCCTGGCGATTAATCTCAACAACGAAAGATTTTTGGAGACAATTTGGAGCCTAGGTAAGCTTGATGAGTTTTTCCAAAAAGAATACCGTCAGTTGTCAAAAAAAGACCAAGAAATCTTTATCAGATACTTTGATGGCTTCTATAAAAACTTACAGCAAGAACTAAATAAAGTTAAGCTTTACAACAAAAAAGGCCCGCCAAAAACTTCTATCCTAGAAATGGAGATTTTTAAAGAAAGATTATTAAAGAAAAAAGTCAACTAATCAATGAAAAAATTCCCGGTGATCTTTGATCTGGAAACAAAGCATACCTTTCGCGAGTTTTCTGACCCAAAAAAACTAGAGATAAGTGTTGCTGCCATTTTTAATTACAACAATAGTCAGGCAAGCGTCTTTACGGAAAAAGAGGTAAGAAAACTCTTTCCGATTTTTGAAAACGCTTCTTTTATCATTGGTTATAATGTCAAGAATTTTGACTTAGCTGTTTTACAGCGTTACTACCCTGGCCGAGTGGAAGTTTTTCCTGTTTTTGATATTTTAGATGACATCAAAGAAAAAATTGGCAAGAGGATTTCCTTAAATGAGGTGATTTCCGCGACTTTAGGAAAAAAGAAGACCGGTCATGGCCTGCAGGCGATCGATCTTTTCAAAGAAGGAAAAATTGATGAATTGAAAAATTACTGTCTGGCTGATGTGATTTTGACCAAAGAGCTGTTTGAGTATGGAGTAAAAAATGGTGAGATTTTTTATCTCAACGAAAAAGGTAAAGTAACAATAAAGGTTGATTGGAAAAGATATCTTAAAGAAGGAAACAACCAAAATGTTCCTTTGACTTTACCATTTTGAAAATTAACGCACCAATCCTAAGGGCATATACCAGGTAAACGGCTTGGTGCAGACAGGGCATTTTTGAGGAGGCCTTTTCCCTTTATAGATATTACCGCAGTTAAGACACTTCCATTCAAGAACAGTTTCTGAGTCATATAAAGTTTTCTGATCAAGTTTTCTGGCGATGATTAAGTATCTTTCTTCGTGTTTTTCCTCGACTTTTTTTACGGCGCCAAAAAGTCTGGCTGCCTCAAGTTGTTTTTCTTGAATAGCAATCTTTTCAAAGTCAGGATACATTGTCATCCATTCATAGCGTTCTCCTTCGGCAGCTAACTTAAGGTTGTCAGCCGTCTTTCCATAAGCTTTTATCTCTAAGGTAGCCGGAGCCGTTACTTTGCCTTTGATCTGTTCATAGAGTTCTTCGGCATGGGTTTTTTCATTGTCAGCTGTCTCTTCAAAGACGCGGGCGATCCATTCCAACCCCTCTTTTCTTGCCATCTTGGCAAACTGGGTGTATTTGTTTCTTGCCATTGACTCGCCGGCAAAAGCTTTCAGTAGGTTTTCCTGGGTAAGTAATTTTTTCATATCTTAAAATTATATCTTATTTCTTTTTCTTTTTTTGCAAAAAGGCTAACAGTCTTCCGCCGTCGATGTCCCAACGGTTGAGGAAGAAAATATAGGCGATTTCCAACAGGCCTAAGGTGTTGACTACCAACAAAATAATAAACCAAACGAGATGTTTTTTCTGACTAGACTTCCACAAGGCTAGTCCTTTCCAAAAAATGCTCCAGAGTAAAAATAGGGTTAAAAACTGCTCATTGAGAAACAGTTGGTTAACAATCTGATTAAAATTGTTCATATAAACTAATTATACATTAAGCCTGAAAAATCTTGGTTTTTCTGATATCATATAATCTGCACTTTGACATTTGTTTATTTGCTTATTTGTTTATTTTCACATTAATCTATTCCCCTGTAGCTCATCCGCCAGCTGGCGGAGGTAGCAGCAGATCCCTGTTATGTTTACTGTTTATGCTCTTTATAATAAAAGACACAATAAGATTTATATAGGGCAAACGATTGATCTTGAAGATAGAATTAGATTACATAAGGAAAAATTTTTCAAAAATAGTTTTACTAGTAGATTTGATGGTGATTGGGTTTTAATTTATAAAGAATTCTTTAATACAAGGACAGAAGCATTAAAAAGAGAAAAACAGTTAAAAAGTTATCAAGGAAGAGAATTTATTAGAAAACAAATCCCCTGTAGCTCAATTGGTAGAGCAGATCCCTGTTAAGGATAAGGTTACTGGTTCGAGCCCAGTCGGGGGAGCAGAGTTTTCAAAATTCCTCCTTATAAAACATTGATTATGTCAACAATATCGAAACAAACAGCAGAATTACTTTTAAAATCTTCGGAGAGTCTAGCCCAGTTGATTCCTGTAGTAGCCTTTGAATTTTGGCAACGAAAAGATTTTCGGATATTAGTCGATTTTTTCAGGTTATCTCGTACGGAGCAGGACAGAATGTTTAACGAACTCGAAGTTTCAATAATCGGACTTTTTGACTTATATCTGGCATATATTAATTCCATTGCTCCACCGGAATATAAGAAAGTGGTCGAAATACTCCAAAAAGAATTAATTGGTTCTTTTTTGGCTTTTATGTCTAAAAACGGAGTCGAAAAAAAATATATTGAGATTTGGGAAAAACTAATTAAAATACGGCTTAAGAAGTATTGGCAACATTATAAAATTTCGCTAAAAGAAGCGGCTGCTTGGAAGGAGTTTAAAGATGATAATGTGTTAAGGGTCAACTGGGCCAGAATCGAAACGATCACCATTGATTGCATAACCCATATTCGCCGAGGCAAGGTGAAAAAAGGCGATCCGTTGTGGAAACTTCTTAGAAAGTGGTTTATCGACTTTAACGCCAAACTTCTTCCGCTTGAAAAACTTGTTATTTAAAAAATTACTTCACACCTCAAAGGTAGAAATGTAGTTTTGGAATAGTTTACTTTGAAAAATGATAAAATACTGTTAATGGTTAACAAGCTAATTTATCAACCTCAAAAAGAAACTCTTTTAACCAATATAGATGAAAACAGTCAATTATCCGTCATCAGAGATGCCAAAGCCTCGATTCTTTCCAGAAAATATTGGCTTCCGACTCTCAAATCTTTTAATAAAAAACTTCAAGAAATTATAGACCAAAAAAGACTGTCTAAAAAGCAAGCATTAATCGAAATTTTAAATCACCTTGATGAAGTATTAAAAAATTCGGAACCCGAAGTGATGAAAATAATCATCAAGGGTGGGAAAGATGTAAAACAAACAAGAGTATCAGTCGCCGGTAATAATTTTCAAGCGCTTGTTGCCCATACCCTTCTGGAAAATGTTTTAATAGGTAATCTTCCGCTAATTAACATAGAACTAAAACCAAAACAGCACAAAATCGTCAATAAATACGCCGTAATTAATATAAACGGAGAAACCCAAAAGCCCGACTTAGACATTCTAATTTATAAAGACAAGCAGAAAACACCGATAATTATTTGTTCGTGTAAAACATCCTTAAGAGAACGAGCCGGACAGACTTATAGATGGAAACTGCTTGTTGATTTGGCGACCGCCGACCCAAATCACCTAAAAAAATATCCAGACTGTCCTATTAATAAATATAAAATTACCTACCAAAGTGATAGAAAAATTTATGTCCTAATGATTACAGCAGATTTATATAACGAAGTCAATCAACCACAGCAAAAAGGAATGTTTATGTTTTTTGATCAAGCTTTCATTGCCGATTGATAGAACTCTGCTCATAATTATTATTTGTGTTTTCTTCTGGGATAACTAACGGAATAGAGCCTTCGACTGATGCTGTGGCCCCATCCGTGACAACGGTATCAACCAGTTGTCTAACAACAAACTGCTTTTCTTTGAAATCCAATTCTTTAATTTCAGACTTCATTGTATCACAGAACTGCCTCAGATCCGGAAGAATTATCTTCCTTTGTGTCGGGGGAGCACTGTTTCTTGATGCGGTCAATTTACTCGTAATCCGGCTTTTATTGAACTTTATATCTCCTAGTTGTGATTGTAACTGCTCAAGGCTGATAACTTTGGCTCCGTAGGCTTTAACAAATCGGTCTTCCTGCTCTTTTAGCCCGTCCAGTTCTTTGTTTAGTTTTTCTGTATCAACATAATCATGGTTTTCTTGAACTGACGCGGCTTTCACTTTCCATCTGTCATATTGTTTTTCAATTTGTTTTGGGTCGGTGAGCAAATTGTATATTTCATTCCAGACTTTCGTATCAAGAATAGTGGCGCTGACTCCAGGCATGAAGCACTCTTTGGGCAGGGGAAAGCGGTTGACGCGGTCGGTACAACGGTAATATAAATGATTTTTTATCCCTTCACCGGCTCGGGTATTTCCGCAGGTACAGCGGACAAGTGTTGATAATAAATATTCATGAACCTTATTTCTCATGCAGAATTGAGAATTAGTTTTAAGTTGTTGTTGAGCCCTAATAAATATATTCTCATTAATAACTGGCGGCACTGAAATTGGACACCATTCTTCAGTCGGCCTATTTTTCCGGCTCGATTTTTTTATTTTCCTGTATCCGTCTTTTTTATGGGGATGAATGGCTTCGACCGCTATCCGTTTATTGAAGTAGGTTTTTCCGATGTAGGTTTCGTCCCGAAGCAGTCTTGAAAGAGTGCTGGTTGACCAATAACCTTTCTTATTTTTTCTAGGAAGTATTTTTTGCTCAAATAATCTCAATATGACCTGGCGGATTGTCATTTGTTTATCAACAAACCAGCTGAAAATCATTTTTACCGTTTCCGCTTCTTCTTTGATGACGGCAAAAGAACCGGGGACGGTTTTTTTATCTCCTCTGATATACCGGTAGCCGTAGGGAGCGTTCCAGCCAAATAAAATTCCGTTTCTTGCTTTATAAAGCTTTCCTCTTCGGAATCTTTCGGCGATCTTTATCCTTTCATAATCATGGAAAAGCCCCATGACATTTTGGGCAAATCCGGACTCCGGGGTTTCGTTGTTAATATCGTGGAGCGAGACTATTTTTATACCGGCTTCTTCGATCTCCTTTTTAAGAATGAGCTGGTTGAGAAAATCCCGGGAAAGCCGGCCAAGATCATAAACATATAAAACCTGAAATAATTTGTTTTTAACGGCGTCTCGTAGCTTATCCAGTTCCGGTCTGGCCAGGATGCTTCCGGTCCAACCCTCATCACAAAAGGAAAGATT
>Ga0172371_10008262_pt1 | contig 14613 bp, 12 predicted proteins | sample Lak12m_FD_114543 | JGI IMG/M metagenome (GOLD analysis project Ga0172371, IMG submission 114543) | Freshwater microbial communities from Kabuno Bay, South-Kivu, Congo - kab_022012_12m | ecosystem: Environmental > Aquatic > Freshwater > Lake | place: Democratic Republic of the Congo: South-Kivu... | reverse complement strand
GTCGGGCTGGGTCTTCTCCTCTTCGGGCTGAGTGGTGCGGCAAGCGGGGGCAAGCCCTGCACCGCCGATGAGCCCTGCGAGTGTGAACCCGGCCAGAAGCTTGCGCAACCCGGTCGTGTCCATGCCGTCTTCCCTCCTGTTGGCCGAGGCCGGCGCCATGCCGCCTCTCAGGCAGGAAACTGATGCTGCGTCTCCACGCCGGGGAAGAGATACCGGGCATTCCAGGTCAATCGGGCAGGGCCTCGGGCCTCACCGCAGGGCAGCAAGCAGCCGGGCGAGCTTCTCCCGTCCGCGTGCGAGCAGGCGCTCGACAGCCTTGGGTGATGTGTTCATCACCTGTGCGATTTCGTCGTAGCCCATGCCCTCACTGTACTTGAGGAGGAGCGCCATCCGTTGAGTCTCAGGCAGGCAGCGCAGCGCGCGCTCGACGCTGGCGTTGCGACGTGCGGCATCGAGCAGCTCGGGGGGACCCTGAGGCCCGGGCGGGTCCGGCGGGTCCGCAACGAAGAGAACGGGACCAGCGCTCGTGTCGTCCAGGGCGCGGTTTGTGAGAATGCGGAAGAACCAGGCGGGAAACCGCCCTTCGGGTCTGTAGCGCCCGGCGTACTGCAAGACTCTCAGGAAAGTGTCCTGCACGATGTCCTGGGCCGCGGCCTGATTGCCGCAGTAGCGCATGGCTACGCTCCAGGCCCTGGGCTGGTATCGCTTGACTATCCTGGTGAAAGCCCGGTGGTCGCCCCCCGCGACGCGACGCATGATCTCGTCATCCGACTCTTCAACACTGACTTGCGAATCGTCCTGGCCGGGCATGTGGCGGAGCTACCGGATGCCTTCCGGAGGAACCGGAGCAGCGTTCTTCCAGTCGATCTTCTTCTTCATGAACGCAGCGTGCTCCTGGATCAGCTTCACTTTGGCAGCGTCGGTGCTCGTGAGCCTCAGAGTCACACCATCGTTGCGCTCGACGACTTCGATCGTCACCGATTCATCCATCATGAACATGCCCATCGGGCCGCCTTTGCCCATGTGCCCATGGGCGCCGCCGCAGCCGCACGCGCCGCCGCAGCCGCACGGGCCTTTGCCCTCGTCCTTGGCGCAGCCGCAGTCGCCGCCGCAACCGCACGCCCACGGGATCCGGTTCCATGAAATCCTCGTCGGAACGGACCAGGTTTTCCCCTCGTGGGCCCACCACGGTCTCGGCGAGCAGCGCATGGATCCGCATCCCGTGGGGCACGGGCCCTTGCCCTCGCCCTTGGCGCAGCCGCAGTCGCCGCCGCAGCCGCACGGGCCTTTGCCCTCGCCCTCGCCCTTGGCGAACGGACAGTCTCCGGTCTTGCACGGAGGCTCGAAGCCCCCCGCCTTCCGCTCGGCCAGGAAGGCCATGTGCTTCTTGAGCATCTCAAGCTTCTCGGGATCTGTCTGAGTGACCGTGACGTCGGCCCCGTTGTCGAGGTTCAGCACTTCCACCGTAGCCCCGAGCATCGCGTGCATGCCCTTGTGATGGTGCCCGTGTCCACCACACCGGGGCCGCGCCGCGGCATCGCCCAGACCGGCCCAGCTCATCGCAGAAACAAGCAGCATCACCACCAGAATCGCCCTTCGTCTCATCGCAAACCTCCTTAAAGAATAGGACCTATGGGACCTTTGGGACCTATGGGACTGGGACCCATAGGACCCATGGGACACTCATGACCGACGGGACCGTCTCCCATGCAGCCTCCGTCGCACATCGCTCCACCCCGGCACACCCGATTCTTGAAATGCTCGTCGAACCGCTGCCGCTGCTCTGCGGACAGGCCGGAGCGAAGCCTCATCATCTCGTCCACCACCAGGCGCTGGACCTGCTTCTGGAGGTCGGCGATGTTGTCGGTCGCCCGGTCTACCGCTTCGATGTCCGGCTCATCGGTTGACATGAGGCTCCAGAGCCTGGTCCGCTCTTCCCGCACCTGGTGCCGCAGGGAGTGGATTTCACCTCTCAGCCGCATTCGGCTGTCTACGAACTCTTTCCACATCGAATCGTCGAGGCCCAGCTCCTCTTTCAATTCGGCCGGTGGAGCAAGCGGCGGCAGTCCCTTGCCGTGGCCGTGTGCCCAGGCCCCATAAAGATAGGTCCCCAGGAACGCCAGGTTGAAGACAAGCGAGCATCCGAGCACCCAGTAGACCCAGCGTCCGGCGCCGAACAACCTCTTCATTGCTGCTCCTCAGTGAACCATGAGAAGGGGGACTCCTCCGCCTGCGGGACCAGGTCGAAAGCGTCCACAGGCAGCCACTCTGCAGAGGGCTCTTCTGCCGGCACAGCCGTAAGCGCACGCTGGAGCCCGAGTCCCATGTAGCTCCCGGTGGCGGCCAACGCCACTGCTGCGAATGCGCCCGCGACGGCCCCGGCAATACGGACTCGCCAGTCGAGCCATTCGACCCACCCGGACAGGAGGCCCGGCTTGCGTTCTCCGGCCCGAGCCAGGCACGCAGCAGCGACACTCTCGGCAGACTCGGTCGGTTCCTGCCGCTGCAAGGCCTGCATCAGCCCGTCCGCCCTGTCCAACTCGGCAAACCGGGAAGAGCACTCGGCACACCGGCCAAGATGCGCGTGCACGTCGATGGCTTGCGCGGTAGTCAATTCCTTGTCCAGGTATCGATGAAGCAGCTTTCGGGTGGCCTTGCACTCCATGTCAGCCTCCACACGCCAGGTAAAACCCGGTGGCCACGAAAAACCCCCGCGCAATTTTGGATTTTCGATTTCCGATTGGAGATTTCTCCGTAGCGCATCATCCTGGGTTGACCGATCGTCGTCGTCGCCGTTGACGTCGCCGTCGCCGTCGCCGATACCTCTATGCTGCCTGGGGGGCGAGTTGCAGAAGATCCTGCTCCTTGCCTATGACCACCAGGATTTCGTCCGCGGAGACGACGTGGTCGGGCCCGGGAAGGAGGAGGAACTGGTCGGGCTGCTGGCCCCGTGCCCCGATCACGAAGATCCCGTGCTTCGACCGAAGCTGCAAGTCCGCCAGGCTATGGCCCACGAAGCTCTCCGGGGGCGTCATGTCCATGACCCGGAATCCGCCGGCCAGAGGAACGAAATCCAGCAGGTTGGGGTGCATGAGCCGACGGGCAAGACGCTCCGCGGACTCCCGCTCCGGATGGACAATCATGGTCGCGCCGACGGATCGCAGTATCTCTGCATGGTCCTCGTTCTGCGCTTTCGCGATGATTGTCGGCACACCGATGTGCTTGAGGTGAAGCGTGCACAGGATGCTTCCCTCGAGATGCTCTGTGATGCACACTGCGGCTTGCTGGAACTCGGACGTGACGACTGCCGACAGCGCGTCGAGATCCCTTGCGTCCAGGCATCGGGCCATCTGCACGAACTCGCTTATCCTGTTGACACGCTCCATGTCTGTGTCGATCGCCAGAACGTCGCTTTCCTGTGCGAGTGTCCTGGCTAGGCTCGTTCCGAACCGGCCCAGCCCGACGACACATACCTGCATTCTGCCCTTGCTGTTCTTCATCCGATCATCACCTTCCCTTCGGGGTACCTGACGCCCGGGCTCGTCTGAACGAAGATCCGGAGCACGAGCGAAAGAGGCCCTATTCGCCCGAAGTACATGGTTGCTACTATCCAGAGCTTCCCCGCTGCGCTCAGCCCGGAAGTAGCGCCCGTGGAGAGCCCTACCGTGCCGAACGCCGAGATCTGCTCGAACACGAGATCGCGCAGATTGCCCCAGCCTCCGTTCGACTCGGTCAACGAGAGGATGAACACGCCGGCCACGTTCCACAGCACTGCCAGCCTCAAGAGCATGGTGGCTCTGCGCGTGATGACACCGGGGATGTGCATTCCCAGAACTCGGGCGTGTTTCCGTCCGGACAGCCAGGCCGCAAGCTCTGCGAACCAGAGGGTGGCAGTGGTGGTCTTGACGCCGCCGGCACAGGAGCCCGGGGAGCCGCCGATGAACATGAGCCCAATCAGCACGGTCAGGGTCGCAAGAGGCAGCTTCCCGATGTCCACTGAATTGAACCCCGCGGTTCTTGCCGTGATGGACTGGAACAGGGCGTTGCCGATGTCACCTCCGACACCGGAGGCCCCGCCTGGCTCCCGCACGCCGGCCGCTAACAACATCACGGCCCCGGCGACGACCAGGAAGACGCTCACGATCAGGACCGTCCGGGAATGCAGAGACAAGCGCCGCTCGTCGACTGTGGCGGACTTGCCCGCAATTCGCAGCCGATCGAGAAGCTCGAGCAGCACAGGGTAGCCCAGCCCTCCAACGACGATGAGAGCCGAAATCGTCGCCATGACCGGGAAGTTGCCCCGGTGAGAAACGAGGCTGTCGGGGAAGACCGAGAAACCGGCGTTGCAGAATGCCGAGACGGCATGGAACGCGGCCTCCCACATTGCCGCCAGGTTCCGGTCCGGCGAGCGCAGGCCGAGAAACAGTGCGAGAGCGCCCAGCGCTTCCACGACCAGCGTTACCGCGATGATGCGATGGACGCTCGCCTTGAAACCCACCCTGACCCCCTCGGCGAAGAGCGAGCCGGTCACCGAATCCTGGGCCCGGAGCGACATCCGACGGCCGAGAGCCTCGAACGCAAGCGCCGCAAACGTCATCACTCCCAGGCCCCCAGCCTGTATCAGCACGAGAATCACGGTCTGTCCGAAACCGCTGAAACCCGAGCCCGTATCGCGCACAACCAGCCCGGTGACGCACACAGCGGAGGCGGCAGTGAAGAACGCATCGAGGAACGAAACAGGGCTGTCCCCGGCAGACACGGGAAGCCAGAGCACGACTGCTCCCAACAGGATCGCTGCCCCGAATCCTCCAAGCAGGAACGTCTGGGGCGTCGCACCAAGCGCCTGACGCGCTCTGCGTCTGAGTGCCTCTGTCCGTTTCTGCTCGGCCACCTTCCGCCTCCTTGCGCCCCAACCCCGCCACACCGCTGCCTACTGTAGAATATGTCTGCTAGGATGTCGAGGGGCGCTTGACTCTGGTCCTTTCCGAGTTATAATGCCGCCCGTTTCGAGGACGTACCCAGACTTTGACGGGTGGAGGTGAGATCATGAGAGCAGGGATGGCGGTGTTTCTGGTGGCAGCCCTGGCGTTTGCAGGGGGCTGCGCGGCGGACGGAGAAGCTCAGAAAGAGACTCCCAAGGTGGCCAAGGGGGATTGCCCCACGTGCGACCCGGCCGGGCCGAGCGCGTTCGAACAGGCGGGAATGGGACTTCGATTCTACGCCCCGGGCGACGGCTGGCAGGTCGCATACCAGTTCAAGATGCGCAACGACATGAGCAGGGACAATGTCCATGCGGACCAGCTTCCCGACGACCCTTCGGAATTCTCGGCCATCCAGGAGGAACGTCAGCTCTCGCTCAGCGACGTCTTCCTCTTCGGCTACGCGGTCGAAGGAGTCGAGAAGCGGGTCATAGACAATGTCCAAAGGGACGTCGCAACCATCAAGGTCGTCCAGGCCGCGGCGTCGCGCTCCGACCTCTTCTCGCAGGACAGGCTGGATACCCGCGAGTACTCGCTGCTGTTCGAGCTTGACGACCTGCTGCGTCCTATTCGTGAAACGTTCTTCAACGCGGAGTACCCGCACGGGAAGACCATCGAGGTGGACATGGTGTCGTCTCTCTCCGGGCTTGACGGGGGCTCGTCGCTTTTCCCCCACAACGTGCCCAGGGTGCAGGTCCAGCACACCGAGTCCGACGCACCGGCCATGACCGGGGACCTGGAGGCCGTCGCCGACGAGCTGGTTCCCGGCTGGCGTGCTGAGAAGTACATGGAGTTCGCGTTCGCAAACGGCGACAGGGTCTGGTGGGCCCAAGGAGCATTGTGGCCCTTCTACGTGGACGGCTGGCAGGGTTGCGGCCTGCTCGTTTCCCAGAACCTCGCTGCGAGATAAGGAGGGGCGCCATGATTAGAACGGTCGCGATTCTGCTTGCGTGCGCCCTGGTGGAGATTCCGCTGAGCGCTTTCGCCGCGTATGAGGACTACAACAAGCGCTACGGTGAGTATCGCTTCAACAAGCTTCCCGAGAAGGGCGCGGTCTCGAAGACCGTGTGGGTCGGCCAGTGGTGGTCGTACAAGAAAGACGGCGTCGCCACCCGGTTCAACGGCTCTTTGCCCGGCTACAAGCCGGCCGAGGAACAGGCCCGCTGGAGCGAGCTGTCGCCCGCGGAGAAGCTCGACAAGTACCTGGGCCGTGACTCCAAGATCGAGTACGACAAGCTCAAGGAGTACCTCGACAAGAAGGGCGCCATCGAGATGGACGTGGACGAGTGGATCGAAAAGCGCCGCGAGCTGGTTTACAAGCTCAACCGGCTGATCGAGGAGCACAAGAACGAATCCGGCTGGAAGTGGCAGGACTCCGACGAAGGAAAAGAGTACACTGAGCTTGGCAAGAAGATCGAGGAGAAGCAGAAGGAGCTGGGCAGCTTGTCGGTGGAGGTGGACACCGCGTTCGAATGGGAGGTAGTCAACCACGGCAACGGTCAGTTCGGGGTCCAGTATTGGTGGGGCCACTGCAACGCCTGGTCCGCTGCCGCATGTGTCGAGCCCGAGCCGGTGAAGCAGGACGCTGTGATAAAAGACATCCCGTTCAATGCCGGCGACGTCAAAGGACTGCTGACGGAAGCATGGATGGAGTGCAATTCCTCCTTTTTCGGCTCGCGGTGCGAGGCGCACAAGGACGAGCAGGACCGCAAGGCGGTCGCATACAACGATGTGACCCCGGCAGCGTTCCACATCTTCTTCGCAGACCAGATTGGCAATCGGGACAAGGCGTTCGTCATCGATGAGTTTACCGGCGACGAGGTCTGGAACCAGCCTGTCAAGGCCTACTGGTCGAAGTGCGAGCCGCAGTACGACAAGGGCGAGGACGGCAAGGCCATTCCCGAGAAGGTCGAGGTGAAGCTGACGAACTACGGCGGCTGGTACGGCGGCGACCCTGAGGTCAAGACCCTGGGGCAGAAGGAGGTCTACCCGGTGCTCTGCTCGACTTCCATTCACTGGATGTCGGACGGCGTGGCGCACGACGCGGTAACCGCGGAGTACAAATTCGATGCCATGACCTACGACAACTTCGGCAACGGCTACTGGGTGAAGAGCAATCATGACGACCATGTGGCAGTGCGGACGCTGTCCTACGTCCTCTGGCTGGACAAGCCGATGGACGACGCGGACGCTCGCATCCTGGGCGACGGCGAGTGGAACCACGGGGCGGCCGGCGAATACGCTCACGCACACCCCGATTTCATGTGGCAGCCGACGGGCAACACGAGGGACGGAGGCCGGGACTACGAGAACCCGTTCGTGGACTATGACGTGCTGGTGAACGAGATCCTCCCCTTGATGGTCGAGGACCACCAGAATCCCGAGGTCCCGGCTGGTGAGTATGCGTCGTCGGACACCCCCATCGACATACCCGACGGGCTTCCCGACGACAAACCAGGCCCGGCCATCACCAGCGTCACCAGGATCGACGACGCCATGGATATCCACGTGCTCGAAGCCGCGGTGGACATCACTCACACGTGGATTGGCGACCTGCAGGTCTCCCTGACCGCGCCGGGCGGCAAGGAGGAGGTGCTCAAGCCGTTCGGTGATGGAAGCGGCAGTGACGACATAAAGAAGACTTTCGACGTCAAGGCGTTCAACGGCACCTCGGCCAAGGGTGACTGGACCCTCAAAGTCATCGACCAGTGGGAAGCCGACACCGGCAAACTCCAATCCTGGAAGCTCATGGTGAAGTGAGCGCCTCTGCAGCTTGACAACGCGTGCAGTCGCCTTCTCGCAAGGTTCTCAGCAGCCGGTAGCGACTGCGCCCCGATCGAATCCGAGCGTTTCGGCCGTCGGGATACACGCTGCGTGTGAAGGGGCTTGAAGATAAGCCAGGGGCTGGCGTATCCTTCCGCCGGGAGGCGGAGGATGGGCCAGGTCCGGAAGCCATTTCAGCAGGGAGGATTGGATTGCCTTTGCGGAGTCTACAGCATCGTCAACGCGATCCAGGCTCTGAGGGGATGCACAGACTACGAGGCACTGTTCAGGGAAATCGTCGAGGTACTGGCGAAGAAGAAGCTCCTTGTCCCCGCGTTGACGGACGGGCTGAACACGCACCAGATGTCGAGACTGTTGACTGCGATCGTGCCCCCGGGAGTCGTAAGGGCGCTGCCGTGGAGGGGACGGGGCAAGAGGACGCCTGGCCTGGGAGTCTTCTGGGAAAGCATGCAGGAGTTTCTGAACGATTCGGACGGGGCCGGTTCGCCCCGGAAGGTCATCTTGCTCGCGATGGAAGGCAAGCATGACCACTGGACGGTAATCGTCGGGATCACTCAAGACACCGTGCTTCTGCATGATTCGAATTCGCTGAAGCGACTGCCTCGCAACAGAATCACGACCACGAAGTTGACGAGCAAGCGTATCCACCTGCTCGCTCCGGGATCAGCCTTCTTTCTCGAGCGACGGACTACGGATTGATGAATGGGGACCGAGCACGCTGGAGTTGGAAGAGCAGCCTCAGAGTCCTTCGCAATCGACGGGCGGAAGGACATCGCAGATCTTGTCTTGAGACCACGGCTTGCCCTGCAAACGGTCGTCCAGCCAGCCGAACACGTAGGGAAGGGCCGCAATCCCTCCGGCCGAGTGGCTTTTTCCCTGGCATTCGAGGTATTCGATCCGGTATCCGGAGTCGCACAATGCCTTGACGCTTTCCCGCTCGACCTGGGTGTTCACCAGCTCGTCGAACTCTGAGTAGGTCGCGATGAACGGTGTGTCGCTGATACGCTTGACGCTGGTGTGGCGCACGCTTGCTTCGCTGACGAAGCAGCCCCAAGGCGGCAAGGCATCCCACTCGCCGGCCGAAGCCTTGTCCAGGAAATCCTGTGCGAAGAGCTCGGGCAAAGTATCCATGTCGGAGTAGTCTCCTACCGGATGGCACGTTTGCGACATGAGCAAGGGAAGCTGGGTTGCCACGTAGTAGGGTTCCGAGTTGGTGAGCACTCCCAGCATGTTGTCGGGAATGCCGTACCATGCGCGCTGGGCAGTCAGCAGCGCCATCAGGCCGAAACTGGGTGGACCGAAGGAACTGACAGCGAACGCCGCCTGGCCGACCATGTCGGTAGGAGGCACTGCTGCTGCTGCCGCGACGACGCCGAATTCCGGTGCGTAGTAGGGTGCGTACAGATCGGCGAAGAAGACGGCATGCCCGCCCTGGGACCCTCCGATGAGAACGGTTCTCATCGGGTCCGCCTCTACGCCCATATCGAGCTGCTCGAGGGCTGCCAGAGCGGCTCGGACGGAATCCCACGATGCGACAGCGGTGGCTTCGCCGACCAGGTACGGATGGATCGCCCCCGGAGGAGACGGTTCACCAAACCCCAGCATGCCGACGTAGTCAGGCGCCACGGACACGAAGCACTGCGAGGTCATCACGGAAGTCTGGGCAGCACCTTCCATGCCTGCGGACGGTGCGCAGTCGTCCATGAACCCGGTCGTTCCGTGGAGCCACAACCCGATGGGGAACGGTTGCGACGTGTCCACTCCGAACGGGACGCCCATGACCGCTGTCGCTTGCACGAGCTCACCCCGGTCCTGGGTCACGTATCTGAACCTGAAGTTGCGCACGCCGCACGGTACCGGAGTCAGCTCGGGATGCTCTATCTCGATCATGATCTGGTCGAGCAGCTCCGGCGTGAGGCCCGACAGCACGTCTTCCTCGATTTCCAACAGGCCGCCGACTTGCTCGACCGGCCTCCACTCGTGCGTCTTTCCCCCGCATGAGGGCAGAAGCAGGATCGGCTGGTCGGACTCGTCGGACTCGTCCGCCAGGTTGGGCTCGTTCGCGCGGTCAACGAGTTCCGGATTCTGAGTTCCGACTTCCCGAGTGTCGGGCAGCTCCGACTTCCAACTTCCGTCTTCCCAACTGTCGGGCAGTTCCGACTTCCAACTTCCGACTTCCGACTTGCCAGGCTTGTCAGGTGCGCACCTCGCTCCGGCGATCAATGCGATGGCGACGAACCACATGCGCTTCATTGTCATGGCACCTCGTTGCAGGGGCAGAGGCGTTTCTTGCCCCACACTTCGCTGTTGCAGTAGTGAACGACATCACAGAGCGGTGGGTAGTTGGGATGGTCAGTGTACTCGCACATGCTGCCGTAGAAGATCGGGGCGGCTTCGTGGGCCGACACGTTGCCTGGTCCGTCCTGGCAACCGCAGTTGGGGCAGGCCGTGGCTTTGCATGCCTTGCAGGACTGGTCGAGCCCGGCCTGGTTGATGACGGTCTGGTTGCAGCCGCCGTGCCCGGCGCAAATGACTCCGCAGGATGGACAGTTGTTCTGGCTCATGACTGGGCCTGAGTACCAGCATCGGCCCTCGTAGAACCATCCTCCTACGCATGGCTGGGGCTGCACGCACTGGCCGGCCTTGCACTTCCAGTCCTGCTGCCCGCATGGGGTTCCGTCCGCGACCGGGGTGAACACGCAGCCGGTCTTTGGGTCGCACGAGTCGGTCGTGCACTCTTTCGAGTCGTTGCAGACGGTTTGCTGAGTGCTCTTGCACCCTCCTCCCTCGCAGTGGTCGTTCTCGGTGCACTTGTTGCCATCGTCGCAGCCTCCCGCTGCCGGAGTGAAGACGCAGCCGACCGTCTTGTCGCACGAGTTGGCAGTGCAGACGTTGCCGTCGTCGCACTCAACGAGCGCGCCGGCTTTGCACTTGCCGCCGGCGCACGTGTCGCCCGTGGAGCACGCGTCGCCGTCATCGCACGCCACGCCGTTGGCCACGTGGAAGCATCCAAACGGAGGCTTGCATTCATCGTCCGTGCAGGGGTTGCCGTCGTCACAGCTCACAGCGTTTCCGCTGCCGCACTTGCCGCCTGAACACGTCTCCCCCTGAGTGCAGGCATCCCCGTCGTCGCAGGCCGCATCGATGTTGCCATGCTGGCACCCCAGCTTCGGGTCGCACGAGTCGGCGGTGCAGAAGTTGTCGTCATTGCAGTCGAGAGTGGCCCCGGGGACGCACATCCCCGAAAGGCAGTGGTCGTTGCTCGTGCACACGGACTCGTCGTTGCACTTGCCCGAGTTGGGCGCGAAGCTGCATCCCGTTTCCGGGTTGCACGAGTCATCGGTGCACGGGTTCTTGTCGTTGCACGCGAGCACACCCGACGAAATGCAGTCGCCGAGGTGACAATGATCTCCGGTGGTGCAGACGTTCCCGTCGTCGCAGGGAGCCTGGTTGAGCTTGAAGCTGCACCCGCCGATCGGGAGGCAGGTGTCGGTAGTGCACTCGTTGGAGTCGTCACAGACCAGCATTTCCTTGGACTTGCACTGTCCCCCCGTGCACACGTCGTTGACGGTGCACTCGTTCCCGTCGTTGCACGCGCCCGCCGCAGGCTCATGCAGGCAGCCCACGGACGAGTCGCACGAGTCCTTGGTGCAAGGGTTGGAATCGTCGCAGGTCAACAGCCCGGACGTGGAGCATTTTCCCTGCTCGCACACGTCACCGATCGTGCAAGGGTTGCCATCGTTGCACGGCGAGTTGTTCAGGACATGGACGCATCCCGCTGCCGTATCGCACGAGTCATCAGTGCACGGGTTTCCGTCGGCGCATTTCTGGGCAGGGCCGGGGACGCAGACGCCGCCCCCGCACTTGTCTCCCAGCGTGCAAGCGCTGCCGTCGTCGCACGCGTATCCCTCGTGAGCGGGAAGGACCGCACACTTGCCTGATTCGGGTTGGCAGACCACTGTCTGGCAGATCGGATCCTCGGGAACAATCGCAGAGCAGTCCACGGTCGAGCCTTCCACGGTCCGGCAGCGGTACGGGGTCTTGCTCTTGTCGCAGAAAAGCACCCCGTTGCACTTGTCGTCGTCGTCGAGGGCCTGGCAGTCCTGGTCGTCCAGGCAATCACAGTCCACGGAGAAGCCGGAGCATTGCCCCTGCTTGCAGGTATCGCCCACGGTGCAGGGGTCGGAGTCATCACAGGGCTCGGCATTGAATTCCGCCAGGCATCCGCCGATACCGTCGCAGTAGTCGTCCGTACACGGGTTGTCGTCGTCACAAACGACGGGCAGGCCCACGCACGTGCCTTGAGCGCAATGGTCGGCGGCCGTGCAAGCGTCGCCGTCCGCGCACTCGCCGCCATCCAGCGGCGTGTGCTCACATCCCCCTTCCCCCTTGCAAGCGTCCTTGGTGCAATCGTTTCCGTCATCGCAAAGGTTGACGTACTCGCCCTCAACGAAGAGCGCCTCGTCGGTATCGCCGTCGCAGTTGTCGTCCAGACCGTTGCACTGCTCCTCAGCCGGCATGGCAGCATCGCAATCCGACAATCCTGCATCGGTGCAGACTCTCTTGCCCGCACACTTGCCGAACTCGTTCTCCACTGCGCACTCAGACCAGAGCGCCAGCTCGACCGACTTGTTGGTGCACGGACACACGCCGGCTTCCGCCACGCACTGCCGGGTGGCTATCCCGTCAACCGTCACGGCATCCAGGCAGAGGAATCCCCACGGACAGTCCGCGCCTTCTTCGCACTTGCCTCCGCAGAAGCTGCCCTCGGCCCCATAGTCAACGCACACGTCCTCCGCACCGCCTGGGCTCTTGCAATTGTCGGACGACACGCACGGCTTGCACAGGTTCGCAAAGCTGGAGACGCAGATGTAGAAGACGTCCGGGCCCCCGTCGGAGACCTGCCTGCATGCCCAACCCTGGGGGCACTCCTCCGTGCAAGTCACGGTGCAGACTCCCTCGCCCATGTGCTCCACGCACCAACTCGACTGGCAGTCCTGGTTGCCTGCGCATTTCTCCTGAAAGCACCCTTCCCCAGGTCCGCACCCCTCGACGATTTCCGGCGGGAACCGCAACTCCTCGCCGCCAAGATCGACGCTGAGCGTATCCGAGTCGAACGTGGTTGTTTCGATTCCGGGCCTTCCGTCATCCGGCGATGCCGCCAGGTCCTTCGAGGAATCGGGCTGTCCGACCGCGGTCGTCCCTCCGTCCCCCGTGCATCCGGCCAGCGCCACAAGCAAAAGCAACAGCAGTTGACGCAAGCTCATCGGCACCTCCCTGCGGACTGCGCCCGCAAGCCCACATTGTGCCCAATGCCGCAGTCGGACGTCAAGGTCGCCACGCTTTTTTTCTTTACACGTGCGTCGGCTTGTGCAAACTAAGCACGGTATGCTTGTGGTGTAGACCGCTGGAGGTCCGCCTCATGGTCAGGTCGATAGCTTCGTTTTCCTTCATCATTCTCGCCGTCCTGGCGCTTGCCGGTTGCCGTAACTCCCTGTCTGACGAGCGGGCCAACGCCGTGCTCAAAGACCTCGCAAGGGAGCTGACCCAGATGGAGTCCCCTTCCGTCGAGCAGCGCATGGAACGCGTCAAGGCCGTCTGCGACAAGCAGGGCGTCGATCAGGATTCCTTCGCCAGATACCTCAAGGACCATCCGGGTTCCGAGAAGGTGCTCGCCGGCTACATGACCGAGATACTCCAGCAGCAGCTAGGCGAGCGCAAGCTCGCGTTCGAGAAGAAGCTGGAAGACCTCCGGAAAGAGCATCAGACTGCCGTCGACGGCATCAAGGCGGACACGGCCAAGCGTATTACACAGACCGAAGGTGCTGCGAAAGTCGAAATCGAGCAGCTCAAGGCCGACTTCGAGAAGAAGCGGGAAGCCACCCTCAAGGCAATCAGCGAGCTCAGGCTGCAATAGCCCCGCGTGAAGCCCGACGAGAGCTTGACAAGGGAGATCGTCTCCCCTATAGTGCGACCGGTTGTTGGGACCGGGGCGTAGCGCAGCCTGGTAGCGCACTTGGTTCGGGACCAAGGAGTCGCTGGTTCAAATCCAGTCGCCCCGACTTTTCTCGCAGGAAACTGAGTCGTTCGCTCGGATGCCCGAATATGAACCTCGGACCCGTCCTTCCCATGCCTCAGCAAATCCGACATTCGCCACGCCGCGAAGAATGTCTATTCGGTTCGGCTCCACACGAACAGAATGCTGCTCCAGAAGTGACAGCAAGTCTCTGAAATCATCGGTTGAGGTCATGGCTGATCCGTGCCCATTCCTTGCGAATAGTCTCCAGCGCCTCCAGTCGGGCCTCCGGGGTCTGCCTCAGCCAGTACTCGATGTCCCACTGCTCCGCCTCAGCGAAAGACCGAGCTTTATGGGCAGCCACGACCCGCCCGCCCCGCCTGCCGCTGACTCGTCTCACCTCCGCACCCATGCAACAACCTCGTTGCCACCACATCAATCACAGCGCGCCCCCGCCCGGCGGGCAAGCGCCGATCCATTCGGGGCACCAACAGCCACTCCCGCCCCCGACCCGGCCAACGAACCCCGTTGCTGGGACGCCCTACGCTGCTTCGGCCGCGATGCAATTTCCGCCGGAGCCTCTCGCCAGCCCCAGGGCCTTGTCCGCACCACGGACGAGCAGCTCGACCGTGGGTGGTTGCGCTGCGCCCGCAGCGGAGAAGCAAAGCCCCACGGAAGCCGTGACAGGCACCTCGTAGACATCGAACTTGAACGGGACCGAGCCGACCTGTGCGCGGACCTTTTCCGCCATCACCTTCATCCCTTCCAGCGGAGTACCCAGCACCAGCACCCCGAACGTGTCGGTCGCATATCGAATGATGAGATCGGTCTTCC
>Ga0172371_10008260_pt1 | contig 14615 bp, 11 predicted proteins | sample Lak12m_FD_114543 | JGI IMG/M metagenome (GOLD analysis project Ga0172371, IMG submission 114543) | Freshwater microbial communities from Kabuno Bay, South-Kivu, Congo - kab_022012_12m | ecosystem: Environmental > Aquatic > Freshwater > Lake | place: Democratic Republic of the Congo: South-Kivu... | reverse complement strand
CCCTTGCATCCTGGTCGTCAGATTTGGACCTATTACACCCATCTGGCTGACGCGCAAGGCAATTCGCTGATCTCGTCCGATTTTCCGCCCGGTTCCTCCGAGTTGCCGCTCGAAGCGGGACGGCTCTTGGGCTACCAGGGCAATTATTCCGGCGACCCCGGCAGCCCGGTAGGCGTGCATCTGCATTTTTCGATTGTCCTGGATGATGGACAGGGAGGTTATTTGAACGAATTAAATATCCAAAACACCCTCGACCCCTCCGCTTACCTGGGTCTGCCGCTCAACGCCAGCCAGAACCCGGATCAAGTTCCGGTGTGCCAATGAACGAGCCGGCCGATTTCACCGGAAAAGTCGCTCTGATCACCGGCGCCGGGCGCGGTCTGGGACGCGCCCTCGCCGAAGCCTTCGCCGACCGTGGCGCTTGCGTGGCCGCCAATGACATCTCGCCAGTCAACCTCGACCTTACCCTGCAACATATCCAGGTCGCCGGCGGCCGCGCCCGCGATTACATCTTCGATATGGCTAAGCAAATGCCCGTCCAGAACATGGTGGATCAGGTTTTGACCGATTGGGGACAGATTGACATCCTGGTCAACAACGCCGCCGTCCGTCCGCAATTCCCCTTGCTAGAATTCGACGCCTGGGATTGGCAACGCGCGCTGGAGGTCAACCTGAGCGGCGCGTTCTACGCCACGCAACTGGTCGCGAAAGCCATGCGCCAGCAGGGCGGCGGGGTCATCGTCAACATCGCCGCCGCGCTGGATCCTGGCCCTGGTCTGGCCGGCCAATCGGCCTTCTATGCCTCCAAGCTCGGTCTGATCGGCCTGACCCGCGCCGCCGCGGTCGAGTTGGCCGCCTGCCACATCCGCGTCCACGCGCTTTGTCCACGCCAACCAGCCGCCGGCCATCCAGAAGCCCGCCTTGCAGACCTGGTTGAACGGGTATTGCATTTGTGCAGCCCGGCCGCTGCCGAATTGACCGGTCTGGTAATTGAGCTGCCAAGCGCGTGACCGCAGGCCACCGGCGATTGTTGTCTAAATTTGCTGAAAAGAGGAAAATATGGGCGCGTATTCAATGATCTTAACCGAAGTCCATGAACGCGTCGGTTTGGTGAGGCTGAACCGTCCGGAGGCGCGCAACGCTCTGAATAATCCGTTGCTGGTCGAGTTAATGAACGCCCTGGCGCTTTTTGACGCCGATGAAGCGATCGGCGCCATCGTCATTGCCGGCAATGAGAAAGCCTTTGCCGCCGGCGCGGATATCAAAGAGATGCAGGGTCTTTCAGCGGTGGAAATGTACCTGCGCGATAACGTGGCGCAATTCGACCGCCTGCGTCAGATCAAGAAGCCCGTCATCGCCGCTGTTTCAGGCTGGTGTCTGGGAGGCGGCAACGAAATTGCGCTCGCCTGCGATATGGTCATCGCCTCCGATACCGCTCGTTTTGGCCAGCCAGAGATCAACATCGGCGTCATTCCCGGCGCGGGCGGCACGCAGCGTTTAGCGCGCCTGGTTGGCAAAGCGCTGGCGATGGAGATGGTACTGAATAACCGTCTGTTGAGCGCTGAAGAAGCCCGCCAGCTTGGCCTGGTCAACCGCGTGGTTCCGGTGGAACGTTACCTGGACGAAGCGCTCAGCCTGGCCGCCGAACTGGCCGCCCGCGCTCCGCTAGCCCTGCGCCTGGGCAAAGAGGCGGTCAATTATGCCTTCGAAAGCTCGCTGACCGATGGCCTGGCCGCCGAGCGCCGCGCTTTCTACTTCCTGTTCAGCACCCAGGATCAGAAAGAGGGCATGGCCGCCTTTTCCGAGAAACGCCCGCCCGTTTGGAAAGGGGCATGATTACCTTCCACGATTTCACCGCCGCTTTTAAGAAACTGGGGTTGAAACACACCACCCCGGTCATCGTCCATACCTCGCTCTCCGCCTTTGGCGATGTGCAGGGCGGCGCCGAGACCATCCTGGGCGCGCTGATCTACATCTTCGACGCCTTTCTGATGCCCGGCTTCACTTACAAGACCATGATCGTCCCTCAGCTTGGCCCGCCCGATAATGGGTTGAGCTATGCCGCCTCCCAGCCAGCCAACCTGATGGCGCAGTTCTACCGCCCTAATCTGCCGGTGGACCGTTTGATGGGCGTCGCTTCCGAGACCATGCGCCTCCACCCGCGCTCGCGCCGCTCGTCGCACCCCATTCTTTCCTTTATCGGCATGAACGCTGCCAGCTACCTGGAAAGCCAGACGCTGGCCGAGCCGCTCAAGCCACTAGAGCGCCTGGTGGATGCAAATGGTTGGGCGTTGTTGTTAGGCGTGGATCATACGGTAAATACCAGCATCCACTTCGCCGAGTATCTGGCCGGGCGGAAACAATTTGTGCGCTGGGCGCTGACGCCGGCGGGCGTCGTGGAATGTCCCCATTTTCCCGGCTGTTCGGACGGTTTTGAGCGCCTCGCCCCGCGCCTGGAGCCGGTGACCCGCTATCTGCCGGTTGGCGTCGGCTGGTTACGCGCCGTCCCTCTGCCCGATCTGGTCAGCATTGCCAGCGCCTGGGTGCGCGCCGATCCGCTGGCGCTGCTTTGCGATCATTCATACTGCGAGCGTTGCGCCGCCGTGCGCAAACAGGTTTTAGAGTCTCAGGATGATCCCGCGGCGGAGGCATCAGGCGCAGGGTAAGTCGGCCCAAAAAGTTGTGCCGTTGCCAAGCTGGCTGCTCACGCCCATCTCGCCGCCGTGGCTCTCTACGATGGATTTGGCGATAGCCAATCCCAGGCCGCTGCCGCGCACCACGCCCGGCCGTGACTGGGAGGTCTCGGCCCGGTAAAACCGCTCGAAAACGTGCGGCAGGTGTTCGGGCGCGATGCCCGGTCCAGAATCGCGTACCAGCAATCGCACGCTGTTCGGGGTTGCCCCGCGTCGCAGTAACATCTCCACCTGCCCGCCCGAGGGCGTATATTTGATCGCATTCTCCAGCAAATTATATAACACCCGCCGCAGTTGGTCTTCATTGCCCATCACCGCTGGCAAGCCCGGCTCGATATCCAATAGCAGGTTTACATCCGCCCGCGCCGCCCGCATCTTAAACGTCTCATGCACCTCGTGGGCGATCCCGTTCAGGTTCAACACACCGCGCTTGCCGCTATCTAATCCGGCCTCCATGCGCGACAGATCCAGCAGATCATTGACCATCCGCACCAGCCGGTCAATTTCAGTTTCGATCTCGCCCAGGAATCGCTCGGCCACCTCGACGTCATCCAACGCGCCCTCCCGCAGCGCTTCGGCGCGCAATTTGACTACGGTCAAGGGAGTGCGTAGCTCGTGGCTGGCGTTGGCGACGAAGGCGCGCAACTCATTCACGTTGGATTGTAAGCGGCTGGACATGCTGTTAAAGGCTTCCGCCAACCGGTGCAATTCTTGCGGGCCGGTCGGTTTCACCCGCACGCCTAAATCACCGCGTTCCATATTGCCGGCGGCTTTCGTCAACACCTGGATCGGTCGCGCCAGGTTGCTGGCCAGCCTCCAGCCCCCCAGGCTGACTCCGAATGCGATCAACACAGCCACCCCCAATAGCAGCAAGAAAGACTGGCGCGCGGCTTGCTGGCTGCGCTCCATCGAGACGCCCAGCCGCAGGATGCCCACTACTTCGATCTCGCGCTGTACCAGCACCGCCACGTACATAAATCGCTCGCCTTTCGGGTCGCTGCGGATGCTCATGCCCCGGCCAATATCGCTTTCCAGAGCGTCCATCACCTCCGGCGCGTTCGAGCGTGCAGCCTGCGGCGGCAAGGTTTCGCCGCTATCCACCAGGGGCTTTCTATCGGGCGTGAAAACCGTGAAGCGCATGCTTTCGTTATTGGCAAAAATACGGTTAAGCATGCCGCGAATCACTTGCGGCTGGCTGCGGCCTTCCCGAACTTCAGTTATAGGATATTGGATGGCATTGCTGGCGGCAAATGCCAAGTCTTGCAGACTATGCTCAGTTTCAGCGTTCGCCGCCTGGAAGATAAATCGCCCCGTAAAGACCACCATCAAAATGATGCTGACCAACGCGACCGCCAGGTGAGAAATCACCAGGCGGGAATTGAGCGAATTAGATAGTTTCAGGTAAAACCGGGTCAGCCGGTTGCTAATCTTCTTAAGTAAGTTCTTCTGGTCCAGCAAAACGATACCCATAACCGCGAACAGTCTGGATGTATTGTGGGCTGGCCGGGTCTTCCTCAATCTTCAACCGCAACCAGCGTACATGCACGTCCAGGGTGCGTGGGTCGCCGACCCAATCATCGCCCCAGACCAGCTTGATCAATTCATCCCGGCTCATGGCGCGCCCGGCGTTCTTCATCAGGATAGACAGCAGATCGAACTCACGCGCCGAAAGTTGCAGCTCCGTCTCGCCTTTAAAGACCCGTCGCGCAGCCGGGTCCAGGTTGAGGTGACGTGTGGACATGGGCTGCGGTTGGGTCGCCTGGCGGTCCAATTGCACCCGCCGCAGCATCGCCTGGATCCGCGCCAGCAGCTCGCGGAATGAAAACGGCTTTGCCAGGTAATCATCCGCCCCTACCTCCAGCCCCAACACGCGATCAATCTCTTCGCCGCGTGCGGTCAGCATGATGACCGGTGTGGTGGTGAAAGTGCGCAGCCGCCGACAGACCTCAAAGCCGCTGATGTCGGGCAGCATCAGGTCCAGCACGATCAAATCCGGCTTGAGCTCTTCGACCGCCTTCAGCGCCGAAAGCCCATCCGCTACGGTGGCGACGTGCAAGCCCTCGCGCTTCATGCTGTAAGAGAGTGAATCGGTGATCAATTGTTCATCGTCAACTACTAAAATGAGCGGCATAGCTCACCTCCCATAGGCTGCTGATTGGAGCGATTCGCTTTTGGCAAGACCAATATTGTTTCCGTCACATTGTGGGTTTTCATTCGCCGTATAGTATAGCCAATTAATGCTGACTGTGCAAGTCTTTAACATTTTTTATTCATACTATTACCATAATATTTACATAAATAGTCCGATAAAAATGTCCAGCGCCGCGTGGGCCAGCCAATAGTAGCTTTGCTGCTACACACGAACTACTGATAAAATTGGCGGCAGACAGCCTGTGGAAAACGATCTGGCCGGCTGCCAGTTCATCCCGCTGGCTGGGGAGTTGACGTGCCGCTTTTCTGGCTTTCGCTGGCGTTTCTGTGCGGCGACGTGCTGGGCTGGTGGGCCAGGCAACCCATGCGAACCTGGTGGAGTCTGGCCGGTATAGCCGGCCTGTTGGCCGCGACCGTTGCCCTTGCCAACCGGTTGGGTTGGCTGTCGCGCCTGGGCCGGCGGATTCCGCCTCTGGCGCGTTGCATATCCCCCTGGTGGCCGCCCAATGACGAGACCTCCCTGCCGGGCTTTATCATCCCCTGGTTGCCTCTCGTTCTGCTGCTGGGCGCAGCGCGCGCGCAAGTTTTCGCGCCGGCCACGCCTCAGCCTGGACAACTGGCCTGGTACAACGACCGCCAGCTCCGCTTCGTCGTCGAGGGGGTGATCCAGAGCGATCCCGAATGGCGCGATGCTTACACCTTATTTGAACTGCAAACCGGGCGGCTGCGCCCGGCCGATGAGCTAACCTTCAGCGACGCAGATGGCAGTTTACTGGCGCGGCTGCCCCCTGGCGGCGACTGGCGTTATGGCGACCGGCTGCGGCTGGAAGGCTATCTGTACACCCCTTCTGAAAACGAAGACTTCTCTTACAAGAGCTATCTGGCGCGCCAGCAAATCTATACCTTGTTCACCTGCGGCGGCTGCCTGACCTGCGACGACCGCCCATTAGAGAGCTGCGCCCGTCTGATCGAACGCGACCAGGGCAACCCGCTTAAAAGCGCCATCTATGCGCTGCGCCGGCGTTTGCTGCAAACCATCTATCGCCTCTTTCCCGACCCAGAAGCCAGTTTATTGGCCGGCATTCTGTTAGGCGTGGAAACCGGCATCTCGCCGCAGGTGCTGGAGGCTTTCCGCCTCACGGGAACGGCGCACATCATCGCCATCAGCGGGTTCAACATTACCATCGTCGCCGGGCTGTTTGTGTGGTTCTTTGGGCGTCTATTCGGTCGCTGGCGCGGCATGTTGGCCGCCTGGGTTGGGATTGCAATCTACGCCGCCCTGGCCGGGGCGAGCGCCAGTGTGGTGCGCGCCGCCATCATGGGCGGCGTCTCGCTCTTTGCCATCCGTCTGGGCCGGCGGCAGAGCGGCTTGAACAGCCTGGCCTTCGTCGCGGCTCTGATGGCGGTCTTCGATCCCAATATCCTGTGGGATGTCGGTTTTCAGCTCTCTTTCATGGCGACTTTAGGGCTGGTGTTGTACGCAGATGCGCTGGCGGGTTGGTTCACCAGGGTCGCCAGTCGCTGGTTGCCGCTCGATTCTGCTCGCCGCCTGGCGCAGCCGGTGGGCGAGTACCTGCTCTTTACGTTGGCAGCCCAGGCAACCACGCTGCCTTTGATGTTGTACTACTTCCACCAAATTTCTCTGGTCTCGCTGCTGGCAAATCCGCTGGCTCTACCGGCGCAGCCGCCCCTGATGGTATTGGGCGGGCTGGCCGCGCTGTTGGGGACGGTCTGGTTGCCCTCCGGTCAACTGGCCGCTTACCTGGCCTGGCCCTGGCTCGTCTACACCATCCGGCTGCTGGAATTCCTGGCTCAGTCGCCCGCCGCCGCGTTGAATGTCGGACGACTCTCCCCCTGGCTGGTCGCCGCTTTCTATGTTTTCTTGTTCGTCATCACTGGCTGGGGCGGCCGTCTGCGAACCTGGTTGAGACCTCGCCTGAGCGAGCCTTCTCCCCGTCTGGGCTGGCTGTTGAACGGTTTGCTGGCCTTGCTGGCAGTCGTAATCTGGCAGCGCGCCCTGGCCGCGCCGGATGGCCGCTTACACCTGACCCTGTTCAACGTTGGCAGCGGCGACGCCTTGTTGATCCAGACCCCCACCGGACGCAACTTGTTGGTGGATGGCGGCCCCAGCCAGAATGCGCTGGCCGAAGCCCTGGGCCGCCGGCTGCCTTTCGGGCAACGCCAGCTCGATTATCTGATCGTAGCCGGCAGCGGCGAGCCGCAACTGGCTGCGCTGCCGCGCCTGTTGGAACGTTTTCCACTGGCGCAGGTATTATGGGCCGGTGCGCCAGCCGCCGGCTACAGCGCGCGCTTGCTTCAAAAAAGCCTGGCGGACCAACGTATCCCGCTGATCAACGCTGAAAAAGGACAGGCGCTTGATCTGGGTCAAGGCGCGCGGCTGGAGGCGCTGGCAGTCAGCCGGCGCGGCGCTGTGCTGCTGCTTTCGTGGCAACGCTTCCGCTTGTTGTTGCCGGTCGGGTTGGACTTTGAGAGTATGTCGGCTTTGCTGCGCGACAAAACCCAGCCGCCGCTGACCGCGCTGCTGCTGGCAGACAGCGGTTACGCGCCGCTTAACCCGCCCGAATGGCTGGCCCGCTGGCGCCCGCAACTCGCCCTGCTCAGCGTGGCGGCTGGCGATCCAGACGGGCTGCCGAACCCACCTGTGCTGGAGTCGTTACACGGGTACAACCTGCTGCGCACCGATCAATACGGTTGGATACGCCTCAGCACCAACGGCAAACAACTGTGGGTGGAGGTCGAGAGGCGCTGAGCCTGATCGGCGCGCTGCCGGAATTATCGTTTGGTACGCCAGCGCATATTGGCTGCGTATTCATTGCCAATCTTGCGCATATCCCAATAAAGCTGCCGGATATCCTCATCCTGCCAGCTATCGTCCACAAAACAACATGGCACGCCGATCACGTCTGGCCCTAACGTCTCCATCGTATTGCGGAAGGAATCCAGCATCGCTTGTGGGGTCAGTTCATTATCCATCAAAATATGGATCACGCCCCAACCGGCAAATAGCTCTCTTAGAGCCGGAAAATCCGCCTGGGAGTATTTATATGCCAGGCTCAGCCCCTTCAGCTTTGGCTCATGCTCCAGGTAAACGTTTTTGCAGGGATGCGGCCCGCAGTTGTGCAACAGGCCGCCCCCCCACGGACGTAACAGGCGGTTGTTGTACGGCATGCTGAATTCTTTGAAGGTTTTAGGGCTGATCGTCGCGGCCGTGTCATCGCTGAAGAAGCCCTTGTAAGGTTCGGGCGCCCAGATCGGATCAAAATCAACCGATGTCAGGCGTTCTATGCCGCCAACTGTTTGCACTAAAGTCTGGACGATTTCAAGCTGCACTTCAGTCGCCAGGTTGAGCAAATAGTGGATGTGTTGAGGATGATCGTAAAAAGAAGTGTACAACAAATCGGTGTCGAGCAGGTCGCGGCAGGTTAACAATGGCCCGCCCAGGTCTAACCCCGAGAGATAGACATCCTTCGGCAGCCTCTCTGCATGCATGCGAAAACGGCGGATGTTCTCCGGCATCAAACCGGCCTCCATCCCTGGGCGTTTCAACCCATACACCTGCTCAATATCGTGGATCAGGTGACCCTTCACCCCCGGCGGTTGGTTGGGATCGTCCGACCAATGCACCTGCATGCCGAACATCGTGGCAATGGTCATATAGCCAGGCCACACGCGCACCCAGGGGATGTAATCGTCCGGGATCAGCCGCAGGCACTTTTCGACTGTTTTCAGGTTGACCTCGAATTGGATTTCAAGATCCTCGGTCGCCTGCCGCTGGGTATATCCAAAAGTCCAGGTCGGCCAGATAAAGACTGGGATATGGTCTACGGCCTGGTATTCCCACAGATCGCGGCGAAATTGTTTCTGGCGTTCAACGTTGGTGTGATCAATTTCCAGTGTTATCATTGGGGTTGTCTCCGTGAATCGCTCATGTCAATGGGCGGAAGTTGCTCCGTATTGTACTATAACACTTTGTGTCTACCATTCTGCGCCGAGGATACAATCATGCCAACTGCTACACATCGCCAAAGATTCATCGCCAGCTTGAATCATCAGCCGGCTGACCGCGTTCCACTTACCCTGGGCAGCCCCTCCTGTTCGCTGCACCGCGACGCTCAACAACGCCTGATGGATTATTTAGCCCTGCGCCCACAGACCGCGCCGAAGGTGGTTGACCGGATTTTGCAGATTGTCGAGCCAGACCCGCAATTGATCGAGCATTTTGACATAGATGTCTTGTGGTTGCTGCCAGAAGACCAGCCAGCGACCTGGAGCGCCGACCGCCAGTCATTCATGGATGATCTTGGGCGGCGTTTCGTCGCCGGCGGCGGTTTCTTCAATCAGACCGCCTCGCCGCTCCGCCAGGGCAGCGCCGAAGAACTGGCCGCTTACCATTTTCCGCCCATTGCGCCAGAGCGGGTAGCCGGGCTGGGACGGAAAGCCAGGCTCTTATATGACCAGGGCTATGGTCTGGGCGTGGACGGCCCATGGGGCGTCTACGAAATTTCCAGCAGCCTGCGGGGGACGGCGGATTACCTGGTAGACCTGGCGCTCAATCCCGCTTATGCCGCTGCGCTCGCTGAGCGCGTGCTGGAAGAACATCACATCCCCTTCTACACCCGCCTGCTCCAGGAAACCGCTCCGTATTGCCAGATGGCGATGATCAGCGACGACCTGGGCGCCCAGCAAGGGTTGATCTTCTCGCCGCGCGTCTTCCGCCAGATCTTCAAACCGCTGCTCAAGCGCCTGATCGAGCATATCCACACTCTGGCGCCGGTGAAAGTCTATATGCACTCCGATGGGGCGATCTATGACCTGATCCCCGACCTGATCGAAATCGGTGTGGAGGGTCTGAATCCGGTGCAATATACCGCCCGCGGCATGGAGTTAGCCAGGCTAAAAACCCAATTCGGCAAAGATTTAGGCTTTTTTGGCGGCAGTCTGGAGAACGAAAGCCTCAGTTTCAGCGCGCCGCAGGAAGTGCGCCGGATCGTGACCGACACGGTACACACGCTCGCGCCGGGCGGCGGTTTTCTATTCGCTTCCATCCATAACATCACCCCTGAAGCGCCGCCCGAAAATATCGTGGCGCTGTTTGAGACGGCCCAGCAGTGCGGTCGCTACCCGATCAGCGCTTAACCCACAGGCTGATGCTCTCGATGTGATAGGTCTGCGGGAACTGGTCGAACAGCGTGACCTGTTCCAGTGTGTAGCCGCCGGCGGTTAACCGCCGCGCGTCGCGGCCCAGCGTCGCCGGGTCGCAAGAGACGTAGATCAGCCTGGCGGGCGACAGCCGCATCAGGCCATCCAGAGCCTGGCGGGCGATGCCTTCGCGTGGCGGGTCCACAATCGCCACATCCGGGCGCAGATCCAATTCCGGCAGCGCTATCTCCGCCGCAGCTTCATACAATTCCACATTGTCAAATTCATCCAGGTTGGCGCTGAAATCCTCCGTCGCGCTGGGCGAGACCTCGACCGCCGCCAGGCGCCCCACCCGCTCTGCCAGAAAGGCGCTGAACAGGCCCACCCCGCTATACACATCCAGCGCAACTTCGATGCGTTCCGTTGGCAGCAGCGCGAGCGCGTGTTCGACCATTGCCTGGGCGATAGCTGTGTTGGTCTGGAAGAACGAGCCAGCCGAGACCCGGAACAGGCGTCCCAATACCGCCAGGGTGATGTCCGGGCTGCCCGCCAGCACCTGCGCGCCAGCCGGGCTGAGATGCACGACCGACACGGGCAGCTCCTCAACGCTCAAATCGGGCGGTAACGGGTCGCGGCTTTCCAGGATGATCTGGATATCGTCGTCCACGCCCAGGCGCAGGCCGATGCGCTCGACTTCAGCCAGCGCCTCGAATTCCAGTTGCGGCCATATTTCGTTCAACGCCGCTTCCGGCAGGTGACATTCCCGAATCGGGAAAACCCTCTCCGAGCGCGGCTGGTGATAACCCAGCTTGCCTTCCCGCGTCAGATGGAACTGCACGTAATTGCGATACTGAAATTCCTGGGGCGAGGCCATCGCCGCGTGGATCGGCGGGGCTTTCAGCCCACCCAGACGCTCTAATTGGTCGCTCAGGATGGCAGTCTTGGCCGCCAGTTGCGCCGCGTAAGGCAGATGCTGATAATGACAGCCCCCACACAGCCCGAAATGCGCGCAACGCGGGGCAATCCGCTGCGCGGCCGGTTGTAACACTTCCACCAGCCGGGCGCGCGCAAAGCCGCGCTTATCTTCCACCACTTCGACGCGCGCTTTTTCCCCCGGGATGGTGAACGGCGTAAATACCGCGCGCCCATCCGGCAGACGCCCCAGCGCTTCGCCGCCGTAGGCAAATGAGGTCAGGTCAATCTCAAATATTTTTTCCATCAGATATGGCGAGGGCGCAACCAGAAGCTCCCAGGTTGCGCCCTGATACGATCCTTTCAGGTGGACCAGCTAACTAAAGATGCGCCCGCCGTTCTACGGGCAGGAAAAGATGGCGTCGAAAGGCGCCGTGCAGTACAGGTCCATATAATCGAAGGCAAACAATCCCGCCACCACGCATAGCAATATCACTACCAGGCAGCCACAGCCCACGTAAAGCCAGGTCTTCGATTTTTTGACCGGCGCATCTTCAGGCGGGAGGGCGTCATATGCCTCAGCCGGCGCTGCGTAAGGCTCAGCCGCGCTGGCCGGCGACTGTCCGGTGAATACTGGCGCCGGGGGCTGATAGGCGGGTACCGGGGGCGGCTGGTAATAGGCCGGCGGCTGAGCGGGCGGCGCGGGCGGTGGGTAGCCAAAGTCGGGCGTATCCACCCGGTAGGTTTCGCGTGAGGCGGCCGGGGCAGCCTGCGGCCCCGCCCCAGTGACCAACGTGGCGTTCGGATCGAAGCCCAAAATTTCATACTCCAGGCTGATCTTTTCTCCAAACATGATGGTCTCACCCGGGCGCAGCATATGCGGGCCAATCAGGCGCTGTCCGTTGACAAAGCTGCCATTGGTCGAGCCGAGGTCTTCGATCACAAAGCTGCCCGATTGGAGGGTCAGACGGGCATGTTTGCGCGAGACTTCTGGATCATTGATGACAACCCGGTTGCCGATATCTCTGCCAATTGTAATTTCGTCTTGCACCAGCTCGAATATCTTACCCGGGTTCGGGCCGCTGCGCATCACCAGTTGATATGTTTGTGAAGCCATGAACGCCTCCTAACCATTGCTCAGGATTTGGTATAGTGTACTGACTTTTGAACCAACTGTCAAACACGAATTTGCTCAAGGCGCTGCATTTTTCATACCCATAGGCAGGAAAACGTACTTCAAGCCCACATACAGGGTAGTCGCGGCAGTTTGCGCTGCCAGGCAAGAATTATTGGTTGTCAGCGTTAGCGGGAAAGCGCCTTTCACGCTGTAGGCGTGGGTGACACTCGCGCCGCTCGCGCCGCCGCCATCGCCAAAATTCCAGGCGTAAGTGATCGGCGTCACCCCGGCGCTCACACTTGCTGTAAAGCTGACCGTTTGGCTGATGCCCGGCGTGTTGGTCGAGACCCTTAAAGCTGTGCCTTTGATGGTAATGCAACTCGTCAGGGACGCGTCCTGCCGGGTCGTCTGGCCGGTAGTGATCGCCACGTTTGAATAGGTTGTCGTGCGGTGGTCGGTCGCCGAAACGTTGACGGTATAGCTGCCCGCCGGTAACGCCATCGAGTACCCGCCGTTTGAAGCGGTAGTCGTGGAACCCTTCTTACTGCTGCCCTGCCAGGCCTCCACCGCCGCGCCCGAAAGCGCCGCGCCGCTGGTTTGATCCACCACGCTGCCAGACAGCATGGTGGTAACCACAACAGGCTGGCAGCCCATGTGCGCAAAGGTCGCCAGGGCGGCTTTGACGAATTCCGTGTAATAGCTCATATTGAGCGTTCCGCGCGTATCGCCGGTTTGATGATAGAAGGGTGTATGATCGTCCCAATCCTCAATCGCCAGAATGGCCGGGTAATTATCCCAAAATGAGGCGTGATCGCTGTCGTCCGAAGCGCTGCGATACAGATAAGGCTCCAATTGCAGGGAATAAGCCGAAACGGCGTTCACGAACAAATTCGCCAGCGCCTGGTCATTGGTATCTTTCCAATCCAGTTCTAAGTCTGGAGCGCTGCCGGCGGTGTTGTAACCCAACATATCCAGGTTCAGCACGCCGAGCAGATTATCGCCGTTACCGGCGACCTCTTCCGCATAAGCCGCGCTGCCATATAATCCCTGTTCCTCGCCAGTGACCAGGGCATAGCGCAAAGTACAGCCAAAGTTATACTGGCGCAGGATGCTGGCAATGTGCATCACCGCCGCCGTCCCGCTGGCGTTGTCATCCGCCCCGGGTGCATTGGTCATCGAACTGCCCGAAGTATCATCCACATGCGCCATCAGCAGGTAAATGTTATTCGGTTGAGTCACGCCGGCTTGCTCGGCGATCACATTGCGTTTGCTGCCGCCGCCATAGCTGTAGCTATGATAACTCGGCGAGAAACCCGCCGCTTGCATGTATTCATAAACATATTGTGTTGCTTGATTAATCGGAATAACAGTATTCGTGTTACGGGTCGCGATCGTATAAGCCGCGCCGCCAATCGTCGCCGGCGTCGCGCCGCTTAAATAGCCCACCAGGTTATAAAGCGTCGTCGAGTTGACCTTCCCGATCATCTCTTGCACCAAAGGGTTGGGCGTCACGGCAGCCGGCAGGGTCGGGAGGGCGCTGGCTTGCCTGGGCGTCGCCAGCGGCTGCGGCGCTAACCGCTTCAGGCGCAGCCCCGCCTCGGCCAACGCCTGCTCCTCGCCCTTCTCCACCCGCGCGATGGCATGGCGTCCAACCGTCAACAAAACCCGCGTCAGCCGTTGTCCGTGTTTGAGCGCAGCCGGCGTCCCGCTCAAGAGATAATAACTGGCGCCCTGCATGTCTGGATCGAGAATCTGAACCGTATACCCGCGCCCGCTCAGTTTTTGTTGCAATTCGCGGTCGGCGGCGATCACCAGGTCAACCTGGCCTTGCGCCGGGTAAAAGCGGGTATACACCTGCAACGGGCTGGATAGTTGGGCGCTAAAAGCAGCCAGCCCGGCCAGGTTCGTTTCATCGCCCAGCCGGATTTGCGCCAGCGCCGTCGCCTCAGGCGCCGGCAAAGAAGCTTTACCGCTAAACGCCCATTGTGGCAGCAGACACAGGCTGAGTACGCAAAATACGCTCAAATAATATCTATTAAATTTTCTTGTCATCGTGCCGAACTCCCGGTATGATCTCGTCCAATTTGCCTTCCACCATCTCGCAATCAAACTTCTCTCCAAAGGCAGCCGCCAGTCCGGCCTCCACCTCCGCTAGCGCCGGCGCCGGCGAGAGAATCTCCGCCAGGCTGGTAACGGACATCTCCGCCAACCCACAACTGATGATGCCCTGGTAAAAACTCATCTCAGGCTCAACGTTGAGCGCAAACCCATGCCGCGAGACGCCGCGCGCGTCCACCTTGACCCCAATCGCGGCGATCTTGGCCGGCTTCGTCCGCTGTTCCGCCGCGCAGCTCTGGCAACCCAGGCGCGCCCCGGCCGGCGCCCACACGCCGGTCTTACCGGCCAACTGTCGGCTGGCAACCCCCAGCCGCGCCAGCTCCAGCATGATGGTTTCTTCCAGCTTGCGGAGATACCCCACATAATCGGCTTTGGGCAGCGCCGGCGGCTTCTCCCCGGCCTGCGCCAGGTTTGCCATCCACCCGCGCGGCGCCAGCGGCAACAATGGATAGCCGACCACCTGT
>Ga0172371_10008259_pt1 | contig 14617 bp, 16 predicted proteins | sample Lak12m_FD_114543 | JGI IMG/M metagenome (GOLD analysis project Ga0172371, IMG submission 114543) | Freshwater microbial communities from Kabuno Bay, South-Kivu, Congo - kab_022012_12m | ecosystem: Environmental > Aquatic > Freshwater > Lake | place: Democratic Republic of the Congo: South-Kivu... | reverse complement strand
CAGTGCCGCTCATTGAAATTCGCGGCACTCTTCACATACGGGAAAGCCAGTGAGACTTCGTTGACTTTGAGTGAGATCCCCGCGTGGTCATCATCCACAACTTCTCGGAATCTCATGGTTATGACCGACTGATAGTGGAGCGCACTTCTCTAAAAGAACGTTGAGCCTTATTCGAGATTCAGCTTCAACTTTTCCATCCTTTTCAATGCGCTCCACTATAATATATTGAAAGTTTTTGGAAGGAGGAGCGGGGGGAGGACCTTTTTCCAAAAAAGTCTCCCCCCGCATTCGCCTTTTATAGGAATTTGAAATAAATGGGCGGGTCAGGCTGCGGTGAGCTCGTAGCTGACGCGGTCGTTCTCTAGGCTAACGGGGCGGATTTTCACTTTCATGCCGGCCTTGATGACATCGTCGCCCAGGGCCTTGTCCAGGCGACCGAACACCTTGATCCCGTCCTTGAATTGAGCGACTCCCATCACATAGGGAACGTCTTTCTCAAAACCCGCGGGTGCGAACATGGCCTTGGTGTAGGTGAGAAGCGTTCCTTCCCCCTCGATGGGGAACCATTCCATGTCCTGGCTCAGGCAGACGTCGCAATCGCTGCGCGGTGGGAAGAACTTGGCTCCGCACCTCATGCACACGGTACCCCGAAGCTCGTTGTTCTGGAGGAATTCGACGAATTGCTCCGCCTTAGTGGTTGCCGTGAAGCTGACGATGCCGAATTTTTCGAATGCCATGATGGTCCTCCTTTGTGTCCTTCCCGTCAGTCGACGCCGAAGATGCTGACGTTACCGTAAATCCCCACACCGCCGATATTGTGCACCAGCCCGATTTTGGCGTCGGGCACCTGCATGGGCCCTGCCTCCCCGCGAAGCTGCAAGAAGATGGTGCGGATCTGCGACCCCCCCGTGGCGCCGATGGGATGCCCTTTGGACAGGAGGCCTCCGTCAACGTTGACCGGGATTTTGCCTTCCTTGTAGGTCTCTTTGTTCCGGATCAGCTCCGGGCCCTGGCCCGGTTCGGCAAACCGCAGGTCTTCATAGGCCATGAGCTCAGCGATGGTGAAGCAGTCGTGCACTTCGGCCACATCCACATCGGAAGGCTTTATTCCCGCCATTCCGTACGCGCGCTCCCCCGCGAGCTGGGCGCACTTGAGGCCGCTGAAGCTGTCACGGCCGGCCATGTTGATCGGCGCGGTGGCCATACCGAGACCCTTGATCCAGACCGGCTTTTGGCAGAGATCCTTCGCCTTCTCTTCGGAAGCCACAATCACGCAGGAAGACCCGTCCGCATTCGCGCAGCAATCGAACATCTTCAGCGGAGTGGCAATGTATTTGGGCTCCATGATTTTATCAAGCGTCAGGGCCTTCCGAAAGACTGCTCTATCGTTGATTTGCCCGTAGGTGGACGATTTGACACGGATGAGAGCCAAGTCCTCTTCCCTGGTGCCGTACTTGTCCATGTGGCCCCGAGCGTACATGGCGTAGTACGCGGGCATCATGGTACCAAAGGGCGCTTCCCACTGAATGTCCGCGCCGCGGCCCATTCTCTCCTGGGATTCCGCGGATGAGATCTCGGACATTTTCTGAAATCCCAGCACGAGCACCACATCGTGAAGGCCGGAAGCAACAAGGGCGTACGCGGTTCGTAGGCCGCTCGAACTGGAGGAGCAGACGCTCTCCACGTAAAAGGTCGGCTGCGGATTGAGCCCGAGGTATTCGGCCATGAGTCCGGCCGGAGTTCTCTGTTTGTCATATTCAGGAGCCGAGCATACCACGGACGCGTCGATCTGCTCCGCCTTGAGGCCCGCGCCTTGCATCGCGTCCCGGTACGCTTCAAACGCGAGCTCACGAATGGAGCCGGGATATGCTCGAACGAACGTGCTCTGGCCTACGCCGATGACGGCAACCTTTCGCATTGATTCCTCCCTGCTTTGAGGGCCTACCGCGCTCCATGCTCCCGTGCCCGGAGGCCCGTGTTGGGAAAAGGAGAACTCGGAGGGAGGGCTTTTTGAAAAAAGGTCCTCCCGCGCGCCCCCCTTCCAAAAACTTTCCATATATCGGCGGCCCCGGTCGGTCACCGCGGGAGCTTGCCCCGGAACGGGAGTTCATGTGAGAGTACTCCGAGAAGCCGGGAGCTGTCCGGTTACAGGGGACGCGTCGTGCCCTTTTCGCCACTAACGGACACCATAATAGCACGGCTCGCCCGATCTGTTCAACGGGCCGTCCTCAGTCCCGCGGTTCAGGGACTTGATCGATGCGCCGCTGTCTGATATGGATTTGGTTTGACGGTTAGTGTCATTCACCCCATAATTCCGAAGACCCTGAACAGGCGATTACCGTGCGGCATGGGAGTCCGTTTCGGGAGGTACCGCGTGACCTCCAAATTATGGCGCAGTAAGCGCGCCCTTGCCGCCCCTTTCCGAGGCGAAGCCACGGAGTGGTGACCGAAGCCCAGGAGTTTCATGGCTCGTTGTGCCTGATGCCAGGCATGAAGGTTATTGGTGCGGGGAAGGAGAGAAGCTGATGGAAATCAAGAAAATTGGCGTGATCGGGGCCGGCCTGATGGGCTCCGGTATAGCCCAGGTGGCTGCTCAGAGCGGGTTTGAGGTCCGCCTCATGGACGTCGAGCAGCGGTTCCTGGACAAGGGAATGGCCACCATCGACAAAAACCTCAAACGAATGACCGATAAGGGGAAAATCGAGACAACCGCGGCGGACGCAATCCGTGGCCGTATCACGACAAGCCTTTCTCTTGCCGAGATCGCCCAGGACGCGGACGTGATAATCGAGGCGGTCATCGAAAGGATGGATCTCAAGAAATCCGTTTACACGGAGCTCGACGGGGCTGCCCCGAAATCCACCATATTCGCGACAAACACGTCCGGCTTGAGCATCACGGAGATGGCAGCGGTAACAACGCGGCCCGACCGGTTCATCGGCATGCACTTTTTCAATCCGGTTCCGGTGATGAAGCTGGTGGAGGTGATCCGCGGGTACGCCACTTCGGACGAGACCGTCGCGGTTATCAAAGAGCTCTCCCAAAAACTGGGAAAGACCGCCATCGAGGTCCAGGAAGCCCCCGGATTCGTGGTGAATCGAATTCTCTGCCCGATGATCAACGAGGCCATCATGGTCCTGCAAGAAGGTCTTGCCACCGCGGCGGAAATTGACGAAGGAATGAAGCTCGGCGCCAACCACCCCATGGGGCCGCTGGCGCTGGCGGACCTCGTCGGTCTGGATACCATGCTCAACGTGCAGCAGCACTTTTACGAGGAATTCGGCGACCCGAAGTATCGACCCTCCACCCTTTTGAGAAAGATGGTGCGCGCGGGACATCTGGGCAGGAAAACCGGCAAGGGGTTTTACGATTATTCCTGACGCCGAGGTGCGGTCATCCATGCGGCGGCACCGAGAACTCGTTATGACGGCAGCCATACCCGGAGGAAGACAATGGAAGAAATGGAACGTTTCGGTCTGACTGAAGAAGAAAAGATGCTCCAAGACATGTGCCGGCGCCTTGCCAAGGAAAAGGTGGCTCCAGGCGCTGAAGAACGGGACAAGAAAGGCGACTACCCGTGGGACATGCTCGAGCTCATGAAGGAAAACGGCCTCATGGGGATCGATTTCCCCGAAGAATACGACGGCATGGCCGCGGGCTTGCTCGCACACTGCATCGCAGTTGAGGAAATTGCCAAGGCTGACGCGTCGGTGGCCCTGATTCCCTCTTGCCAGGAATTGGGAAGCCTTCCCATCATCCTCGCGGGAAATCACGAGCAGAAAGAGAAGTATCTCAAGCCGCTGTCAACCGGCGAAAAGATCGCTGCCTTCGGGCTTACCGAGGCGAAGGGCGGTTCGGACGTCGCGGACCTGAAGACGCGCGCGGTTCGGAAAGGTGACAAGTACATTCTCAACGGGTCGAAGATGTGGATCACCAACGGCGGAGTGGCCGATACCTTCTCCCTGTACGCAATCACCGATCCCAGTCTGCCGAGTCACAAGAACTCATCGGTCTTCATCCTCGAGAAAGGGATGCCCGGATTCGAGTTCGGCAAGAAGGAGAGCAAGCTGGGCATCCGTTCGTCGGACACCCGGGAGCTCGTCTTCAGCGATGTGGAAATCCCCGCGGAAAACCTCCTGGGAGATGAAGGTCAGGGGTTCCACATCATGATGAAGACCCTCGATTTCAGCCGCGCTTCGGTTGCAGCTCAGGCGCTCGGTATTGCCGCGGGCGCGTTCGAATACGCGACGGAATACGCCAAGGAGCGGACCACGTTCGGCAAACCTATCATCAAACATCAAGCCATTGCGTTCAAGCTCGCGGACATGGCCATGAAAATATCCTCAGCTCGGATGCTCCTGTGGAAGGCCTGCGCGTTGCTGCACTCGGTTCCCAAGGATCTTTCCCGAGTACCGGCCGAAACCATCCGATACTCCTCCATGTCCAAGGCCTACTGCTCTGATGTGGCAATGGCGACGACGATCGAAGCCGTCCAGATCCTGGGAGGATACGGGTACAGCACTGAATATCCCGTGGAACGGATGATGAGGGACGCGAAGATCACTCAGATCTACGAAGGAACGAACGAGATCCAGCGCCTCGTCATAGCCTCCACTCTGTAAGGGGCTTGAGGACGAACGCGGCGCGACCGGTTGAGGAAGATGACCTCAGGCAACCGGATTGCCCACGAAGGCTCATGGCAATCCCTTTGAACACACGGCGGGGAGGGGCTTGTTGCCAAAAGATCCCTCCCCGATTCATTTTTCGACGAAACAAGACCCAAGTGGTCGGTTGTGCGAGCTCGGTTACGTTTTTTTCCCCAGGAGAGATTGCTTCGTCGCTACACTCCTCGCAATGACACACCCGTAACCTGTCATTGCGAGCGAAGCGAAGCAATCTCAGCGGAAGAGAATACGCAACCGCATTTGCGCCACATAGCACTAAGTCTCTGATTAGAGGGTTTGCTTTCCCCAACCCTTGCCCGCGACGAACTCCACAAATTCCTTGATGGTTTGGGCAGCTTGCTTGTCGAGATAGATGTAAAAGGGACGCCTGATCGGATACGATCCGTCCGCGATGGCCTGTCGTGACGGCATGACCGCTGGAGAGTCGGCCGTCCTTCGTATCTTGATGACCTTGACCTGAACCTGTTCCGACACCGGGGATTCAAACGCGTCGCGGTACCGTGTGAAACCTATGGAGCCCTTGGTTTCGGCCACTTTTCTCATGACGCTGCCAAATGATGATAGGCTTACCGCAGTGGTCGCCATCGGTTTGTCGCCCAGGAAATCATGTGTCATGAACGTCAGGGTGCCGGTGTGAGCTTGGTCCACACTGAAGACCGCGATAGGCTGGTCGGCCCCACCCACCTGAGTCCATCGAGAAATGGCTCCGGAGAGTATGCCCTTCACCTGCTCCACGGTCAGTTCGCTCACGGTATTCGCCGGGTCGGTCACTATCACGACCCCTCCGTACCCAACCAGCCGTTCGTCGAGTGTCAGCCCCGATTCCTGGGCTGCCCTCATCTCTTTCTCGTTGAGTTTTCTCGCGGCCATGGCGACTTCGCCGGACTTCTCCATGAGCCCCTCCAGGCCGACGCCCTTTGCCCCGCCGCTAACCACGATGTTCAGATCGGGATGGTTGTTCATGTAGAGCTTGGCCATCGAGTCTATTCTGCCTGCCATGCTGTCGGACCCGCGTACTCTGATCACCTGCCGCGGCGCTTGGGCTTCGGTCACATTCAGCGCCAGAAGGCCGACAATGGCCAGCACCGTCACCACTGCAACAGAAAATCTCCTCATAGGACGTCCTCCGGTACTTCTTTCGGAAATGGCGAGCGGAGTGGGCGACCGCTGAAAGCAGCCCCGCGGCGAGACTTCCTCCAACGACCTGACACCAATGCGGTTGCACGGACGCGTTCTCTCCGGAACCTTGTCGAGCCGTTTCGGGCGGGCCTGGCGCGCTTCGGTCCGCGCAAAACGACTGCCCTCCGGAGACTCGCCCAACGCGCTGTCAGGAATATTGTACATTTGTAAAGGCATCAATATGGCAACCCCGCTCTGCTGTTTGTCGCGGGCCTGACAGCCCGCCGGGACGCGAACCACACACTGCCTGTTCCGGCCACGGAATTGCAGCAGATTTCTTGAGGGAAAGCCCAGGGCGTTCCCGACACTCTTGTGCATGATGCTGAAGCAAATTCCGTTGTGCGGACTGTAGTAATTTTCGAAGCAACTTCAGTGCCAAATCCGTGTTATACAAAAGGTGGAAATGCACCAGTCCACCCGATCAGGGCCGCGCCCATCGACCGAAAAGGAGAACGCCGTGAAAGAGAAAATTCAACTTCTCCAGGGAGACATCACGAGGATGGACGTGGACGCCATCGTCAACGCAGCCAACTCCAGCCTCCTGGGAGGGGGAGGAGTCGACGGGGCCATTCATCGGGCCGCGGGTCCCGAGCTCCTTACCGAGTGCCGCGGGCTTCGGGGATGCGCCGCGGGGGATGCCAAGATCACGCGTGGGTACCATCTCCAGGCGAGGCATGTGATCCATACGGTCGGACCCATCTATCGGGGGGGAAAAGCCGGGGAGGCCGAGCTTCTGGCGAGTTGTTACCGAAGGTGTTTCGAGGTGGCCCACGAAAACGGGCTTGTATCAATTGCGTTTCCGTCCATCAGTACCGGAGCGTACGGCTATCCCATCGCTGAGGCGTCGGCGATCGCTCTGTCGACTTCAATGGCTCAACTGGAGAGATTTCCCGCATTCCAAAAGGTGATCTTCGTGCTCTTTTCCGCGTCGGATCTCGAAGTCTACCAGACCCGTCTTGAGGCACTTTCGTCTCCCGGTTGACACACTTCCCCGGCCACGGGACCTAACCCCGTTGGCCGGACTGTTACCCGAAAACCTTCACGACAACGGTTAGGAGAACACCCAGACCGAACAGCATCATGATCGATCCCGAAATCCGGTTCACGCGGCGCAGTCCGTTGAGGCTTATTGTGCGGTGAAAATAGCTCACTGAGCCGCTGAGGATCAACCACCAGAGCGTGGATCCACAAAAGACACCGACGATCAGAAGGATGGGAGCGAGCAGGCCGTCGTCGTCAATTCCCACCCCCACTGCCGCGAACGCGGCCACGAAGCAAAAAGCGGTTACGGGATTGGTGACGGTGAGGAAGAACGTGGACAGGAAATCACTGAAAATGCCATCGACCTCATCCTGCGGCCTTCTCGGATCAGGTACGGAGTAAAAGATCCGTGCTCCCAGATAGCAGAGAAAGGAGCCGCCGATCACCGTGAGCGTCAACTCATGGCTCACCAGCCAGTTGGAGACGAAAGTGAGGCCGAACCCGGCGACAGCGGCGAAGAGTGCATCGGCCGTCGCTGCCCCGAGTCCGGACGCCAGGCCTGACAGACGGCCCCGGGCGAGTGTCCGGCGAATGCACAGCAGGGCAATCGGGCCCACCGGAATCGCCAGGGACAGGCCGATGATGACGCCCTTCAGCAACAGGCTGGTTGACATCCCTCTTCCGTTTTCCAAAAGCAGTCTTACCGGACGGACCACCATTGTTGAGGCGCCGCAACAGCGGTGTCAAGCGATAAGTTGAGGCCCCAAGCCCGTAGATCTCGCTCACTGGGATTGAAGATTTCGTTGCAGGGAAAGATCGATTACGAACGGTCACTCGATGGGAATTCTTGAGGATTCCCGCTTCTCCGCCGCTGTCTTCTTTTGAGAATCGGCTCCGAAAACAGCCGCGGCAATCCCTTTTTGGAACTCCGTCATGCCGTTGCGGAAGTGGACCGCGGCTTCGATCAAATCCGACGCCGAGGGAGTAAGCTTCTTGAAAAGCAGGCCTGTTCCCACAACGGTGACAAACGCTGCTCCTGCGGCTTTTGTCATCCACCACAACGGATTCATGGTCGCCTCACTACTGACCAGGCCGCGAAAACCTGACCACAAGCATGTTATCGTTCATTTTGGCGCCCAAGGGCTTCCTATTGGCCAGGGACCTGGGCAGGAAAATGTGTCGTTTGAAGGAGCCGATACGCACGACCAGGTCTCCTTCGTCCTTGAACAGATCCACGTATTGCTTGTCGATGAACGGGAGTTTGATCTTCAGGATATAGTCCTCGCCCTCCTGATCGATCTGGTACAAGGTCTCCTTGAAGAGTATCGGGGAGGGATCGGACCCTCCATAGATTATCCTGCCCATTTCGGACAGCCTGTCAATCCCGATGACCTCATCCCGGAGAATGTTGACCGTCCGGACGGGAATGGGACCAAAGATCGTGAGAATCTGCTCCAAGCTTTTCTGCTGACTCACGAGCCAGTCGCGGAAGTAATCGGCTCCCACGGAATCGGGAAACAGCCGATTCACCACAATTGCATCCACCACAAGGCCGTAGAGGCAAAAGTACGTGAAAGCGCGCTGGGTCTCCCGCACCACCATTCGTTCGGGGTTGGTGACAAGCCTGACTGAAGTGACATCCCGGTTCGTCAGCACTTTGTCAACTCCCTCCAGTTTCAAGAAGAGATCCTGGAGTGCGCCGAAATATGAATCCTCGGGAAGGGGAATGTCCGTCAGCCTCTTTGCTATGGGCCGGGCAACCTTCATGAGGCTCCGTTCCAGGTTGAAGACCTTGTGAATGTACCATTCCAGCGTGTTCGGCATTCCAATGAAACGGAGAGATTCGCCCGTAGGGGCACAATCCACGACAATGACGTCGTAGGTCTTTTCGTTCCAGTACTGGTTGATATAGAGGAGACTGATGACGTCTTCCATGCCGGGAATGACGGCCAGCTCTTCCGCGAGCACCTCGGTCATTCCGGCGGAACCGAAGAGCGCGGCCAGGTACTTGGACACCTCTCCCCAGCGTTGATCCAGCTCCTCCTGGATATCGACCTCCTGAATCCAGAGGTTCTCACGAATTCGTCTCGGTTTTCCGCGATGGAAATCGTGAAGATCCGTTCCCAGTTGAAATGCGTCCGAGAGGCTGTGGGCAATATCGATCGATATCACGATGGTTTTCAGACCATGTTCCGCGCAGCGCACGCCGGTGGCCGCGGCCACGGTCGTCTTTCCCACGCCGCCTTTGCCCGAAAAGATGATGATGCGAGGTTTGTGATTCCTCAAGAGATCCTCGATTGTTCCGACGAACCTTCATGCCTCGTATCCCGAAGGTCAGGGCATAAAATGGAAATTCCCGTAGAGATTGTCAACTCGGGCGGCCTTCGCTGAGCTCCTTTCCCCGGTGGTACGCGGTATAGGCCGCGATCAAGTGAACAACCCATCCGAGCCACCCGAAAGTCACGACCCAGACGATCCCCGCGGTCACAAACCAGAAAATAGCTCTGAGGAAGTCTCCGTTGTAGATCTGTCCCAGGCCGGGTATGAAAAAACTCAAGACTGCCGCTATTCCCGATTGATTCATTGACGATCCCCCAATTCGAGATGAACTGGGCCCGCGGCTGTTCAGGCGCACGGGCGTCTAGGCTCTCTCGGAATATGTCATTACGTGGTCGGTAAAGCAATCTCCCTCCGCAACCTTCAGCCCGAAAGCCGGCCGAGCCCCCTTGCCCCACCCACAGATGAATGGCTCCTTGCGGTCGCGGGTTTTTTCTTGCGTCCCGGACGTTCCGGTATTATAAGGAAGCACTCCTTTTTTTCAGAGGTTCTGTTCCTACGTGTAATCCCCGGCCGGGGGCGCCTCATTTCGCCCTCGTCGGGGATTCGTTTGTACAGGCAGGGTGGAAAGGTTGGTACACGCCGAGCGGCGACCAACAGAAGCCGCCAAAGTATTGACCGCTTTTGGAAGACGCTGTGGGCATAGGCGCTAAAACAGGCGGGCCACTCCGCTGCCTTTGCGGGTGGTGAACCGACAGTATCCCTGCGATAGATCAAGGTTATTGATAGGGGCCGGATGCACCTATTTCAGCGACCATGGGTCTCCCCCCGCATTCGCATTTTCAAAGGGACTTGCTATTTCTCGTAAAACGCGAAGAAGTCCTTGCTGTAACCCTGGTCGTACCGCTTCAGGGTATACTTGAGCTGTTCGGGCGAAAGTTTGTCCCGTTTCACAATCGTGTCGTTCTGATCCCTGAAATAGAAATTGCATACGATGTTGTGGATGTTCGCGTCACCGTGGATTGCCCTCTTGCATCCTGCGAGGATGAGGGCCCTGGCCAGATCTTTGGTGCTCACATGGTGCCCCATGGCAAAGACCAGGTTACCGTCGTCCCGGACACCGAAGGCCGTGCGATTGGCGAGGAACCAGAATTTGTTCCCCATTGAGCTGCTGCCGTGATCATTAATGAGGAACCCTCCGAGGCCGATCTCCCCGTCCTGAACCTTGCCGTTCTTGACCACCTGTTCCACCACAGCGCCGTCCTTGACGATCAGATGCCGTAACTGACGGGCGTCGCGAACCAGCGAGAGCGGAATATCGTCACTCCATTCGACTACGTCCACGGAATTGTCCTGATAAATCACCAGGGTAGCCATGCCCGGGACCATGGGGTACACGACCTGCCCCCTGAAAATCGCGCCGGCCCCGCGAGCGTGCTGCTGCATCCACATGGCGTTGGTGATGGCGACGATTTTGGAAAGCTCTTCATGTTCGATTGTCTGGGAAATCAAATAGATGCCCGGCTCTGTTTGTCCGAGGAAGAAACGGGCCTTGAGGCGGCTCATGTCCATGAGGGCCATGTAAACCACCGATGTCGGGTATTCCGCACTGGGCCGATACACGGTCTTGTACATCAGAGGCATGCCGTCGGAACTGACGGGCACGTTCTCGGACGTCCAGACACCTTCACCATCCAGTGTGGGGGACGTATACAACGGCGGAATGTCAGCCGGCTGCGGAAAAGCGCCGTCCGATCCCTCGGGGACCCGGCTTTCGGGTCGGCTCGGGGAAGCTTCGAAGTCCGTGGGGAGGCTCTCGCCCTGTTCCTGACGGACGGTCTGATGCGGCTCTCCGACAGGGGCCCGTGTCAGCAGTTTATCAAGCCACTGAAGGACGGACGAGTCTTCCGGCGTCTCCCCGCGAGCGGGAGCATCAGTTTCGACCGTGTCCACACCAAGCCTCGCATGCCTTTGCACAGAACCATCGCCATCGCTTCCGTACGTGCTCGCGGAAACAATCAATACCGCCACAAACGCAACAACAACTCTCCCTGACATCCCAACCGTCATTTCACGCTACTCGACTTTCACGGAATTCATTATTGCGGACTATTGCACAACCGCCGCTTACATCGGGGTTGCTCTCCGGCGAATAGTGACCCGGCCGGATCACGCCCTCGGCCCGGCATCGGTACAAATAGCGCCGTGCTCCACGCCTCACCGGCGGGTCGGCCGAAAACAGAAACGAACACCCTGGGGCATCCGTTCCGCAACAGACGAAACACGAAAAACCAAATTGCATTAATGAGTTACCTGCTGATCGGCCGGATTATATCAAACCTCTCGCCAAAATTCAAGTATCGAGGCGCGGCCAACCATGCTGAACAGCGTGGAATCATGCGCCGGGAACGAATCCCGCATCCGCCGGAAAAGCTCTTCCACGCCCTCAGCCTTCAGTCGAACCTCAGTCGGCCGGCCGATCGGCATCTTATTCGAGGATATCGGCATGTCAAGGAATTTCCTCTGAATCAGCCGCTCCCGAGTGATTTATCCGCTCGGCGATCACCCGAGCAAGGTCATGACGTCCTCCGGCTCGAAATCGAGCAGATCGAAAATGCTCCTCTCGAGTCGGATGGCTTCGTCTTTCATGGCGAGGAGCATACGCCGGGCTTCGGGAGACTTCCCGTACGTCTCTTTCAGGTAAACGAAACGGTCTTCGAGGCTCACGATATTGTCGTGAACGACGCGTTTGTCCGCATAGAGCAGAACGTGCTCTTCCCTGATCGAACCATCCTGTGCTCCTCTCAGTATGACATGCTGAACGACGAGACGCGCCACCGAGGGCATGCCTTCGCCCTCGAGGATTTCCGCGCCGCGGATGTCGTGGTACCCTCGGCCTTCGACGATGCAGGGGTATTTTCCGATGTCGTGAAGGAGAGAGGAAGCTCTCAGGAGCTCGCGGTCGACCGGGTAATTCCGCTCGATCAGCCCCTCGGCCAGTAACCGGGCCACTTCCCACACCCGCAGCGAATGAAGCACAATGTGGTGGGGGGTCTGGTACTTTTCCAGTAACGCGAGGCAGGTTTCCTTGTCCGGGATGAGCTCGACAGCCATGTGCTCAGGTCTCGTAGTTGGAGAGGGCGTTACCGCAGCCCGGAAGCGACACTCCGTCGCGGAACGCTGGTGAATCGCCGGTCAGACATGATGGAGAGTGATACCAATACGCGGCCAAAGAAGTGACAATGGGTAAAGCCCGCCCGGGCTGGTCTCCGAAGCGAAGTCAGGCCCCGCCGTCCGTAGCGGAGGAGATCTGCCGGGACCGGCAGTGAAACGGGCCCTCAGTGTCACTCGTATGAAAGCGCAGTGGTACAAGCCACTCCATTCCACGGATGAATATAGCAAGTGTTCCGGATCGGGGAAAGAGTTGGTTTCACACATCACGTCGTGGCGGGAATGTCAGCGTGACCCGGCCGCGTTGCCGGGAAACGCTCGAACCTTGCCCGGACCGCCCGCGGTTCCGACGTTTCCGGACCGACCGGGGTTTAGCTCCGAAGCGCACGTTCCCCTTGCCGTCATTGAAATTCCCCAAGGCGTGGTGTAATATGTGAATGGCGTTTGGAGCCGAATGGGGACATCAGCTTCAGCCGACAACGATCGGGAGGTCCGTGGCCGCAGCGAACAGCAGGTGAAATGAATCCGCCCATGCGTCGCCGGCTGCCGGTCCCAGACTAATGTGACAAGGAACGTTGCTGCATGTTGCGCGAGCATATTAATGACATCATGATCCGCTGGAGCCCCAAGGAGAGGCGAGGAAGCTCATACGATCCGGTCTTGTTTCTGGAGACGCCGGAACAGGCACGGAAGCTCGTTCGGCACCTTCAGGATGAGCTCACCAGGGCAAAGAGCGCGAAGAATAAGGAACTGATTTCCGAGCTCACCGAAATCCTGATGCGAGTGGAAGGCCTCGCCAAGAGATTCTTCCGCTGGGAAGAGACCATGTCCCGTTCCCTGACCGCGGAGGAACTGCGAGAAATCAAAAAGCTTCCTCTCGGATTGTGACGAGAGGACCCTTTCAGCACGCGTGAGGCCGACGGTGATCCGCGCCCGCTGCCGACCTGCCCGCGGAAGCTTAGAGGAATGTGATGGACCTTGCGGATATAAGTCGCGAAGAGCTCATAGCACGATTGGTGGAACTTACCGATCTAGTTGATAACACGATTGTTCTGTGGGGTGGGAAGCGTGAGTTCCGGGAGATGTTTTCCGACGTGGCCAAGAACGAGCAGGGGGAGTACACCGACGAAGAGGCCAAAGATGCGGCAGTCATTCTTGAATCGGATGGCGCCTTCGACTCCTTTGTGGAGCTCGTGCGTGACTCCTTCGATCGAGGCGGAATTAATTATGCCTTGCAGGAAAAGATTTCGATCATTATGCAGGAAGTGGCTCGGCGACACGCTCGCCATTGATTAAGTGGGACGGTGGAGCGGAGACGTGGTCGGCACACCTTGCGGAATGACCGACCTATTTCCAGTTAATTCAGAGTGATGGGCGAATAAAGTGGAATTTTTCTTCGAATTCGGCTAAAATCTCCATTTGATAGTTCGGCTTTCAGCCCATTCGAAGGGATTTCATGGAAAGGAGAGTGCGGCGGTGAAAAAGTCCCTTGACCTCCCGGGTGTCGGCGTTCTTCCGATGCTGGTCTTGGCCCTGATTTGCTCGATGTTCGTCGCTGCGACAGGCCATGCCCAGGAAACGGACGTCTCCTGTGCCGCGAGAATCGAAAAATGGGAGCAGGCCCTCCAGGACGTGCAGGACAAATATAATGCTTTTGTCGCCATTCTCCAGACCCCGGCCGAACGTATCACCCAACGGCCCATTTTCGATGCTTCCGGAGGCAAGACCATCGCCAGGCAGGTCTCCGAGGCCCTCCAGGCAAAGGACGATTTGCTCGGCGCAAAGCGGAAGGACTGCCGCTCGGCTCTGAGCCAGGAAGACGAGTTATTCAACGAATTGCGGGGTTGTGTCGACGGGCAGAAGTCGGCGAAAAACAAGGAAGTGCTCAAACTCGTCAAGAAGAGAAAGGGGCTTGTGGATCGAATTGCCCTGGGCATTTCTGAGGTCCGGGAAGTCGAAGGCAAAGAGACCGTGATGCCGTACACGGATGCCATGAGAGATATGCAGGACCCTTATCGGCGCAGTGTCAACAACTATTGGCAGAATTACCAGCAGATGTACCGGAGGTGGTGGGGCCGTTGACAATTCTCTGATGGCAATTCACCAGAGCGAGTCCGCAAAGCGTCGAACCGTTGAAGTATGAACCTTCTCTCGGCCGCGAACGCCGATTTGAGCTCCCCCTTTCACGTAACATTGTAGGGTCGCGGTAGGGACGCCAGTTGCCTGACGCCCCCCGCACAGATCCGTACGTGCGGAACTACCGCATACGGCTCCTACCTCGGGTAATAACGTAGAAATGACGGAATGAAGACAGACCATTTCAT
>Ga0172371_10008255_pt1 | contig 14622 bp, 10 predicted proteins | sample Lak12m_FD_114543 | JGI IMG/M metagenome (GOLD analysis project Ga0172371, IMG submission 114543) | Freshwater microbial communities from Kabuno Bay, South-Kivu, Congo - kab_022012_12m | ecosystem: Environmental > Aquatic > Freshwater > Lake | place: Democratic Republic of the Congo: South-Kivu... | reverse complement strand
TGATGCGGGGGTAGCGATAGCGCAGCCGGAGTGTCGCGAGGAGTTCCTTCAACGTCCCGATCTCGAGATAGGAGGACCAGTCAAGCGGCAGTATAGCCCACACAGGCGCGCAAGGAGACGGCTAGGTATCGTGGCGGGACGTCGCGCGCCGCAGCCTGCGCAGGGGCGCAGTCAGTCTCCACGAACTCGAGGCTTCGACTGCAGCGAGCCGGGCGACCGTCGCGTCGTGCGCCTGTTGGCAACGGTCAAGCCCACTCTGGAGGATGGCGATGGTCGCTTCGAGCTCGGCGAACGCAGGAGTCTGCGCGATGATCGCTGCGGCGTGGTCTACTGGTGTGCCGAGGGGGTGGCCCAGGGTGTCGTCCATGGTACGCTGCGCGGCATCGCGATCGAGGCCATGGACTGCCGACTGAAGCTCGGATTCTCTCCGCGCCAGCGCCTCGAGTCGCTCGTTGGACGAGAAGACCTGCAGCTCACGGGCAACCGCGAGCATCAGTTGCGCAGTGGTCGAGGTCTCTCGCAATGAGAGGTCCTCACGTGCACTGACGAAGAGAAACAGCAGCCCCCGAAAGACGACATGGTCCAGGGTCAACTCCGATGTGTAACGCCACTCGAGGTCGAAGGGCGCAAGCGCGGGCACATCTGCCTCGGGTGGCGACGTTGGATCAGGTTCCATCAGATTCCACGGCACCCCGTCGAGCCAGTTCCCCGGCAAGACCGGATTGTCGGTGTCGCTCGAACTCAGCGCGACCGAGCGGAGGAGGTCGACCCACGGCTTGAGGAGAGCGGCCAGGTCGGCAGGGGTCATCGTCCGCGTGCGGATCTGGTTGCGAATCCGGGCTCCCAGCGGGACGCCGGGAAGGAGCAGGGAGCGCATCGGCAACAACTGCTCTACCGGGGCACCGCTCGGTGCCACGGCATCTTCAGCGCGGGCCTTCTTCACCTCGAGGTGATCGCCCGCGGAGGTGAAGCGCGTGACGGTCCGGTACCCCCGGGCACGATCCGTGCTGCGGAGCTCGGCCAACCACGCCGGACTCGTGCGGAGTCGAGGTGTCGGGCTCGACGAGGCGGCAACGAGAAAGGCATTGGAGAAGTCACCAAGAAGGCCGTTGCGAGCGACCACCTGCCAAGTCGCGTCCTCGGAGAACACGCGGGCATGTGGGCGAAAGCGATCGGGCCGGTCGGCCTCCGCAACGAGACGCCCCACAGGTAGCCGGGGCTCAGCCATGGCGTCCTCGGTGAGGATGAGTCGCGGCAGCTTGTAGTCTGGGAACGGGTAGAAGAACACCTGGTGTGCGAAGCCGGAGACCGTCAGCCGACGCCGCAGTTCCTGGCGGCCGAACGTGACCGCCGTCGACCGGCCATGGTAGCGGTCTTCGATGCCGAAGAAGGCTTGGCCGGTGTGATCCTCCGGGGAGCCGGCGAAGTACTTGAGGCCGAGCTGGTTCTCGATGGCGAGGATCAGTGTGCCGTCTTCCGTGAGACTCGCCAGAGCTGCGCGCAGGGCTGCGGCCACCGGGTCGGTCGCATCGAAGTACAGCGGAGCGTATTCGAGCACCCCGATCATGAGAACGACATCGAACGCCTGGGGTGGGGTGAAGTCGCGGAGATCGCCGCAGACCACGTGGACGTCATCCAGCCCACGGCACCGCGCCGCCGTGATCCTGGCGCGCTCGAACGATCCCTCGAGCGCGACGACCCGCGCTCCCGACTCACCCAGGACCCGCGTCAGGGCACCGCAACCGCTCCCGACCTCGAGAACGTCGAGACCGGCGAAATCGAACGGCGCCAGCAACGTGGAGCGACTGGCCGACAGATGATACTCGGATGGCCAATCGCGGATCCGGCGCGCCAGCTCATCCGAACCCGCCGAGACGTCCGAGCTCGACGAGATGCACTCCAGGACGTAGGCCTCTGCCTCGACACCATCACTGTAGTCGTATGAGACGTGCCGGTCGGTACGCACGCGGAAGCCGGCAGCCTCGTCCATCTTGTAGACGTCTGCCCACACCATCACGTTGCGGGGTCGATGGTCATGCTGAGTCCCAGTTCTGTCCCTGTCGCCCGTGTCACGGCAGGCGTCCCGGCCCACGCCGGTACGCCGATCTCCATTCTGTTCTCGCAGCACGCCCTTTGGCAAACCACGCATTCGGTGGCGACTGGTCCCCGTTCGCGACCTCAGAACGGCGTGTAGAAGGGGTCCCTTTCCGTCCAGTTCCGCCACCGACCCAGGAAGAGCTCCAGCTCTCGCTTTCTCGGCCGCGATCGCACGAGGGACGCGTGTTCGAAGTGGTAGAGCTCACAGAACGGTGTGTACACGACGCGGTAGCCTCGACTGCATGCCCGCAGACAGAAGTCGACGTCGTTGAAGTCGTGGACGAATGCCTCGTCGAATCCACCGATGTCGTGGAATGCAGTGAGTCTGCTCGCGACTACTGCCGCGGTCACAGCAGAGTAGTTGCGCACCACGTGCGAGAAGCCGTAGTAGCCTGCCTCACCCTTCGGCATTCCGTAGAACACATGGTCCGGCCCGGTGGGCTTGCAGATGACTCCCGCGTGCTGGGTGCTGCCGTCGGCGAACAGGAGCCTTCCGCCGACCGCAGCGACCTCGGGAACGACGGCGTAGTCCATCAGGGCTTCGATCCAGCCCGGGGAGATCACCTCAAGGTCATCGTTAAGAAGCACGAAGTGCTCTGTCTCGACGTGGGCCACGGCGAAGTTGACCTTCCGAGCGAAGTTGAACTCCGCCTCTGCTTCGCGCTGGAGCGAGACGTGACTGCCGTCGCATTCGGCCAACAGGTCGAGCGTCTGCGCGGACAGCTCTCCATCGTCTACGACGAGAACGCGATAGTCGGGATATGTCGACCTTTCGATGACGCTGTGAAGGAAGTTGGGCAAGATGCGGATTCGACCGCGACCTTGCACCTCGCTGACGGGATCGCTGGTGATGATGACCAGCGTGACCGGCGGCGGCTGATCGATGTCCCGGCGAAGCCGGTAGGTGCCCGGCAGCAGCCCGTGGTCGGCCCTGGCCGGTGGGTTCATCTCCGCGGCTGCGCTCGCCAGGACGCGTCGTCCTGCTTCGACCGCGTAGGGCTTGGCCTCCATACCGGTAGAGGCCGACTCCGGCGACTTTCGCCAGTGGTAGAGGATGCGTGGGATGTGATGGACCCGCCTCGCGCGTGCCGTGGCGCGAAGGGCCAGGTCGTAGTCCTGTGCGCCGTCAAACTCGGAGCGCAGGCCTCCGATCTGCCAGAAGAGGCTCGTGCGCACGGAGAGGCAGTGCAGGAGGTACATCACAGAGGAGAGGTACTCCGGCGACCAATCGGGCTTCAGGAATGGGTCGCAGTGTGACCCGGCGGGGCTCAGTTTGTCCTCATCGGTGTAGATGAGATCGATGGAGGGATCCGAGTCATACGCATGAGCGATCTCGGCCAGGGCCTGGGGGTGCAGCTTGTCATCGTGATCCAGGAACGCGAGGACGTCGCTCGTCGCGATGCTTGCCGCAAGGTTGGACGCTCCGGCGATCCCCAGGTTCTCCTCGGAGCGCGTGACCACGATGCGCGAGTCCCGGGCGTCGAACCTGGTGAGAACGGCGACGACGGCCGGGTCGGTGGAGCAATCGTCGCAGATGCAGAGCTGCCAGTTCTTGTGAGTCTGAGCCCTGACTGATCGCAGACATGCCTCAAGTACCTTGGGAGGAGGATCGTGTACAGGCACCACAAGACTGATCGGCCTGCGAGATGCCGGAACGCGCCGGTTGGCCAGCGCTACACGCCATGAGAAGGCCGGCATCTCATCTGGCTTCGCCCGCGGTGTCCAGCCGGTCCAGTACTCAAACGAATTCCTGAGGCTGACGCGACACCTCGTCATGACCGCTCCCGCACCTTGGTCTCGCCACGTAGTGCGAACGGTCCTGATCTTCCGGCGAAGGCCCGGAAGCAGCGTGCGAAGAAGCGGTCTGCTCACACCGGTGCTGAGGAGCAGGTAGGGGTGTGGTTTCGAGTCTGAGGGATCGCATCTCCTTCGGGTGGTACACGGTGCGCCCCCAGGGGGGACCGTCTCTCATGCCGTGTCAGTCGGACGGGGCACAAGCTGATCGACCTGAGCTCGGCCACCATCATCGCTCCAGCCGCTGGTAGATGTCGTAGCCGTTCAGTGGAGCCGATGTGAGCTTGCGGAAGCGGGAGGCGGGGAAGTACTGAGCGGCATCGGAGGGAGCGACGAAGAAGCGAATCCCCGCCGCAGCCAGCCGATCGTCCGCGGGATCGAGGGCGATCGTGAACGCGTCCGTCTGTTGAAGCGAGAAGCTGGGGGGTCCAGGCGGCGCCGGGGCCGCTGTGATGTGCGCATAGCGGTTCCAGACGTCCTCGTTGACGCCCCCGGGGTCGAGCCTCCGCATCAGCACCGTCTCGGGCGGCCAGCTGACGCCGTTGAAGACGCTGGCGCCGGCCGCTCTCACGATGTTCGGCGCCGTGAGACTGCCATACACCAGCCAGCGTGCGCTCGGTTCGGCGGCGACGATCTCCTCCACTCTCTCCACCAGCGCCTTCTGGTATATGGGTGCGAGCCCGCGAGACACAGGGATGACACCGATCGTGGGAACCACGACGAGAAGCAGCATGGCCGCGAAGAACACGACTCGCGCACGGACGACGAGCGCCGCGACGGCCACGGCAAGCACGGCACACACCAGTAGCGCACGGGACCACTGGAGCGTCCAGACCTCCGAGGTGTAGAGATGGCCAAAGCCATAGGCGAACGCGACCAAGGCCAGGAAGGCGATTGCGCCGGCGAGCACGGCGATCCAGATCCGTGGTCGCTGCCGCACGGGCTCTCGGAGATAGAGGCCCGTAAGGATGATCCCTCCCACCCCCAGACCGATGAGTGCCCGGACACCGGGCGTGTAGCTGAGGAGTGTCAGCCTGGCGAGCGCGTTGTTGAACCCGACGAGCACATAGAACGTCAGGAGCAGGAGGTAGACGGCGAGGGCAATGGTGAGCGGCGGAAGCCGCTTGATCGCGCCGGCCAGTCGCGTGACGACGATGAGGACAAGCACGATGGGATAGACGAAGATGAAGCTGCTGCTCTCGCAGACATTGGAGATGAAGGTGCTCTGCTCGTTGAACAGAGGGTCGAGATAGCCGGAGAACAGCCGGTAGAACCCGATGGTGCCTCCGGTCGAGACCCGATGACCCGGGTAGACCGTGTTCATCATGGCCTGGAGGGACTCGGCGTTCACGCGATAGCCGACGAGTATCGCGGCAAGCGCGGCTGCTACACCGAAAATGGCGAGCGCGACCCTGATCCTCAGGTGCGGACTCAGGTGCTGCCTGAAGCCATTGCCGGCGAGGAAGCCGACGACCAGGACGAGCCCCAGGTAGCCGATGGGGATCTGCCATGCCGGGTAGAACGCGGACACGACGAAGCCGAGGGCGAAGATGCAGAGGAGCACGAAGCTCGCGACGATGTTCGCGAGCTTTCTCGCCTGCAGGAAGTAGATGAGGGCGATCACGGACACGCTGAACGTCGTCACGATCACCGTCATGTCCCACCAGCGGTTGAAAGCCGAGAACAGCATGACCAGCGCCGAGAGGACCGAGACGGCGAACTGGTTTCTCGTGAGCAACAGCATGAGCAGGAAGAACGAGAAGAAGGCACCCAAGTACCAAAAGTTCCACATGAAGGAGAAACCGCGTTCGAGCCCGAGGGTGTAGAAGCCCCAGCGCCACGGGCTTGCGGTGTCGAGGACGCGGCGCGCGGGGGAAGGACCTCCGGGCTGCGTGTAGGTGTTCAGGAGTATGGGCGTGGACACGAGCCACTCATCGCTTCGGATCGCCTTGGGCTTGCCAAGCACGAGTGAACCGGCCGCCGGGTCTTGAGACCCTGGAGGCAGGTAGGCGTTCCACATCTCACTTGACGAATAGTGGACGTTCGCTGCCACGAGCACCGCGAACAGGATGACACCGGCGAGGCAGAGAAGCTGCGTCTTGAGGTCGAATCGGATGAGATGATCTTCGGAGATGTGCCGCCCGAGGCGCGACAGGGGCGAGGCGGCGAAGCGCTTGGAGGCGCGCGCGCGCCACGACCTCAAGCGGACCTTGGCCCTTCCCGCGCGACGGCGGATCCGGGGAGCCCAGAAGACCCCCGCGGCAAGCAGGAGGCCGATCAGGAGTCCGGCCAGCCGACCGGCCTTCTCGGCCAGAAGCGCGCGGGGGCCGAGACCGTACAGGCGCACGCACAAGGCGCCCGCTCGGGGTCGGGCCTGCAACAGGTCCGCCACCGGCGAGCCCTGCGTCGGCTTGTCGCGGGACAGGATGTAGTACGGGCTCTGCGCCAGGCTGTCGTTCAAGCAGGCAGCAATCGAGCGCTCCTCGGAGCCATCGCTACTGGACAGCGCCATGAAGAGGCGCGCATCGGCGTCGAGAGTGACCGACGGCTTCAACTCGAGGCGCCGATACGTGTTGTCGACGACCGATCCCGGCGGCAGGGCGGCGTCCGCGACCATGGCGCCGGTGTCGTCGTAGACCGTGAGTCTGTCGTTCGTCGTGTTGGCGGGCTGTCCCCGAGTCGTGAGCTGCACTTCGACGGCGGTCACGCGCGAGAGACCGTCAACCACCAGCGGCTGGATGAGCGTCTTCGTCGCGGTCACGGGCACGGTGGCTGCGGTGGCCGCGCCTGTGTCTACCGTCAGATGTGACGGCAGCCGGAACGCCGTGGCGAACACCAGCGCAACGGCGATGAGTGCCAGGGCGCCGGCGATGCGCAGCCCGACACTGCGTCGGCCAGCCGAGGCGGTCGCCGGCCCAGCGTCCTCCGGGAGAAGGGAGTCCGCTGCGCCCTCGGGGCGCGCGTCCGGGGAATCGGTCTCTCGACGCGTCGAGGTCACCGCTCGGCGTCCGGGGCCATGTCCGGGCGGTGGGCGACGGGCTGTCCCGTGCGATCGCGCGATCTACGCCGAGCCGCACTGGTCGTGATGCTCGGCCGTGTCTCTGCTGGCCCCCCCATGGTCCGAATCATAGCTCGGACCGCCAGCGACAGACACCGGGGGGCGCAAGACGAGGCGCTCGGCGAAATGCAGAGTCTGTCCCATCCGTGAGAGAATCCCACCCATGAAGCGCCTCGCGTCGGCCGTCTGGAGCAACCATCGCGACAAGATCCTGTACCTGGTGGTGGGAGGATGGAACACGCTGTTCCAGTACGCGGTCTTCTCGACGTGCTGGTACCTCCTGCACGACCACCTGCATCCGGACCTGGTGCTGCTGGTCGCCTACCTCATCGGCTCCGTCAACGGCTTCATCGGCTTCAGATACGTGGTCTTTCGCTCGAAAGGCCATCCGCTCAGGGAGTACCTGAAGTACCAACTGGTCTATGGGCCGATCCTGCTGCTGAACATGCTCGTGCTGCCGTTGGCACTGGTGTACTCGTCGCTGAACGCGTATGCGGTCCAGGCCTTGTTCGCGGTCTTCGCCGTCGTCATGGGCTATCTGGGCAGCAAGTACTTCGCCTTTCGTCGAGCGTCGGGTCCGGCCGTGACGTCCAGTCTGAGGGACGAGGGTGGCGCGCCACGATGAACATCCTTGTCGTCCACGAGGTCGACTGGGCCGCCAAGGTCGTCATGGAGATCCACGAGATCCCCGAACTGCTGGCTCGCCGTGGTCACAGGGTGGTCTTCATCGACTACGAGGAGTCGTACAGGCGTGACGGCCGCTTCGATCTCGTTCGCTTGGCGACGAAGGTACGCGCCCACGCACACCGCTTGCACCCGGACGGCGATGTCGAGGTGCGGACGCCGGGGCTCGTCAAGCTGCCCGGGCTCGACCGTGGCTCGTCGGTGTTCACCCAGTATCTGGAGATACGGCGGACGATCGCCCGGGAGGGAATAGACGTCGTGCTCCTTTACGCAATGCCCACGAGCGGGCTCTCGACCCTCGTCGCCGCGCGGCGTGCCGGCGTGCCGGTCGTCTTCCGGGCGATAGATGTGTTGCACAAGCTCCGGCCACAACCCGTCGCCGCCGGCATCTGGGCCGCCGAGCGGCTGGGCATGCCGCATGTCGATCGAGTGGTCGCCCTCACGCCACGGCTGGCGGAGTACGCCGTCAGCATGGGCACTCCGCGCATCCGCGTGTCTGTGCTGCGTCCAGGCATGGCGCCGGAGTTCAGTCCGGCGCCGAAGGACCCGGAGCTCCTCAGGCGCTGGGAGATCGCCGACGACGACAGGGTCGCCATGTTCCTCGGCACCATGTACGAGTTCAGCGGCATCGACTATGTGATCGAGCACTTCGCGGCAGTTGCCGGCAGAGTGCCGAGAGCCAAGCTGCTGCTGGTGGGCGGCGCGAATGAACTCGAGCGCTTCCAGGCAGCGGCGGCCGCGAGCGGAGTCCCCGAGCGCATCGTCTTCACTGGGATGCAGCCGATCCAGGCGCTTCCGGGACTCATCAATCTCGGCGACATCGCGTTCAACAGCTTCAGGCGGACGAGCCTTACCGATACGGTGTTTCCGGAGAAGATCCCCCGGTACCTCGCCTGCGGCAAGCCCGTTCTGGCAACGCCACTCTCCGCGGCCCGAGAGCTCCTCCACGGCGAGCAGAACGGCGTCGTGTTCCGCGACATCGGACCCGGGTTCATGCAGTCGATGGCGGAGCTCCTCTGCGATGACGAACGTCGCCTCACCCTGGGAGCTGCCGCACGGCGGTTCGTGAGCCAGAACTACGACTGGGACAAGACCATCGACCGGCTCGAGTCTGTCTTTCGGGAGGTCGCGCAAGAGGCGTCTGCGCGCGTTACCGGCTCCTCATGCGTCAGGACTTCGTGAATCGGGTGGGCCGGCGCCGGCACGAAGCGGCTTCCTAGCCGCCGCCGGGGAGGATTGCCCAGACTCTGCCGGCGGCAGTCCGGGACCCAGCTCCAGAGCCCGGACAGCCCTCGTAAGGTCCCGGGTCTCCTGCGCGCCGGGCGAGCCTTGGACCTCGAGCACGAGCGCCTGAAGCAGCATCTGGATACCGACGATGAGTGGCGTCACCGCCAACATGACGGTTCCGGCAGTGGCCGGCTCCCCCGTGGCCGCCGATTCGACCCAGCGGTAGACGCCGAAGCAGCCGCCGAAGAGGGCGAGCAGGCCTCCGACGAGGACCAGCACGGCGATCGCCCCGAAGTCATTGATCACGTGGCGCTTGATGAAACGCCAGAAGAAGCCGCGCGCGAGTCGCAGGGGGAAACTCCAGCTCACGCGACCGATACTGACCTGCGAGACCTCAGTGCCATAGAGAGCCGACGTTTCGACGTCGACCACGCGCGCATCGATCACGTTGAGACGGATGAGCATGTCGTTCTCGAAGAAGTAGTCGCGCGCCACGCCGTCAAGCTTGAGGCGCGAGAGCGTCGGCTTGGTGATGGCGATGAAGCCACACTGAGGGTCGAAGACGTGCCAGTAGCCGCTGGCGACCTTGGTCATGAACGAGAGCATCACGTTACCGAACCAGCGGGACCGCGGCATCGCGCGCGGGTGGCCGGTGCGGCGAAAGCGGTTGCCCTTTGCGTAGTCCGCCAGGCCGAGCTCGATGGGGCGAAGAAGGTCCGGGAGCTCGAGGACATCCATCTGCTCGTCGGCATCCATCTTGACGACGATGTCGAAGCCGACCTCAAGGGCGGCGCGAAAGCCCGACACCATAGCGCCGCCTACGCCCTTGTTGGTCTCGTGATGCACGACGACGAGGCGCGGGTCGTCGATGGTCTCGGCCACAGCGAGAGTGTCATCGGTGCTGGCGTCGTCGACAACGACGATCCCGTCGAGCCAGCCGGGCAGGCGGTCGATCACGGCGCGCAGATGCCGACCCTCGTTGAAAGCGGGGAGCACGACGCAGCAAGTCAGTTGTCCTCTCACCGGCACACCCTCCAGCGGGTCATTCGGTCACCTCGGCTCTGGCGGCGCGGAACTGCGGTGCGCGCTGTCGGGGACTGCGGGCCGGGGCAGCCGCCACGCCATCCATACGGTGACGACCTCGAACAGCAGTATAGCCGGGTACTTGTTCATGAGAACGGCGGGCCACACGAAGCGTTGCACGTTTGGCGTGTAGTCCACGAGCTGGCCCGGGGCTCTGGCGATGAAGAAGAGCGCCAGACACAGCGTGAGCAGCATCCACCACGGCTCCGAGGAGCCTTGGCCGACGTGCCGCATGAGCAGGCCAACGAGCAGGACTGCGGGTGCCGTGAACAGCACGACCTTGTAGTCGTGGCTGACACTCGGTACCAGGCACATGACCGGCACCATCGCGCACAGCATGAGCACCGTCGAGGCGTGGTCGCGCCTGCGCTGCAGACGCCACGCACAGACAAGCAGGAGGGCGACCGGAATCGCGATCAGCAGCGCGACCTGCAGCCGCGGCAGGTACCCCGGGTCGATCCAGTCGACCCACGCGGAGAACGACTTGGCGGAGCTGTTGCCCACCCAATCGGCGCCCTGGGCCGTCATGCGCGTCCCGTTGCGATAGAAGTTGAGCAGGTTCTGCGGTCCGGCGCTGAGCGCCAGCACAACGTTGCAGGCCACCAACGGCACGACACTCCTCCAGCGAAAGCGCCAGACCAGCAGCAGCAGCAGCAGGGCAGGGTACACCTTGAGCTCGGCTGCCACGGAGAACGCGATCGTCGGCAGCCAGACGGCAGATGGCCGCTTCACCATGGCCCAGAGTCCGAGCATGGCCAAGAAGGCGACCAGCGCGTCAAGGTTGCCGCGTTCGACGCTCAGGAGGAATCCATACGAGATGAACAGCCAGATGGCCAAGGCGGGCACCACTTGGCCGAGGTAGGCGCCGGTCCGACCACCCAGCGCGACGTCATCGCTGTTCCCGGTGCGCGCCACGGACAGGGCGAGGCCGAGTGCGGCCATGCTCGCGCCGACCAGGATGCATACGTGCACAACGTAGGCGGCGTCCTGCCCCAGGAGAAGATACGGTGCAAACAGGATGACCGTGAGGGGCGGCCAGCCGGATGTGGCGTTGGAGAAGTGCTGCGCAGCCGCGTACCCGCCGTTCCGGAAGTCCGTGCCGATCGGCTGCGTGAACGGGAAGTAGGCCGGCGCCCGCCACGTCCAGGCGTCGAGGTCGATCCAGGCCAGCGCCACGTTGACCAACGCGAGAGCCGCGACCATCCAGAGGATCGTCTGTAAGGTGCGGGTGCCGCCCGAGTCGGCGCTGCTCGGAGCGAAGAGCGCGCCGACGCCGAGGAGGATGAGCGCGCCGAACGTCACCAACTGCGCCTGCGCGGCAGCGTTGAACCCGTCGTGGGCCACGACGACGCCGATGGCCCCGACCGCTCCCGCCAAGGTCATTGCGGCAGCAGTGACCCTGCTCGCTGTCCAGAAGGCTGGATCCCAGATCATCGAGGCAGCCCTGCTCTCATCCTCGTCGGTCATCGCTTTTCGCATGTCCCTTCCTCGTGCTTGGGCGTGATCGAGGTCACGCCCTCGGATCCCACACTGCTGGTGCGTATCCTACAGTCAGCACCCGCAAGGTGGCCGCATCAGCACAGGCCACGCCGATGACGAAGCCCTCTGGCATCGTCGTGGCCTGGAGCTGAGCCGGAGCGCGGCTTCACTTCCGCTTGGCACGACCAGACCGCAGCAAGAACCCCCAGAGTGGGGCGGTGGCTGCTCGGTGCCCCTCCCGCCTCTCGCTTCTCCTCCGCCGCACCGCGGACTTCCTTTGCGTCGCGGGGTCGGCCGCCGGCGTCGCAGGCTGCAGGCCGTTGAGGAACCACGACCTTGCGCCGCGCGCGGCGAACGAGGTGCTCGTCCATGCCCATGCCGTCGCTGAGAACGCTGCGCGGTCGACCCGGTCGAGGTGTTCGATCAGGATCTGCGCCGCAGCAAGGTTGTCGATGTAGAGAGAGTCACCCACAAGGAGTTGCGCGGAGGCGTAGGAGAGGAACACCCTGACGAAGCGCAGCGTGATGAGGCGCCCCTTGTCGCTCGTTGCGCTCCGCTCGCCGTGCGCGGCGATCAGCTTTCTCCAGTACCGGAGCCCACTGACCACCATCCGGCTGCTGTGGCTGTAGCTCGCACCGTGGATGCGCCACTGGAGGGTGGATGCGGGGACGTACGCAAGGCGCCCGCTCGCGGACGCCCGCACGAACAGGTCGTCGTCTTCGTAGCCGGAGAGCCTCGCATCGAATCCGCCGATGACGTCGAAGAAGGTCCTGCGCAGCAGCATCACACCGGGCATGACGAAGACGTCCTGCAGGACGAGGTCGTCGAAAGGGATGTCCGGGTGACCTCCGCCCAGTCCATGGTTGCGGTGGAGGCCCGTCTGCACGATGACCCCAGCTTCATCGATGACGTCCGCGTCCGTGTAGACGAGGTCGCTCTCCTCGCTGGCGGCGCTCAAGGCGAGACTGAGTCGATCCGGCAGCCAGATGTCGTCCTGATCGAGAAAGGCCAGCCACTCGCCGCGAGAGTGCTCGGCGCCGAGATTCCGGGCCTTCGACTGCCCGCCATTGTCCTCCTCGCAGAACCGAAGCTCCAAAGCGGGGTGAGAGGACTGGAACGACTCCACGAGCCTCCGTGTGCTGTCCGTGGATCCGTCATCGACCACGATCAGTTCGAGATCCGCGAAGCTCTGGGCAGCGACGCTCTCGAGCGCCTGTGTCAGGTGACGAGAGTCCACCCGCTCGGCGTTGTAGACGGGCATGATCACGGACACGAGGGGAGAAGCGCCGGGCGCGGAAGACGGAACAGGGTCGAACTCGCGCGCCTTCTCGGGTGCCGGGCCGTCGACCATCAAGCCAAGAGGAGCGTCGAGCGTCGGCCCCGACATCACGAGTCCAGGTCGGCGGAGCACTCTAGACGCGAGACGGGCAGTCCCGAGTGCGTAGCCGACGGCTACACCAGGTCCATTTCGCGGAGGCGCTGCCCATCGACCGGCAGCAGCCGGGTCCCCGGCCAGACGGCGCGCGGTGCGGAGCAGACGAGTCGTTCGCCACGCGAGACGCGCCTCATCACGGCGGCCGGCGAGAGCCAGCAGGAGGGCGCGCAGCGCCAGCACTGGCCCTATCCCGACCACAAGAGCTCCCGCTGCATGTTCGCCCTCCCACTTGGCGAGCAATCGGGCGTTGCTCGCCTCGATCCGCGCTTGGGCCCAGGCGGCGTCTGGGCAGCTCGCCCCGCCGACATGGCGGACCACCGCATCGGGCACGACCACGGAGCGAAGATGTCGCAGGCGCGCCTGCCGGCCCAGGTCCTCATCTTCCGAGTAGAGGAAGAAGCGCTCGTCGAGACCGCCGATCACCTCGAGGAAGCCGCGCCGCACCAAGAGCGCGGCGCCCCACAGGTAGTCGACCTCCAGCGGCCGGCCAACAGCATGTGCCGCACCGGCCATATGCACTGGGATGTGCACCGACTCCCGGTACTCCGGCGTGCTCCATTGCGGCCGCAGCGGCAGCGGAAGGTGCCACAACAGTCTGTTTGCAGCAGTGGAGAATCGCCTGCCACCGAAGACGACCTTGCCAGACGCGCCCACCAGGAGTGGCCCGGCCATGGCGACGCCGTCATCGGCCTCGAGTGCCTCGAGCAGCCGTGGCAGGGTGTCGCGGTCCAGCACCGCGTCGGGGTTCAACAGGAGGACGTAGTCGGATTCGCACGCCTCGAGCCCTTGATTCACCGCGGCTGCGAAGCCGCGGTTCTCGCCGTTCTCGATGATGACGTCCGCGCCGGCCGATCGAGCGGCCTCGATGGAGTCGTCCAGCGAAGCGTTGTCGACCACGATCAGCCGCTTCACGTCCGGTGAGCGACGAGCCGCCTCGATGCAGACGGCGATCTCCGCGGCGGAATTATACGTGACGATAGTGACGTCGACAGCCAGGGCGACGACCTCCGGGAGGACGGCGCCCCTCGTCCCCGGGGAAGGAGGTCGCCGTCCAGTCGTGTGGGCCGATTATCTCAGACCGGCGCGTCTCGCACAGCGCGCACGCCATGGAACACGCCTCAGGACGAGGCGCTCGCGTTCGCCGGCTTTCTGCGCTCGATCCTCTGCAGTGCGTCCCCGTTGAGCCCCGTCAGCGAATGGCTCTAGGTGCTCGTCTCTTGCTTCGACACCCGGCGCAGACCCTCGCACAGCGGCACCGTCGAACGCCAGCCGAGCAGCGGGACGGCCCTGTCGACCAGTGAGAGCTCAGCCGGCTTGCCGGTGTTCGCCGCAGTATGCTCGCCGCAGACGGCGAGCTGCGTGAGGTCGTCGATGTAGCAGAACGACCGTGTCTGGGAGCCGTCGCCAAACACCGCGAGCGGATTGCCGTCGATCATCTGGCGCATGAGCGCGGTGGACGGCCCGGCCGTCGCTTGGACGCATACGCGGGCCGCGGGTGCCGAAGATGCGCGCGATGCACATGTCGATCCCCTGTCAACCGAAGCCTCCCTCCGCAGACGACCCCCTACGTGCATCAGCGAGCCCTTTGGTAGCATAGGACCTCGTCCGCCACACAGGATCGCGAGGTACCATGCGCGTCAGTCAGCTGCTGTTGCCGACCGTCAAAGAGGATCCGGCCGGCGCGGAGGCCGTCAGCCACAAGCTGATGGTCCGCGCCGGTCTCGTGCGCCAGCTCGCCGCCGGCATCTACGTGTATCTGCCGGCC
>Ga0172371_10008253_pt1 | contig 14624 bp, 14 predicted proteins | sample Lak12m_FD_114543 | JGI IMG/M metagenome (GOLD analysis project Ga0172371, IMG submission 114543) | Freshwater microbial communities from Kabuno Bay, South-Kivu, Congo - kab_022012_12m | ecosystem: Environmental > Aquatic > Freshwater > Lake | place: Democratic Republic of the Congo: South-Kivu... | reverse complement strand
TTTCCACTGCGCAAAAAAAGGTCGCGAAAAATCATAATCTCGTCCAAAAGCAAATGGATCCCAATTATCTCCCCACCAATATTTTTGATCATACACAATTTGTGGTTTATCTGCTGAGTAAATAGAAAGAACTTCTTTTCCTGTAGCATCACATTTCCTTTTATAGAGCATCATTGTATTGCGAAATGCCATACGGCGCTGTGTACGACAATCAAAACAAAATGTCGGAGATGGCACCTGCATTTTGTCATAGAATGCAAAATCTTCTGGAGCGATCGTGAATTTTAATTTACAGTTTTGACAGTTCTGTGTTTCCATAATAATTTATGCAATCTTGCGCAAATAACATTCCTCGCAAGCAATATGTTCGTAACCCCATGATGCTGGATAATATGCGACAATATCTTTTGTACAATACGTACAATGATATGACTCGCCTTTTGTTTGACTGAGTGCAGCTAATCGCTGTTTTGTTCTAACATCAAAATGTACTCGAGGTAATGCAATGTTTTTTCGTTTGAGAAATGCGAGTTCAGCTTCGGCAATGTTGTATCTCCAACCAGTAACTGGACAAACAAGAGCTTGCCGACAAATTGCTGAATCAACCTCGGTAATAGAATCAGGTAACTCTACTGTTGGTAAGCCTTCTATTATTTTAGTTTCTGGTTCTTCCCAATATCCACCCCTTTTTTCTACATATTCTTTATCTACTTCGGGAAAATAGATTGCCGCAGTCGTAAAGTTGTAGGGACACAATCCCAGAGAGTATGGTGGAAATTTTCCGTATTCACCTCGTGCTATCATATCAGTAATGATCTTTTTCTTGAGAATTTCATATTCTTCTTCGGTATATTGTTTATTCAAAATACAATGTTTTTTCTTGCGTAATCCAACACATCCAAAACAATAATCGACTTCTAGACATTGATCACAATATTCAGAATATCGTATACCATCACACCAAATAGAATATTTCACTTGGTACCCATTCGTACTACAGCTGTTATTTCCTGAAACTTCTATGTACCAGCAACCGGTCATATCGATAGAGTCTTTTGTATGAAGCCCTCGAAGACAATTGATACAATTTTCAGAGTCTTCCCAACTAAAAACATTGATACAGTTATTACAGTTTGTCATGTAGGTTCCGATGGAACCATAGGTCTTGATATTAAAATTCTCGCGGTGAACCGTATTCTTTTTTAGCATCTCAGCATACTGATTTTTATATTTTTGAAGCTCAGTATGAGAACCCAAATTAACAGCTTTCATTTTTTCTTCATATTCCTCTTTCGTATATTGAATATTCTCGATGCAATATGATTTTCCTCGTATATTCGAACACATGAAACAATACGAGCAATTACGACAATCAAAAAGAAATGCGCTCTCGATACAATCACGACAATTTTTTGAAAAGAATAAGTTATATGAGCCAAAGCAATAGGTACAGTCATAACATTGATCGAGATTGAAAATATGTGAAACATCAATAGAATCTTTCGTATCAATCGCTCGGTACCCGTAGAGGAGATTTTCTGTCTTTTTTATTGAACGAGAGAGATAACAATTTTTTGACTCCCAAGCGTCGTCACACCAATCACAACCAACGCTCTGTGCTCCTTGCTGGTGTGGACGTGGTACTTTTTCTTGGAGTTCTTTTAATTGATCAAAAAATGGACGACTGGAATCATAATCCTGTCCATAATCCATAGCGTCCCAGGCGTCGCTCCACCATTCTTTGGAAGTATAAATAGGATAACGAGCATGTTCAGGTAATACGGTAATTAATTTTTCTCCCGAAAGATCTGATGCCCCTGTTCTAAATTTTCCGAATGGCCAAAAAGCCATATGCTGTTTCCATCGACACGGAACACAAATATCAGGGAGAACTAATTCAACTTTTTCATACATCGAGAGCTCGCCCGGAGAAAAAGAAAAACTTGTCTGACATTGTACGCATTTTTGAGTATCCATAACTATACGATTACTACATCATCTCTTTTTGATAACAAGATTCACAATAAACGATTTCTAACCGATCAGGAGCATAACTCGTATCAAATTCATTACTACATTCTTGATTCATGCAGGTGCGATGCCAAAGTGATAATGGGTTACGATATGCTATACGTTCATAGTGGCGACAATTGTGACAGAGATGAGGAAGTGGAATATGCATACGTTTATAGAAAACAACTTCTGATGCAGTAAGCCGAAACGCCGTTGAACAGCCATGAGCACAATTGTCTAGATGGGCGCACTGAATCACTTCTGATATTATCTCATCTGTTACTTCATCAACTTTCTGAGGAATGCTAGTAGTCACCATAGTAACATTATATTTTTTCTCAACTGGCTCTTGGTATTCGTATCCTCGCTTGATAATCTCTTCTTTTGTTAACAATTTCAGCTCGGCTGCCACAGTTTCATTATAAGCAAAAGGCGAAAGCTCTATGGGAAAAAATTCACCATAAACGTATGAAGCACCACTCTTTGAGTGAAAAGGCATATCATTCATGTGTTTTTTAATACGCGATAATAAATCGTAATATATTTGTTCCGTATACTGTTTATTAAAAATACAATACTGTTTATTGTGTAACCCAACACAACCAAATAAATATGAACTATTATGGCAATTATATGAATACTCGATGTTATGCCCATCAAATATAAATCTTGAAAATAAAACCCGATTTGCAGGATATAATGTCGAACATTCATATGCTAATTCTGTATTACGGCCAGAATGATCACAATCAGAACAATCTTTCATCTGCGAATAGGTAAGCCACAGGTGGGAAGAATCTTCGGCTCCATCAAATACATCGAATGAATCTTTCACATTTTTTGCATGTTCTATATTATCTCCCGTACAACTGACTGAATTTAATATGCGAGCAAATCTGCGTGGGAATTTCTTAATGTAATCTTCATACATTTTTTTCATTTTCTCACGACCCTCAAATATATCAACTTGAAACTCTTTAATTTTTTTCTCGTATTCTTCTTTGGTATATTGTTCGTTAAATATTTGATAAGAAGCATTTCGTAAATTAGCACAACAGAAACAATTATTACAATTCTTACAATTAAAAAGAAACTGGGAATCCAAACACTGTTCACTTAATCGACTATAGTTTACACGAGTACAAGAAAGACACTCACTCGACTCATAACATAGCTCACATTTTTTGAGCCAGTAACAGTCAATTACTTCTTTTGAATTAAAAACAAAAGCACTATAGGAACAATCTTCATTATAATCACCCCCAATAATGAGATAACAATTTTTATTACCCTCAGTAATACTACAGTAATCACTATTTACTGGATTAATATTGAGAAGTGCCATATCAGGAACTTCTTTCCATAAATCCCGCAATTGGGAAAAGAAATTCTTTGAAAAATCATATTCCCGAGCGTAACTCATCCCATCCCAACTATCACCCCACCAAGATTTTTGGCAAAAAACTTTATCTGTTTTGTTAGGAGAAAAAACTGAAATTATTTCTTCTTCATGTCCAGGTGCATCACATTTTCTTTTGTAGAGAGTTCGTTCATTACGATATGCCATACGCCGTACAAGACGACATTTAGGACAAAACGTCGGTGGTGGAACTTGTATTTTTTCATAGAAAGAGAAGTCTTCGAGCGTTATAGTAAAGTCATCTTTGCAATGTTGACATTGTTTCGTTTCAGAATGCATAACTACTATTCTATCATAAAAAACACCCCTGTTTTCAAGGGGTATTTTAAAATCCAAATTCGTTAGGAGGACTCTCAGTTTTTTGCTTTTTATATCGTTCCATAATTTCTGCCTCAACTTCATCTTTAGGACGGCCATATTTCAAGAATGATAACTCTTTAACTTTATCAACAATATCGACATTTCCATCTTCTGGCGCTGGAATAGCAATGTTAAATGGTTTCATCGGTGAACCATTACCAAGCATTGATATATAACAATTGTAATTATCAATTTTCATAATGTCACTCGCAGTAAACGTTGGTTTGAATCGTGACTCAAGATACTGGGCATCATCACTTGAAATACGAAATACTGCCATAGAACCTACGTTACCAAACACTGCATTTTTAATATTTTCTTCAAGCTGAGCAATAAACTGATGAGCAATATTCAACGAGAGACGATATTTACGGGCTTCTGACAAAATTTGAGAAATGGAATTCGTCGTTACGTTTTGGAATTCGTCGATATAGAGATAAAAATCAGGACGTTTATCTTTTGGCGCATCAACACGAGAGAGCGCTGCCATCAAAATTTTTCCCACCATAATAAGTCCAAGCAATCCAGAATTGATCTCTCCTAAACGGCCTTTTGACAAATTTACCAACAAAATCTTTCGCTCATCCATAACTTTTCGAAAATTAAACGATGAATTTTGTTGAGAAATAATAGGACGCATAATATCGTTCGAAAGGAATACGTCGAATTTTGAAGTAATATACGGAACAATGTTTTGCAAACTGGCCTCACCTCCTGCCTTACCAGCAATCTCTGTCCAGAATTGCGTTACAATCGGATTTTTACATCGAGAAAGTTTCAAATTACGGAAATTTTCATCTGCCAAGACACGCGACACATCAAGAAGTGTCGATCCTGATTCGGGATCTTCAACCACAAGCGCTGTTGCATTGCGGAAATATTGTTCGAACATCGGTCCACCCGTTGCTTTCATATCAAACAATTTGTTGAAAATACCCAGCATTTCATCAATGACGAATGATTTTTGTTCAGGATATCGTTCATCATATTCGAGCATATTAAATGCCATCGGTCGCGCGGTTGCTGCCGGATCAAAATAAATAACATCATCAATGCGCTCCTTGGGAACAAGCGAAAGAATATCATCAATATCAGAACCATGGGGATCAATAAAACATACACCATCACCATTGCGAATATCCTGAACAACCATATTTTTCAAAATTGTTGTCTTACCAGTACCCGTCTGTCCAATGACATACATGTGACGAACACGATCTTCTTTTGCCATATACACTGGTGTCTCTTTATGTCGGTATTTATTAACACCCAACAAAATTCCTTGTTTTGGTGCTTCAATAGGAACAGGGGCAACACCCGATTTTGCTTGTTTTAATTGTGGTGAGGAATCACTTGCTATAGGGAAATGATACAGAGATGAAATTTCTTTGAGATTTAAACGAAATAATTGTTTATCATTAAATACTCGATATGAATAATCATGTATTAATGCATCAAGTTTTGACCCTTCAGGTCGTTCAAATTTTATACTACCTCCTTTGGTATCAGAAAATTGTTGGAATGCTGATTCAAGATCTCCTACAATATCACGCGCTCGTTCACGCGATGAAGCCGACGCAACAATACGAATATTCGTCTCAATAACACTTGACGACATTTTTTCTGTTACCGAACTAATAATATCATCATTGTTTTTCTTTTCTTCCTCTTTTTTTTCAGATTCAAATTTTCCTAAAACAACTTCTTTGGTCATATTCCAAAGAGCCGTTCCTATGCGTTTTGTTTCATTATGAACATCTTTAATACTGACGCCTTTGCGCAATTCTTCAAGCACATAACCAAATTCTTTAATATATTGATCTCCCACAGGACGAACAAGAATCTGTAATGATGCACCTTCACGATCACGATCGAGTTTTGAAAATACATTGAGCATCACCCGCAAAGGATCATGATCAAGTTTGTCATATGTTTTTAATTGTAGTAAATCTTGATAGAGCGGTCGCGCTACAGAAGCAAGAGAAAATCCATCTTTATCAAAAACATTATAGTCATCAAACACTTCAATAACTTTTGCATCTTCATACAAACCAAGGATTTGTTTTTCAAACAAGTCAACTTTATTATTCGGTATACATGCATAAAATACAATTTCATCACTTTCAATAGCAAGCGCCATCTCTAAAGAATAATAATTACGTTCAAGATTATGTTGTCCTGATGAAACTGACTGCATACCCGCTAAAAATTGTTCCATCATTGATATAAGCTCTTTATGTCCCGTGCCCTCTTCTTCGTCTGGCGCTGGCAAAGTGACTTCAAATAATCGCATATCAAGCGCTTTATAAAGTTCACTTTTATTCACCAGCCCCGGAATAGTATGTTGCGATTGAAGATATTGAATTAAAAAACGGTGGAAATCATCATCAAGATGCGGATTTTTCATTTTCGCAACAACATCAAGCGAGTTTTTAATACCTCGCGACATAAGCACACCATACAGTTCACCCATCACATCATCGTGAGCTTCAGGTTTTAATTTAAGTGCAATACCCTCAGCTTCGGCTGTCGGTATTTGTGCGTCGGGATGTATCACTCGATCTGTTGGTTGTTGTTGATATTCAGAAATAATTTCTTCAGCAATTTGCTCTCGCGAAACATCAACACCATTTTTTATCATTTCTTTTTCTTTAGCAGCAAGTTGTGCACGAAGAAACCGAACTTCTTCTTCGGCATCTTTAAATCGTGTGTCGCCAGCAACATTTCCCGCATCCTCAGCTACCTTAAAAATTTCTTCAAGTTTTGATGGCATTCCCTATAGTATACCCGTACATCTAATTTTTTGAAAGTAGCTGCACGGGTATTCCTCATACAATTTTTTAAAAGGTTACCGTGAGGATATGTCTTGAATTAGAGGAAATGATCAAGATTGGAGAGAAAATATCACCAGAAAAACTTCATCAAGTAATTTTTCTGCAAATTCAAACAATGCGGGAGGTGGATTCTGACGAGTCTCTCCATACGCTTGTTTAAATATATCAACTCTAGCTTTAAAGGATTGAGAAAAAAATTCTGGATTTTGATCTATAAAATCAATAATAGAATCTGAAAATGCCTCGAGATTCTTTTTCTCCTTTAAAATCCACAACATATTCTGATAATCTGGATTACTTTTGTATTCAGGCTCGGATGAGAGTATTTCCTTCATATATTAAGAAATCTTCGTTAAAATCTCAGGACCATCTTCCGTTATAAGAATCGTATGTTCAAAATGAGCTGATTGAGATCCATCAGAAGTAATATAGGTATATTCGTCATCGAGTACATCAACGATTTCTGACCCACGTGTCAGCATCGGTTCAATAGCAAGCACCATTCCAGAAACTAATTTTTCACCCATTCCTGGTTTTCCATAATTAGGAACGTAGGGGTCTTCATGTACTGCAAGCCCAACACCATGACCTGACAAAATACGAATAATTCCATATCGTCCATGCACAAAACTTTCAATAGCATATCCGATATCGCCTATCGTATTTCCAGACTTTGCAGCTTTAATACCTACGGCAAGTGCCTCACGCGTAATATTGATAAGTTTTTGATCTTCAGAATTAATTGTTCCCACAGGATACGTAATCGCATGATCACTAAAATAACCTTTGTGATTAATTCCACAATCAAGCGTCACGATGTCACCTTCTTTTAAAATAATATCTTCGGAAGGAATTCCGTGCACGACTTCATCATTAATCGAAATACACATTGATGCGGGATAGGGATGTTTTACACCTTCGGGTGTGTAATTTAAAAATGATGGTTTGTCACCAAGCTCAGTGATAAGTTGATGTGCATAATGGTCAAGTTCAGCAGTCGACATACCTGGGGCAATTTTTTCAGCAACTTTTTGCACTACAAGAGCAAGGCGTTTTGAGCTTTCTTTGATGCCCTCTATTTGTTGTTTTGTTTTAATAAGTGTTTGTTTCATATATCAAGAAATAATGGTACCAATAAATTCTTCACCTTCAAGATACTTCTTGAGATTTTCTATATTATTTCCATTCATAATAGCAACCGTAATGTCTGATACTTCTGCAAGTTTTGAAGCGATAGGATCAAACGGTGCGCTATTTCCCGGTCCCCAATCTTCTATTGATGGGATAATCTTGCGAAATTCTTCCCAAGATATTTTTTCGATAGGCTTTGCATCAGAATATGTTCGAGGATCTTTATCATACGCAAAATCAATATTGGAAAGATTAATAATATCGTGAGCATTAATTTTTTGAGCAACGCGCACTGCATTGAGATCGGTAGTTGCGCCCGGTGTATGTCCACCTGCAAGAATAATAGGACGATCATGCATTTCTAGTGTTGCAACATCTGAAATAATTTTTTCATCAGCGCAATCACCAAAAGAGAGTCTTAAAAATTCAGCATTAAGATGCGTTGTATAAATACCCAACCAATCAAGATCTTCACGACTTGGATCAGAGATTTGTGTTAATGCAGCTTGATACTTACGACAAATTTTTCCTCCTCCAACGATAATGACAAATCGAAATTCTTTTTGTATATAACCTTTGATTAATTGAATAAAGTCTGTAAGAAATTCTGCATTAATCTCATCAGGAATAACAATAGATCCCCCTAGTGAAATGACAATCGTTTTAGACGTTTCCATATTGTTCAATTTTTGTTATTAAATCTTGATGAATAACTTCAATAGTAGGTTCACCGTCAACTTTAATATATTTAAGCGAAGTATCTTGTTCAATTGCTTCCAGCATAGGAACAACATTATCATCATATTCATTAAGACGATTTTCGATAGCAGATTCACTGTCATCACCTCGCCCACGAGCAAGCATTCTTTTTTTAACACTTTCTCGAGATACATCCACATTAATAACAAAAATATTATCTCGCCCTACGTAGGTAAGGAGTTCTTTAGTAATATGAAGTTGATCAAGCGTGCGAGGATACCCATCAAAAAAGAAAGTTGATGTTGCATCAAGTACGTCAATTGCTTTTCTTACAAAAAGAGCATTCGTCAAAAAGTTTGGTTGGAATTTACCCTGATGCATAGTAATATCGCGGGCAATATTTTGCACAAAGCCATCTTCTTTAAAGAACGATCGGTAGATATCACCCATAATAAGTGTCTGAGTGGGTAAAGAATATTTCTCAGTAATATATTTTTTTAACAAATCTAATTGAGTGCCTTTCCCTGCACCAGAACGTCCTATAAATATAAAAACAGTTGTTTGATCTATCATACACTGGTACTTTAACAAAAAATCCTGATAATTGCACGTACAATTATCAGGATTTTCCTAAAAACTAAAGAGTAATGTCTACTAGCTCAATTAGTATTCTCGCATCGAAACTTGAGCATCAACTTTTTTCATGATATCAAGTACCACAGCAACAACGATCAAGATACTTGTTCCACCAATGGCGAGCGCTTGGATGCCTGTCACCTGTTGAATAATAATAGGAATAACTGCTACAAGCCCCAAAAAAATCGCACCAAAAAACGTTACCCGATTCGTAATACTTGCAAGATATTCTGTCGTTGCATTACCAGGTCTAATACCAGGAACGTAGGCTCCATTTTTTTGTAAATTAGTTGCTGTAGCTTCTGGATCAAAAGTAATCGCCGTGTAGAAAAATGTAAAGAGAAATACTAATATAAAATATACGAGTACATATAACCATCCAGAATTAAAGAACCATAGAAAAGCATTGCCTATGCCTTGGAGCACTGGACTTGCTGAAGCCACAAACCAATTTGCAAGCATTTGGGGAAATAACATAATCGAGAGACCGAAAATGATTGGCATAACACCAGCCTGATTAATGCGTATAGGAAGATATGTTGAAACACCCCCATAGGTTTGTCCTCCACGAGATTGTTTTGCATACGTAATAGGTACAGCACGTTCTGCTTCAGTCACCCATACAATACCCATGATAATTAAAATTGCAGCAACCACAAGCGCAATGTAGGTCATAAGTAAATTTGGTGTATATGCTACAACTAATTGTGAAATAGCACCTGGCACTGCAGCAACGATACCCGCAAAAATCAATACCGAAACTCCGTTTCCAATACCGAATTCTGAAACAAGTTCACCAATCCACATAAGAAGAAGTGATCCTGCAATAATCGAAAGAAGGCCAGCAACAAAACTAAACGGTGACAACGAAACAAGAACACCTTGACCGCGAAGAAGCATCATAAGTCCAATGCCTTGTGCTGCTGCAATAAATACCGTCAAAATACGGCCGTAATGGTAAAATTTATGTCGTCCAATCTCACCTTCTTCTTGGTAGAGAGATTTTAAATGAGGTGACATAATCGTAAGAAGTTGCAAAATAATGACCGCAGTAATATAGGGTCCAACGCCGAGCATAACCAAAGATAGCTGGGAAAGACCTCCTCCAGAAAAAATATTCAAAAGTCCAAAGAATTGATTCTGTGCAAGAAAACCCTGAAGTTGATACGGGTCAACTCCTGCCATAGGCACTGCTGCAAGCAATCTAAAAAGAAGTAGTGCAAAAAGCACAAACAGAATTCGATTGCGTACCGAAGAATCTTCGAAAATGAGTTTTAATTTTTTAAGAAAAGTATTCATAAGAAGTCTATGCAAGAGCAACCTGACCTCCTGCTTGAGTTATTTTTTCTGCTGCTCGTTTTGAGACAAGACATCCTTTGACGGTTAACGCAACCGTAATGTCCCCTGTACCAAGAACTTTAACTCCCGAAAGAAGAGCCGCTTTTGTGGTGATAATTCCTTTGTCAAAAAGAAACTGTGGAGTTATCATTGCCCCTTTGCCAAAAGTTTCCAATAATGAAACATTTACAACAACAGGTTTTACTTGGAAAGATTTAAAATTATATCCACGCAATTTAGGAATCTTTTTAATCATATCACGAACTTCTGGACGAATACTATGTCCTGCACGAGCTTTTTGTCCTTTATGACCACGTCCCGATGTTTTACCACGGCGACCTCCACGCCCTACAAGCTTTGAAGATTTATTTGGTGTATGTCGTTGTAATTGATGGATTTGCATATAAATAATTGATTACGCTTCTTGAGCTGGTGTTACTGGTAATTCTTTTTTCTCAAGAGAAATTGGAGTTGCTACAGCACCCGCACGAGTCGTGAAAATTCGTAATGCTTCAATAGTTGCTCGTGCAATGTTTACTTTATTTTTTGTTCGTGAAGAAATTTTTGCGGTAACACTGTGAATGCCAGCAAGTTCAAAGATACTTCGTACAGAACTTCCTGCAACAACACCGCGACCATAGTTTGGCATGATAAATACGCGAGCTGATTTGTATTTTGCTTCTACTTCATGAGGAATTGAATGAATATCAGTAAGACTAATTTTTACAAAATTCTTTTTAGCATCCGTTAATGCTTTTTCAATAGCAAGTGTCGTATCTCCAGCCTTTCCCATACCGACACCAACACCACCTTTACCATCACCAATAACAAGTCCAACGCTGAATGCGAATCGGCGTCCTCCAGAAACAACACGTGTTACGCGTCTGATACTAATCATTTTTTGTTCAAATTCACGAGGTTTGCGATCACGAGATGGTCGTCCTCCTTTTGATGATTTTCGTCGTGGTGCTCGTGCGCCTGTTGCAGAACGTGTCGTTGCTGATACGTTTTCTGCAACTGTTTCGCGACCATCAGCTGATGCTGTTTTTGGTTCTTCAGCAGTATTTTCAATTGTTTGTTGTGTGTCTTTCATAATAATTTTTTATATTAAAATACGAGTCCTGATTCACGTGCGCTTTCTGCGACAGCTTTAATGCGACCCCAGAATTTAAATCCTCCACGATCAAAGGCTACTTTGGTAATACCTTTTTTCTTTGCCTCACCAGCAATTGCATTACCTACTTTCACAGCACGTTCAATTTTGGTACCTGTGGTTTCTTTGATATCGCTTACTGATGCAATCGTTACACCTTTACTGTCATCAATAAGTTGTGCATAAATATAATTGTTTGATCGGTATACTGAAAGACGTGGTTTTTCTGCTGTACCAATAATTCGTGAACGAACTTTGCTGTGTCGTCGTTGTAATGCTTCGGTTTTGTGTGTAGTCTTGCTCATATAATTTATGCTGCTTTCTTACCTTGTTTTCGCAAGATAACTTCATCATGATAACGCATACCTTTACCTTTGTATGGCTCTGGTTTTTTAAGTGCTCGCATACCTGCTGCAAATGATCCAACAAGTTCTTTATCAATACCTTGAATTGTCATATTATTTTTTTCAACTATTACCGTAATACCTTTAGGAATTTTAATTGAAACGGGATGTGAAAATCCAAGAGCCATATCTAATTTTTCACCTGCCAAGTTCATACGATATCCGACACCTTCAAGAATTAATTTCTTTTCATAGCCAGTATTAACTCCATCGATCATGTTGTAAAGATGTGATGCATAGGTTCCAATAAGACTATTACCGAATACATCTTTCTTTTTAAGGTCAAGTTTAAGTCCTTCATCAGTTTTTTCAATACCAACAATTTTCATATCAAAATCACGTGAGAGCTCACCTTTTGGACCTTTCACGGTAACAGTATTTCCACTGATCGTAACTTCAGTTTTTGCAGGAATAGGTATTGGTTTTTTTGCAAGTCGTGACATATATTTTTACCAAATAGTAAACAAAACTTCCCCTCCAACATTATGCTCACGAGCCTCGGCATCAGTTAATATACCTTTTGGTGTTGAAAGTACAAGCATACCTTTACCTTGTTTTACAGGACGTAGATCTTTTGATCCTACATACAATCGTCGAGAAAGTTTTGAAACACGACCAGCATCAGAAATGCGTGGTTGTCCTTCTACATAACGTATTCCAATCTGTAATAAATCACCTCCTTTCTTTCGTTTCTTGCGAGAATAAGAATCAATATATCCTGCATCAAATAATTTGGTTACAATAGCAGCTTTATAGTTTGAATATGGAACAAGCACAAATTCTTTGTTGTGAGCACCTCCGTTACGAATTGTTGTAAGCATGTTTGCTATTTTGTCCATATGTTTTTTATAGTGAGTCTATCGAACTACCAAGATGATTTACGAACTCCTGGAATCTTGCCTTCGTTTGCAAGTTCACGAAACTTAATACGTGAAAGTCCAAATTTACGCATATATCCTCGTCCACGACTGGTAATAGAACAACGATTTTTTACACGTGATGGAGAAGAATTCTTGGGAAGTTTTTGTAAACCTACGTTATCTCCAGCTGCTTTCAAAGTGGCACGCTTTACTGCGTATTTTGCTACAAGTTTTTTTCTTTTTTCGTTACGCGCGGTAACTGATGTTTTTGCCATAGAAAAATAATGCGAGTCATCTGGGAATATCTCATGAGGTTTCTTCTAGTATCAAAACCAGAAGGAGCATCATGGATTACCAAGAATTTCTCGGATAAGCCAATAAAGGCTACGACAAGTATAGCAAAGGCTATCTGAATGTCAAGCGTATAAAAGAAAACAGCCCCACAATTGTGTCAGGGCTGTTTCTTTTTTGCGGTTGTTCCGCGTTTACTTCATTATTTTTCTGGTTATTACCTGTTCGTCATCTGTTGTCAGGCGAAGTAAGTAAATACCATTATTCAACAATGAAAATTCTGTTCTTCCGGTCAGCGTCTGTGTTGCAAGCAATTGTCCGCTGGTTGTGAAAATTTCCAGGTTAGCTTTATGAATATTCACCGGCAGTTCTATAAACTCCGGAGTTACAATCAAGCCGTTCCATATTTCTTCAACACTTTCTGGGCAATTTATGGTGATGCTCTGCAAATTTCCATCGGCAACAACATCTCCAAATTCATCGGTATAGGCTAATGCTTCAACTTGTATTTGGTCACAATTATTGTAAGGACCAAAAACTTTGGTGAACGTTACCTGTCCTGATGTCAAAAGAGTATCAAACGTTGGCATCTGCACACTGTTTACACGTAAACCCAATTTAAGTAGTGGACGATTTCCATGTCCATTTGAATTTACGGTTACAGTTACAAAATTGCCCGTGCTTTCGCTCATATTCGTTACAACAAGACTGTTGTGTGTTGAACCACTCATAATCACGGGGATACTTGCCAGTGTTGTTATACCACCTTCGTTGGTCAGTGTGCCAGATAATGTGTAAGTAGAGCCCCCAATCAAATTGGTCAGGGTCAACGTTTGTAAACCTGTAGTGATTATACCGTTCAATGTTCCTTGAGCATCTACCATATTAGTGTTTACATTTGTCAGCAGATAGCTAAGCATCGTTGCCGATCCAGGAAAGTTCCCGTTTGGATTTATCATCACATTTACAATTGCTTCAGACTGTGTTGCCTGAACATTTTGAAAGTTTCCTGTCGGGGCATTAACTGGTGCAGCTAAAAACGCAAGAGTATCTTGATCACCCATCGTTCCGCTAACCTGCGTATAAGTCACAATCCAATAATACAATTCCCCAGGAGTTAAATTACCGGCAAGCATTGTTCTTGAACCAATTCCGCTATAAGAAATTCCAGGGAAGTTTTGCTGTAATCCCCAAGTTCCAGTGCGTAGTGATGCTGATAAAATCCCAGCACCAAACGTTCCAGGATCAAAAGTAACAACACACATTGAACTGTCAGGTGCAGGCGTTGTCACATTAACATCAAGTGTCATTTCTTCCCACACAAGTGAAACAAGATCAACAGTGTCTCTTACTTCAACTGAGCCAGACATATCACTATAAATAAATATCCAATGATAAGAGGCCGATGAAACAAGATTAGTCGCGGAAAAAGAATGTTGAGCAGCATTTGCGTAAGTAACTCCGTTAAAATTCTCCTGAATCCCC
>Ga0172371_10008252_pt1 | contig 14625 bp, 10 predicted proteins | sample Lak12m_FD_114543 | JGI IMG/M metagenome (GOLD analysis project Ga0172371, IMG submission 114543) | Freshwater microbial communities from Kabuno Bay, South-Kivu, Congo - kab_022012_12m | ecosystem: Environmental > Aquatic > Freshwater > Lake | place: Democratic Republic of the Congo: South-Kivu... | reverse complement strand
GAGAGAGATCGCCTGATCGAGGAGATGGAGGCCTACCTGCGCAACGCCCGCGCGGGCGCGCTCATGCGGCATGTCGAGCCGGCTTCCCCGGCCCTTTTCGCGCTGGCGGAAGAGGCCATCACCGGGCGGCTTACCGAGCTGCTCGCTTACGAGCTCTACGTTTCGCAGCCGGAGCGCAAGGAGGAGCTGCATGCCATGCGCATCGCCGCCAAGCGGCTGCGCTATACCATGGAACTTTTAGCGCCGCTCTACCCGGACGAGCTGAAAGGACCGCTGAAAACGGTGAAGGCACTGCAGGAACAGCTCGGCGACATCCACGATTGCGATGTCTGGCTGGAGCTGCTGCCGCGCTTCCTGGACGAGGAGCGAGCGCGGGCGACGGCATATTTCGGCCATGCCCGCGGCCTGCCCCGCCTCCTTCCCGGCCTCGGCGCCCTGGAGGAAGACCGCCGCCAGATGCGCGAAACCCGCTACCAGGAATTCGTAAAAGCATGGGCGGAGACAGCGGGGGTGTGGCAGGAACTGATCGAGTTGGTGAAGAAAGCAACAGAGCCGGAAGAAGATAGTGTAAGTGATAAGTAAGTTGTGAGTATGTGGTGTTAAAAAAGACGGAATTCTATATGAAATAACAATATAGTTAACTACATTCCATCTCGTCCTCCCCCTCGCCTGGAATTGGGAGGGGGGTCGTGGGGAGAGGGTTTGAGCGAAAGCCCTGAATCTATTCCACTTGATTACTCGCCTACAACTTATTACTCACCATACTTAATGGAGCAATTATTATGGCTATTACTCGTCCGATAAACGTGAATACGAAACTCTGCGCGGTCATCGGGAACCCGATCGGGCACAGTTTGTCGCCGGCTATTCATAATGCCGCATTTCAGGCGCGGGGACTGGATTTCGTCTATCTGGCCTTTCAGGTGGAGGACGTGGGCGCCGTGCTGGCCGGCATGCGCGCGATCCCCTCCTTTCGCGGCATGAGCATCACCATCCCCCACAAGGTGACCGCCATTCAGCACGTGGATGAAGTGGAAGGGATCGATCGCAAAATCGGCTCGATCAACACGGTGATCAACGAGGGAGGCCGGCTGCTCGGATTCGGCACTGATGGGCCGGGCGCGCTGAAGGCGCTGCGCGACGCCGGCGTCGAGCCGGAGGGCAAGCGCATTCTCATGCTCGGTTCGGGGGGCGCAGCGCGGGCGATTGCCTTCTCGCTCGCTTTCCGCGAGCGGCCCGCGGAACTGCGGCTGCTGGATATTCAAGAAGATATGCTGGCCCGGTTGACGGCGGATCTGCGCGCCGGCACCGACGCCGATATTAACTCGGCGCCGCTAACCGATGCCACACTGGCGGCGGCGATGGAGCGGGCGGACATCATCATCCACTGCACGCCGGTCGGCATGCACCCGAACGAAGACGCCTCGCTTATCCCCGCCGGGTTATTCCGGTCCGGGCAGGTGGTATTCGACATCGTTTATACGCCGTTGCAGACAAAGCTGCTAGCCGGGGCGAAATCCCGCGGGCTGACCGTCGTCTCCGGAGTAGAGATGTTCGTCAACCAGGCGGTGCTGCAGTTCGAGCGCTTTGCCGGGGTGAACGCCCCGGTGGAGGTGATGCGGCGGGTGGTGCTGGAGGCGTTGACGAAAAAGGCGTGAAACCGGTTAAACTTATTTACCTGAGGTAATTTCAAAACCGGAAGATCGGAAGAATGGAAGGTTGGAAGGTTGGAAGGTTGGATGAATGGATGATTGGATATATGAAGTTATGGGTGTATTCATCGCCATCTAACCATCCACCCATCCATTCATCCACTCATCTACCCTTCTATTTGTCCAATCTTCCGGTCTTGAAATTACCTTACCTGTTTGGTAAATCATCGAGATAGAGTGAGAATGGGGTAACGATGATCCTCGAAGCGCCGCATTGCATGGAGAATATTTCGCCGGAAATCGATGACGAGCTCGGCGTTGTCTGGCATGACGCGCGGGCGCTGGGGGTGGGCGGAAAAGGGTGGGGAGATACCGCCCGCTTTTACGACCGGCTGCCGGCGCGGGCGGAGGCGATGATTCCGGAAGGCCCCTGGCTGATGAGCCTCCATGCCGCCGGGCTCTATGTGGGATTCCGCACCGCCGCTTCGGCCATCCATGCGCGCTGGACGCTGGGCTGCGAGCAGTTGGAGGCTGACTGCATGTGCCGGGCCGGCATGAGCGGGCTCGATCTGTATGCGGAGGATGCGGGTGGCCGCTGGCGCTGGCTGGCCTTCGGCTCGCCGACCGGCATGGAGACGCCGGACGTGCTGCTGGCCGCGGATCTCCCCGCCGGCATGCGCGGGTACCTGCTTTACCTGCCGCTCTTCAATAACGTCGCGTCGCTGCGGATCGGCATCTCCGAAGGCGCCGCAATCACGGGCATCGTGCCTTTCCCCGGTCGCGCTATCGCCTATTATGGCACCTCCATCGTGCACGGCTACAGTGCCTCGCGCCCCGGCATGTGCCACGCCGCGCAGTTGGGCCGCCGGCTGAACCGGCCCATGCTCAACCTGGGACTGGCCGGCGCCGCGCGCATGGAGCCGGGCATCGCCGAGTTGCTCACCGAGCTCGACCCCGCCGTGTATGTGCTCGACCCCTTGCCGAACATGACCGCCGAACAGATCACCGAGCGGGCGGAATCCTTCATCCGCCGCCTGCGCCAGGCCCGCCCGGCGACGCCCATCGTGCTGGTGGAGGACCGCAGCTACGGCAACGCCTGGCTGCTGCCCGCCCCGCGTGAGCGCAACCTGACCAGCCGTGCCGCCTTCCGCGCCGTCTACGAGCGCCTGCAGGCCGATCAGATATCCAATCTCTATTACATCACCGGTGAAGACCTGCTGGGCGACGACGATGATGCCACCGCCGACAGCTCCCACCCCAACGACCTGGGCTATTACCGCATGGCGGATGCGCTGTATCTGGTGCTGGAGCCACTGGTGTAACCAATCCGAGGGGACCGTCTCGTATTTTCCCCCGGCTTCCATTTCCGTCTTCGACGCTCTACTCGTTACATCTAATCTGTGCCTGTCTGATTTAAACCGGAAAATGCGTGGCTGTACCCTGGGCTATTATCATGGATCGTTCACCCAAGGTACAGTCACGCATTTTCCGCCTAAACACGGTAAGGCATAGGTTTGGAAAAATGGATGGAGAGGCGAGGGTGGGTGGAGAAGCCAGGGAAAATACGAAACAGTTCCCCTCGGATTCATTACCATGGCTTCACCCGAAACCGCAGCCGCGGACCATCAGGCCTTGGAGGCTGCACCCGCTGGCAGCGGATGATGTAGCGCGCCTTGCGAAATACGAGCAAGGTCAGGATGAGAAGGCCGCCGATAGAGACCAGTATCGACGGCCAGTCGTAATCAAGTGAGTAGTAGCTTGATTTATAAACCGGATCGAGCCCGAGCAATATAAGTAAACTAATGGCCGGACTGCCGTAACCAGCATAGTTGGCCCCGGTAGCATTCGTAGCGTCGAAGCAGATGAAACTTAAGATGCAATCCAGCACCATCGTCATAATCAGAATCATTAACATGCGCTTGAGCATGTAAAATCGTTGTGCCCTTTCTTTCTTTAACAGTGCGGAAGTGGCTGTCAGGATCCCGAGAATAAACAATGCCAACAACGAAAGACACATTACGACACCAAAAACGATTTGAAGACCATCCCCCAACTCATACGGAATCAATTCACTGATCATTTGGATGCCCAGCAATGTGATGCATAACATATACGCGACGCTGGTAGCCACTGCCACCTTGCGAAACCGCGCCGAGCAATACAAGCTAATGGCGCCCAGGCAGTAAGCGATGATCAGGATGAAGAGGGGCGCGGCGAAGAATTGCCACGGCGCCACCCCGCCGAAGAAGAAGGCCAGCGCCGTAATCGGCAATGTGCAAACCACCAGCATAGCGGCGAAACTCATCGCCGCCAGCAGCTTGCCGCTGAGGATACCGGCTTCCGACAGCGGCGTGATGATCAGGAAGTCAAAGGTCTGCGTCTCGTATTCATGCGCTATAGCGCCGGAGGCGAGGGCGGGGGTGACCAGCGCCACGATGATGGCGATGATGATGGTGACGCCGGTGAAGAGCGCTTGCCCGATCTCCGTAAGCCGGTCATTCAGCGTTTCAGGAGATCCAAAATCATCCCAGCCCGGCAGGATGATCAACAGGGCGACCAACACCGCGGCGCCGGCAGCCAGCAGTAGCAGGATGGACGCCCGCACGCCGCGCATGCGCGAGCGCATCTCCTTCATCAGGATCGGGCGCGCGTTCCGCAGGTCGAGCTGCCGCACTCCGATTCCCAGTAGAAAGAGCAAAACGGCGATCGCCACCGGCACGAAACCATATAATGTATATATTACCCCAAGAAGAATGAGTATGCCGACGGCCAGCGATACCTCGATGATACGCTGCCTGCCCGGGCTGGTGGTCTGCCGCCTTCCTGTCATAGACCCCTCTTTCCCTTCGTCCGCGAGCATTTCCGCCGCCGAGACTTGAGTCGAACCGACTCAACTGGGAACAACTCTGTGGATAACTCGGCCGCATGGCGTGCGCCAACTTTGCTCCGTATATCAAGCGTCCCGAGGAAGCCGGCAAACTCCTATATAGAACTCCGAACTCGGAACTTGGAACTCAGAACTTTTAAGCTCTACCTGGGTACCGCCACCGTCTCCAGCGCCTCTTCCAGCACGTGCATGGGGAGGAGGCCGCCGTAGCGGGCTTTTGCGTGAAGGTGGATGCGGTGGGCGAGGACGGGCAGGGCGAGGGTGCGGATATCTTCGGGCAGCACGAAGTCGCGTCCCGCCAGGTAGGCGAAGGCCTGCGCGCAACGGTAGATGATGAGCGAGCCGCGCGGGGAGACGGGCAGGCGCACGCGCGGATCCTGGCGGGTCGCTCCCACCAGGCGCAGAGCGTATTCGGTAACGCTGCGGTCCACGCGCACGTGCCGGATAGCCGCCTGCAGCGCGAGGATATCGGCGCAGGATGCCGTAACGGCCAGCGCGTCGAGGGGGTCGCTTTCATTGCGGCTGTAAATGATCTCCAGCTCGTCGGCCTGCCCGGGATAACCGAGGGTGACGCAGACGGCGAAGCGGTCGAGCTGCGATTCGGGCAGCGGGTAGGTGCCGTGAAACTCGCTCGGGTTCTGCGTGGCAATTACGAAAAACGGCTCCGGCACCGTCCGCCGCTGCCCCTCTACGGAGACCTGCCTTTCGTTCATCACCTCCAGCAGCGCCGACTGCGTGCGCGGAGAAGTGCGGTTGATCTCGTCAGCGAGCAGCACATTGGTGAAGACCGGACCCTCGCGGAACTCGAACGATCCGTCCTGCGGGCGATAAATGCTGCTGCCGGTGATGTCGGCGGGCAGCAGGTCGGGGGTGAACTGGATGCGGCGGAATACTCCGTCGATCGACCGCGCCAGCGCCTTCGCCAGCGTGGTCTTGCCGGTGCCCGGCACATCTTCCAGCAGGGCGTGGCCGCCGGCTAGCAGCGCCGTCAGCACCAGCCGCACCACTTCCGCCTTCCCGCGGATGACACCATTCAAGTTTTCTTCGAGCTGCCGCAGCGCCGGCGTTGACCGGGTATTCATACCTGTTTCCATTTCCTTCCGCGGTGATGATTACCTTTTCTCAATAGGACGGGTCAGCTCTTCTCTTTTTCCAGGGACGCCAGCAGCGCGGAGAGTTCCGCCAGCTTGTCCTCATTTCGTCCCGAACCGAAACGGACGCTGTTATAAGCGAGCACGAACGCGCGGGCTTTATCCGGCGGCTCGGTTTCCAGGCGCGCCAGGTGCTCCTGCCAGGGCAGGCCGGGTGGGCAGGGCGCACCGATGCGCGCCAGCCAGGCGGTAAAGCGGGTCACCAGCTCGGCCTGCCGCCGATCCGGCGGCAGCGCGTGTAATATCGTCCTTCGGCCTTCCGCCCGCCGCCGGAACAGGCGCAGCAGCAGCAGCAATAGATAGGTCGCCAGGATTGCCAAAATGACGGCTGCCAGGTGCCGCAGCCGCAGGCGTCCGAACCAGGCGCCAGCACTATACAGCTCATAATGAACCCGGTTTTTGGCTTGCTGCCACCACGAGAGCGGATTTCTCATCCGGCTATCGGGACGCCCGTTGCTGGGGGTGGTTTCTACGGTGATCCAACCGACGTCATCTACCCAGGCTTCCGCCCAGGCGTGGGCATCGCGCTGCCGGATGACAATGCCTCCGTCAAACTCATGCTCGTGCGCGTAATAACCGACTACGTACCTGGCAGGTATCCCCATGCAGCGCAATAAGATAGTAGCACTGGAGGCAAAGTATTCGCAGTGCGCGCTTTTCTTCTTCAGCAGAAAATTTGAAACCGGATCTCCGAAACCGGGATAAATCGTGGTGCTGTATTGATAATTGGTCAGGAGATAGTATTTGACCTGCCGAATCTTGTCGATATCGTACAAGGCGTGCCTGCCAATTTCATCAGCGAGTTGGCGCACGCCGGGGTCTACCTCCGGCGGAACTCGCAGCATCCGCTCGCGCTGTGCCGGCGTAGGGGCCGTCCAGATGCCTGTGCTGCCTTGCGGCGCCAGGAAAATCCGGTAGGACATGACGTTGTTGGAACTACTTTCCAGCGGCCCGCCATATTCGGGTGACCAGACGATGTCGCTGTCGGCGACGACATTTGCGGTCTCGAGTGGCGTAAACAACAGATTCTCCAACTGCGCGTATTTGATGATGTGTATTTGATAACCGGCCACATCCGGCGTGTTGAAGGGAACCATTTTAAGCGGCCTATCCAGCAGCGTGGGGAGCCAATGCCCGCGGCGGTAGGTATCGAACGCGATCCCGCGCATATAATAAATCGAACGGTATCCGCCATTAAGCCGCATCACGGGCTCCGGCGAACTGAACGTGCCGGGACCGTGTCCCAAAACAGGGGCCTGCGAGACACCGAGCCGTACCAGCGGATACATGGTGATCAGGCGGGCGCCCCACTCGTTAAGGGCGACCTGGTAACGCAGCACGGCGGTGTTAAGACCGAGGCCGAGCGCGAGTATGGCAAGGAACAGCAGGGCGGTCACTATCCGCACACCGCGCGACCGCGGGGCGGTTCTACTGTGGCAGTGGGGAAAACTCAACGCCAGGCAGAGGATGAAGACCGGGGTCAGCACCTGAATCCAGCGCGATTGATAGGTGATGCTCGCTGCCAGCAGGACGCCGCAGGGGAGAATAAACAGCCATGTCATGCCGGGCCGGCGCGACCAGGCCTGTACCACGATTTCGGCGGCGCACAGGTAACCGAGCAAATTCGACCAGCGCCAGTCGATGAACTCATCGAGGCCATTATTAGGCGCCAGAAAAGCCGCCAGTGCCGCCAGTCCCCACAGGGCGAGACGCACCAGCCACCGCGCCGGCGTGGTGGAAAGGCGCGCGGGAAACAGGTAAGTCAGCACGACCGCCAGCGCGAAAAGGGGCGGGGCCACCAGCGCCCCCTTGGTGAGCGCCAGTGCTCCACAGGCAACCAGCACTGCCGCCGACAACGGCGCCGGCAAGCATCGCGGAGGAGTCTTCGCCCGTCTGGTTATTGTCGGCTCTATTGTCGTCATTCTCGTTTACGATTGGCTGGCGGCTGGTATCATCTCCCGGTAAACCGGCCATTTGCCGGGCGCGCCAGCCACTATATTACAACATTGCCATGCCGGCCGCGAAGTCGGCCTTTTGCACCACCGCGAGGCCGGGCACGGCATGGGGGTCCAGCGCGCAGGGAGCATCGCGCACCACGATCACCTTCACCGCCACGCCCTGCGTCACCAGGTGATCGATGAAGCGCCGGCGCGCTTCGTTCCAATCCAGCAGCACGCAGATGACCAGCGCCACCGTTCCCAGCAGCGGACCGAGCTCCGGCTCCAACGTCGAGAACGGTTCCCGTGGATATGACTCCACGCAGGCGAGGATGTCGAGGATTTGATCCAGGTAGGTCAGGCTCTGCCCGGCGGTCAGGTGATACAGGTGGTCGCCGGCGGCAAAGAGATCGACCAGATACTGCCGGCGCGCCATGAAGTCGCTCACCGCGGCGGAGACCGAAACCGCCCGTTCGAAATTGTCATGTTCTCCGGCTCGCGCGCCTTTCCGCACGTGGGTGTCGAGGATAACGCCCACGCGCATGTAATACTCCTGCGTATACTCGCGCACCACCGGCTCGCACAGCCGCGCCGTTGCCCGCCAGTCGATATTGCGGATGCTGTCGCTCTGCTGGTATTCGCGGTTGCCCAGCAGCTCGAATGAATCGCCCTGCCGCGCCTTCAGCGCCACCCCGCCGGGCTGCTCGCGGAACCCCGAAGGCAGCTCCAGCCCGGTAAGCGGAGTGAAACGGGGATAGACCAGCAGCCGGCGCGGCAGGGAGCAACAAGTATAGGCATTCATCAACGCGAAGGGAAAATCGCTTTCCACGCGATATCCCGGCAATACGTAGACGCCGCGCCGCGCCCCCCAGATCCCCAGTCGCACCCGCGCCTGCTCGCCGGGGGCGAGCGTCGGCGCCGGCATGCCTTCCGTTGGCGCCGCTTCCAGTCCGAGCGGCAACCTCTCCGGCAGCACCCGCAGGTCCACGCCGGGAAGGCGGCCCTGCTGCTCGACGATCACCTCGATCGGCAGCACCTCGCCCGCGCATACGCGCTCGGCGTGGTAAACCCGCAGCGAGACGCGCGGAGGAAGGCACAGAGCGACCAGCAGCGCGACCAGCCATAGCGAGGCCGCGTAGAGGAAGATGACGTAAGGCTGCCACTCCAGCGACAGGCTGCCGATGAGCATCAGCGCCAGCGTCGGCCATAAAAACCAGCGCCCGGTCCGCGTGAGTCTATGCGTCAGGAAGCGCCAGAGCCACCGCGACAACCGCCCCTTGAACAGGGGATTCGCCGCAATGTCCTGGGTGCTCGCATACCAATAGCGCCGCCCGCCGGCGCGCGGCGCCTTCGCTGCCTGCTCAGGTAAAAGATCCAGTCCTACCATAAGCCGCCCCACGCACCCCTTTATCATCTTATTCCCCGCCTGGAGCTTGATAACCTGCCGGGAAAAAGGCTACTGTCAATACAAGGCGGCCGAAATGTCATTTCGGTAATGGAAAGCCGATGGTCGCAAGCACCCATGGCGTCGCCACTGTTATGCGATGCCCCATGTGCAGCCGGGCGCGCTCTTCCGGGGTTGCTGGATTCTCGATAACCAGGTCAGAGATGGTCACTTCCGCCCGCAGGCAATAGGGGAAACGTGCCAGGGTGTCCGCGGGGAAGGCCTTGCAAGAGGCCGGCAGCGGGCAAAGAGCCCGGATTTCGACTACTGATTCCTCGCCGGGATTAAGCAGCACCGAAAGGACTCTATTTCGATCTTTCGGGGTAATGTTCGCCGTTACACCGAGCAATTCGGACAGCGGATAAGCCGTGAGCGAGCTGCCGATGATCTGCAGCGGCGCCGGACTTATGTTCTTCACACGCACGCGCACCGTCTCCGGCAGGCCGAAGGCAATCCACGGCAGCGGCTCGACAAGCGACACCTCCACCGGCATCTCCTTAATCAGCGCCGCCACCAGGTCGGCATCGCCGATGGGCAGCAGCTTCTCCTTAAATGTGCCCGCCAGGTAATATCCGCCCTGCCCTTGCTGCAGGAAAAAGAGCTGTTGCATCTTCGGCTCCAGCACCTGCGGCTCCGGCATGAATGAGGAGAGCGGATCCACTTTTCGCAAGGTATCATAACGGATGCGCGCCTCCTTCATCTCCGGCCCCTTCAGCACGCGCTCGACGGCGATGGTCGCCTCTCCCGTCCGATACATCGGCGCTGTGGGGTATTCGGCGGATTCGGTGACCGTGCCCACCACGATCAAATCCGAAGTGCCGATGAGCGAGAGGAGCTTGTTTCGATCGTCAGCCGCGCGGGCCACCGCCGAAAAGATGAGTGCCAGCCCAAGCAGGTATATCAGGTTCTTCATGCCGCCCTCCGTTAAGTGTTTCCTATTATACGAATTCAGGCGGTGTAACGTTACAACTACCGGAGGGCGCCGGCAGGAGATACCGGCGCTTCCAGGGCTATCAGTTCTCGACGGCGGGCGGCACTTTGCCGATCTTGATCCACAACGCATCGATGTTCGCCCGCAGCTCCGGGCCGGCGGCGGCGCGTTCGCGCATGAGGTAGTCGAAGGACTCGGGGCCCATCAGGCTTAGCTCCTCTTCCGCCTGCTTGCGGATGGCGGGATTGGGATCGAGCAGTTTGCGCGCCTGATCGCGCGGGCGAACGCCTGGCAGCAGCTCGACCGTTTCTTCAATCTTCAACAAGCGGATCCCCTCATTATCGTAGTGCAGTTGTACGGTCAGCTTTCCGCCATTGCCGCAAGTCGGCTGCACCTGCAGAGAGCCGCCGGCGCCCATTGTCGCAGGCCAACCCAGGTAGATAAAGGTCTGGGTCGCCAACTGAGTAAACCGGAAGCATCCATCCTGGTGCAGTTCTTTCACCAGCAGCAACCACGCGGCGGCGGTGTCCTGCATGGGCTGGGTGTCCGCATGCAATGCTTTGCCTTGCTGATCTTCCAGGCGCGGGATGGGCCGGACATTGGCCAGGAAAAAGGCCTTCAGTTCGTCGGGCGTGGTGATCAGCGTCACTTCCGGCATTGGGATGGGGCCATCCCATACTTCTCCCTCCGGTATGTTGAAGACCTGGTATTTAACCGCGAAGAGGTTGTTCGCCGCCAGAGGCAGGGCGATATCCGGGCGCTCGGGGTATAGCGGATAGCGGGCAATATAGAAGGCATAGTCCGGGAAGCAGCGGTCGAGCTGCTCGTCGATGACGCGCGCCGGCAGCGGTAGCGGGTTGCGGTCATATCGCTCCAGCTCTTCCGGCGGTAGATGCGTGGCAGTCCATCCCCGCAGGTATTCCGGCAGGTCGTAAGCGGTGGTTCTCTTCATGATGACCCGGTCGAGCACCTGTTCCTGCGCCTGCGCGCGCAGCATGGCGTGCCAGGCTTCCGCCGCGGTGGCATCCAGTCCGATCTGGTGCACCTTGCGGGCCAGCGCCCGCAGTTCGTCCAGGTCATTCTTCGCCAGCAGCAGCTCCCGCGCTTTGGCCTGCGTCTCGGGGAAGCGCGGATCGATGATATCGAGCTCCGGCAGCACGTTGACCTGCAACTGGGCCGGCCCCACTCCGAATTTTACCTCGGGCGGCGGGGGCGGCGGCACCAGCTCCGGCTGCGCAAAACCCCGCAGCGCGAGGAGAAGGCAGCAGACGAGTATAAACCGATGCATGCAATACCTCCGTTAATGCAGATCCCCGCAGATCCCCGGTTTTAGACGACACATTATGGATAACAAATGATAATTAAGCACCTTTTTCTCGATCCGATGTCGTGATAACTTATTCTCTATCGCTATTCCTTTTACCCTTTGCGCCTTCGCGTCTTCGTGTGAAACACCTCAGCGCTGCCGCTCCCTTTCCAGTATCCTTTCCCACATCTGATCAATCGCCGCCCGCAGCTCGGGACCGGCTTCCGCGCGCCGTTCCATCATGTAGTCATACGCCGCCGTTCCCATGATAAGCAAGTCCTGCTCCGCCATTCGGCGCACGATGGGGTCGGGATCGAGCAGCTTCGTCGCCTGGCAGATTGGGCGAAGGCCGGGCTGCAGCTTCACGACCTCTTTCACATCATGAAGCTGCAACTGCTGATAAAAGCTCAACTCAGCGGTGATGCTGCCGCTGTTGCCGCCGGCCTGCACTACCTCCGCGCGGCCTGAGGCGAGATATCCGCCATCCCCTTCGGCGCCGGCAACCACCCGCAGCGACTCCGCCGGGATGGTAAAGCGATAAAATCCATCGTTATGCAATTCTTGCGACAACCGCAGCCAGGTGCAGGCGACGTCTTTCAGCAGATTCTCCGGATTGCCGGCGATGCGCCCGGCTCGCCAATACGCCAGGAAGAAAATCCGCAATCGGGCAATATCGGTAATGAGGGTAATCGGCTGGGGTGGGGGATACAGACCGCTCCAGACGGTAAGGCCTGCTGTTTTATCCCGTTGTACCGCGAACAGGTTGTTCAACCTTAATGGCGGGGCAATCTCCCGCGCTACCGGGTATTGCGGGAACCGAGCGACATAGAAGAGATATCCGGGGAAGGCGCTTTCCAACTGCAGGTCGGTGATGCGTTGCGGCTCGGGCAAGATATCCGCAAGGTATTGGTCCTCCGGCTTGTATTGCCGCCGCACCCACTCGCGAATCTCGGCCGGTGGATTGAAGTCTACCTGCAGCCGCACCATCACCCGATCGAGGAATTCCAGTTGGAAGCGCAGGCGGCGAATTTCCTCCTGCTTCCCTTGCTCCTCCGCGGCCGCCAGTCTGACGCCGAGTGAGCTGTATATCTCCCGCATTACCGGAAGTGCATCGTTGCCCTGCGCGATGAAGCCCTCCTCGGCGGGATTACCTGTCAACGTCATATTGGGATCGAGCCGCTCCAGGTATCCTTCAAGTCTCTGGCGCAGCGCTTCGGCAGCCGGTAAATCGGGTTGCGCGAAAGCCACGGTGCCGAATGATACGATCAGCAGACAAATGAGCACACGCATGATTCTCTCCTTAATTTAGCGCCGGATGGCGGACTGCAGCTTCACAACCTCTTTGACATCGATCAATAACGCTACGTTGTTGAAGAAAACGCTGGCTTCAATAAAACCGGTATTGCCGATGGCTGACACGACCTCCGCGCGCCCGCGGACCATATAGCCGCCGTCATCCGCGCCGCTGATGGCAAATGTTAACGACTCCGCGGGGATGGTGAAGTGGAAGAAAAGATCGCCGTGCAGCTCCCCGGACAGCCGAAGCCATGAGTAAGCCAGGTCTTTCATGCCTGCTTCCAGCCTGTCATAATCGATATCGGCACCCGGCACGAGCAGCGGCTTGGGTACGGCCAGGAAAAAGGCCTTCAGCAAGTCCGCATCGGTGAGTAGTATGATCTGCCTGGGCGGCGGTATTTGCCCGGCGATGCCCGGGCCCATGTCCTTTTTCACCGCGAACAGGTTGTTCGACGCCAGCGGCGGCTGTATCCTGTTCTCTTCCGAATGTTGCGGGTAGCGGGAGATATAAAGCAGGTACTCCGGGAAGGCTCGCTGCACCCGCGGGTCGGTAATGCGCACCGGCTCGGGGAGGCTGTCGGGAATCGCCTGCTGGTCCGGTTTATATTGCTGCTCGATCCACATGCGGATGAGCCGCGGCCAGTCGAAGCCGGTCTGCAGCCGGATGATCACGCGGTCGAGGACGGTTGTCTGGGCGGTGAGGAGCATGATGCGATCAGGTTGCTTTTTCTTTTCGGCGTCAGCAAGCTCGGTATAAAGGTCGATCAGCACCGCCTGCGCGTCGGGTAGGATATCCTTCCCATACGCCACCAGCGTTTCTTCCGCCCGCGCTGCGGTGTCCGGTTTTGCCGGGTCAACGGTCTGCAGAATTGCCGAGATACCGTCGTTCCGCGGAATTTCTCCAGCGAATGCCGGCAAGATAAAAAGCAGGATCAACACGGAAAATATCCAACGCATGATCGTTCCTCTCACGGCAGTTTTACATTGGACAGTATAACAGCTCAAAATGTTCCCGGCTTCGTTATTATTCAATAGGCAAATCCCGGCTCGTAGTAGCGTCCGTAAGGCGCGTGCCCGTTTATACACATAAAGCTCGTGAGTATACAAAGAGAACGGTTTACTCCTTGGATAAATAACGAGCTTTACGTGCATAGACGGGCGACGCGCCTTACGGACGCTACTACGAGCCGGGGCTTTCGTCTTGATTGAGAACCAGCGTCAAATTTGTCAGGAATTGTGTATACTGTGAGGCTGTGAGTATTCAATACCATGTCCTGGGCGGGCCGGGGCGAGACAACGCGCTGCTGGCGCTGGTGTGCACCGGGCAGGCGGTACACCGGCTGCTGTTCGACTGCGGCGACGGGGTGCTGGCGGGGCTGCCGTTCGCGGAGATTCAGCGCATCGACTACCTGTTCTTTTCGCACCTGCATATGGACCACGTTGGCGGGTTCGACTCCTTTTTCCGCTGCACGTATAACCGCACGGCGAAGCCGAACCTGGTGTGGGGGCCGGCGCGGACGGGGGAGATCATGCAGCTCCGCTTCCGGGGCTTCCTGTGGAACCTGTACCAGGACAAGGAGGCGACGTGGCGGGTGGCCGACGTGGCGGAGGAGCGGGTGACGTGGACGCGGTTCGAGCTGGCGGAGGCCTTCGCCAATGCCTATCCGGAAGACGAAACCGAATTCACCGGCTTATTGATCGACCACGCGGATTTTACCGTGCAGGCAATACGGCTGGAGCACCTGACGCCGGTGCTGGGCTTCGTGGCGCGGGAGGCGCCGCGGTTGAACATCGACGTGACGCGGCTAGCCGAGCTCGGCCTGCGGCCCGGGCCGTGGCTGAAAGAGGTAAAGGCCGCGCCGCCGGAGCAGACGCACCTGGAGGTAGAGGGGAAGGCGTATGCGCTGGACGAATTGCGCGCCAACCTGCTGCGCGAGACCCCCGGCGACTCGGTGGCCTACCTGACCGACTTCCTGCTCGACAAAGCGGCATATAAGCGCCTGCTGCCCGCGCTGGCCGGG
>Ga0172371_10008250_pt1 | contig 14625 bp, 18 predicted proteins | sample Lak12m_FD_114543 | JGI IMG/M metagenome (GOLD analysis project Ga0172371, IMG submission 114543) | Freshwater microbial communities from Kabuno Bay, South-Kivu, Congo - kab_022012_12m | ecosystem: Environmental > Aquatic > Freshwater > Lake | place: Democratic Republic of the Congo: South-Kivu... | reverse complement strand
GGAAAAACCACCACGCTTTATGCAATGATGGATATTTTAAATACCCCTAATGTAAATATATCTACAATTGAAGACCCTATTGAATACAGAATGCCAAGAATAAATCAAACCCAAGTTAATGAAAAAATTAACTTAACTTTTGCATCTGGTTTAAGAGCGCTTGTAAGGCAAGATCCTAATGTTATCATGGTTGGAGAAATAAGAGATAAAGAAACAGCCGAATTGGCAATAAATGCTTCTCTTACAGGCCACTTGGTTTTGTCTACTTTGCACACCACAGAAGCTGGCGGAGCTATTCCAAGACTAATTGATATGGGTGTTGAGCCATTTTTACTTTCTTCAACCTTAGACATTATTATTGCTCAAAGATTGGTAAGAAGATTTTATGGTGAAAGAGAAAGATACAGCTTGAAAGCTGAAGATATAGCAAATTTACAAAAGTATTGTAACATGGAAAAAATTACAAAAATTCTTTTGCAAGAAAATATATTAAAACCAAATGAAACAATAAAAGATTTAAAGCTTTACAGGCCAAAGCCTTCTAAAGATTATCCTTCGGGGTACAAGGGAAGAATTGGAATTGTAGAAGTTTTGTTTGTAAATGAAAAAATAAAAGCATTAATAAACAGAAAAGCTTCAACCGCAGAAATAACTCAACAGGCTGTAAACGATGGAATGAGAACAATGATAGAAGATGGTTTTATAAAAGCTGCCAAAGGCTTAACATCAATAGAAGAGGTCTTAAGAGTTATAATGGATTAATTGTTAATTACTATTATGTCAACATTTTTTTATACGGCCAAATCTCCAGACGGTAAAACAAAAGCAGGCACGCGTGAAGCGTCTGGCGTGAGGGAGCTTGCTAAAATTCTCAATGAAGAAGGCCTTATTTTAACTAAAGCTGAAGAAAATATGGGCAAAGGCAAAAGGAACTTTAGCCTTTTTAGCTCTAGCAAGGTTTCAATTGCTGAAAAAATGTTAATGACTAGAAACCTATGGATAATGATTGCAACTGGTTTGCCATTAGTAAAAGGTTTCTCTATTTTAGCTGCTCAATCAAAAAACAAAAGACTAAAAATAGCCCTACTTGATATTGGCCAAGAAGTTGGCAGAGGCGCTAGCATGTCTGATTCTTTAAAAAAATATCCGGATATTTTTTCAGAATTATACAGAAGCATGATACAGGTGGGAGAAGAGTCTGGAACTTTAGAAGATGTTTTAAATGTTTTGTCTTTACAGCTTGAAAAAGAAAAAGAGCTTAGCAACAAGGTGCAAAGGGCTTTAATATATCCTGCTATTTTGATAATAGTAATGTTGCTGGTGGCAGTATGTCTTTCAATTTTTGTGCTTCCTAAAATAAACACATTTTTTAACAGCTTAAACGCTGATCTTCCTATAACTACAAAAATAATTTTAGGATCAGGAGACTATATTAAACAGTATTGGTATTTAATTTTAGCTGGTATTATAGTTTTAATTGCAGGTTTTTCTGCATTAGTTAAAACAAGTGAGGGGAAAAAGTTTTTAGATGGATTATTTTTAAAAATTCCACTTGTTTCCTCTTTGATTAAAAAGATGAATTCAGCTGCTTTGATAAGGTCTTTAAGTTCATTGCTTTCTTCAGGTGTTGCCCTAATAAGATCTTTAGATATAACCTCTGGAACTGTAAGCAATTTTTATTATAAGCAGGCCTTAAAAGAGGTTTCAAAAGAAGTTGAAAAAGGTAAAAAGCTGTTTGTGGCATTTGGGCCATACCAAAATATTTTTCCATATGGAATGGTAGAAATGATTGAAATTGGAGAAGAAACAGGTAGAACAGCAACAATTCTTAAAAAATTAGCTGAATTTTATGAACAAGAAGTAAGCAATACAGCCGAAGGTTTATCAACCATAATAGAGCCTATTTTAATTGTTGTAATTGGATTGGGCGTAGGAATTTTTGCGGTTTCTATTATGGGACCTATGTATACAGTTTTAGGAAACATAGGGTAACTCTATGAAAAATGGGTTTTCATTAATTGAAATAATTGTTGTTATTGCCGTATTAGCATGTCTTGTAGGAATTTCTATCTTTGGGTATTTTTATTTTAGGAAAAATTCTGATTTAAATAACAATATTCAAGAATTTATTTCTGTTTTAAAACTTGCGCAGAATAAAGCCCTTGCGTCAGAAAACGGCAGTAAATATGGAGTTTATATAGATACTGCAACAACTCCTAATCAATACTTGCTTTTTAGGGGAAACAGTTATGCTTCAAGGTTGCCTGAATATGATTCTGTATATACATTATCAAGTTCGGTTATTTTTAGTAATATAAGTTTAGGAGGCGTGTCAGAGGTTGTTTTTAATAAAGTTACAGGTTTTTCCGATCAGGCAGGAAACATTTCTTTCCAAGAAAAATCTGATGCCAGCAGAACTAAATCAATTTATATTTCAAATTCTGGAACTATAAGTTTTAATCCGTTTGCTTCTGATAATTCTTTAGATTCAAATAGGGTAAAAGACTCAAGGCATGTTGAATTTAATTATAGCCGAAACATAGATACAGCTGTAGAAAACATAGTATTAAATTTTAACGGAGAACAAACTCAGCCAATAATTATTAATAGTCATTTAGTAGGCGGGCAGATAAAATGGCGTGATACAATTAATGTAGATGGCGTTGACCAAACCGTACAAGTAGATACAGTAAGATTAAATAATCCAGATACGGTATTTAGTATTTATAGAGATAAAAGATATAACACTAAAAGTTTACGTATAACAATTTCTGGAGATAATTCTGGATATTTAGCAGATTATTTAGCAGATGGCACAACAACAAATCCAACATCAATTTATGTTTCAAACCTTGAATCTAAATAAAAAAAACGGATTTGCGCTTTTGGAAATTATAATAGCAATAGCTTTAATAACTATTGCTTTTAGCGTGCTTTTAGGGGTTATGTTTTCAGCCTTTGGTGTTTCAAGTTCAATACAAAAACAAACAAAAGCCAATCTTTTGGCATCTGAAGAATTTGAAGCAGTTAGAGCCTTTCGTGACGGAACAACCTGGGCAACAAATGGGTTGGGAGTTGCAAATGTTGGTGATGTAAACCCATATCATATGGTTAACAATTCTAATGTTTGGACTTTGGTTGCGGGCGTAGAAATAACAGATATTTATACAAGAAAAGTTGTTTTTGATAAAGTCTCTAGAGATCCAGTTACATTTAATATTGATGCAATTTACAACGCAGGACGCGATGATGTAGATACTAGAAAAGTTACAGTAACAGTTAGCTGGGAGGGGAAAAGCATTCAACAAATAACTTATCTTACAAATTGGAAATGAAATTTTTAAATAATAAATTATTAGGGTTTACTTTGGTAGAGGTTGTTGTTTCTGTTGCAATTTTTGTTGTTATTTTATTTGTTTTGATTTCTTCTTTATTAACAATGAACAATTCCAATACAAAATTAGTATCTGATAGGCAAGTTTTAGATAACGCGCAAAGGGCTTTAGACAAAATTGTTTCAGAAGTAAAATTAGCAAAAAGTATTTATACACCTACCACCAGTTCTGGTCAGCTTTCTTTGGAAACTTTAAGAAATTTACCAGAAGGAAGAGCTATAACGTATGTTGACTTTTTTCTTTGTGGAACAGCTATTTGTATGAAAAAAGAATTTCAAAACGCTACTCCGTTAACTTCTGACGCTGTGCAAGTAACAAATTTAACATTTTCACAAATAACCAATAATAGTTTTCCATCATTGCAAATAAGTTTAACTGTAGGTTCTAAAACATTAACATCGGCAGTTTCTTTAAGAAGTTATTAAATGCAAAATAAATTAAAAAATCAAAAGGGTTATATAATTTCTATTGTGTCATATTTGGTTACAGCTACAATGTTAGCAATGGCTTTGAGCGCAGGCTTTTTGGTTGCAATGGGTCAGAAAAAAGTTACAAATCAAGTTAATTCTTCGCAATCATATTATATAGCTGAAGCTGGTATTGAAGATGCAATGATAAGATTGAAGAAAAATCCTACACTATCTCCTATAACTTATACTTTAGATGTTGGACAAGGGTCTACGCAGGTTGCAATACCAGCTAGCATTGGAGCTTCTAAAACAATATCTTCTGTAGCAACAACAAAAAATATGCAAAGAACGATTCAGGCAAGCTGTAGTATTGCAAATGTTGATAATGTCTCTTTTTATTATGGAGTTCAAGTTGGTCCCGGTGGTCTTACAATGGGTAACGGTAGCAGAGTTATGGGAAACGTTTTTTCAGCTGGCAATGTTTCTGGTGGCGGAACAATTGATAATGATTTAATTGTTTCTGGTAATGGCAAAAGTGTTTCTGGAGTGCGTGTTAAGGGAAACGCTATGGCGTATAGTTGTTTGTCAGGTGCAACATTTGATGGCAGTTTAACTTATGTTAATGGTGGTCAACATACTTGTACCCATGGCGCGTTAACCATGCAAAATGAAGAAATTTCTGCTCAGCCCATGCCAATTCCGCAAAGTCAGATAGATGATTGGAAAACAGAGGCGGCCGCAGTACGCGTTATAAATGGGAATTATACAATAACTAATAATCAAACAGAATCACTTGGTCCGGTTAAAATTACAGGTACTCTGACTATCAGTAATAATGCTACTTTAAATATGACTGGTACTGTGTATGTGGTAGGAAATATAATTCTAAATAATAATGCAATAATAAGATTAAACAGTTCTTATGGTTCTGCGGGTGGAGTTTTTATTACTGACGGGACTATAAACGTAAGTAATGGAGTAAATTTTTATGGTTCTGGGCAAACTGGAAGTTATCTATTAGTTATTTCAAATAGCACATCTGCCTCGGCTATAAGTATAAAAAATAATACTGCAGGAGCTGTCTTTTATGCAACAAATGGGACGTTGTCAATCTCTAATGGAGTTTCTTTGGTTGAAGCCACAGGGTATAGAGTTTCAATGAGCAATAATTCTACGATTCAATACAGTAGCGGTATAGTTCATATATATTTTTCTTCTGGCACAGGAGGAGGGTGGAAAATTACAGATTGGCAAGAGCAATAATTGTGTAGTATAATTAAGTATAATATTTTAAAATGGGTTTTTTGGATTTAAAATATGAAATTTTCGGTTTGAATATAAACGATTCCTCGCTAAAAATTGTGAAACTTGCTAAAAAGCGTAAGGGTTTTGTTTTATCTTCTTTTAACGAAATTAAAATAAATCCAGGTATTGTTGAGGGTGGAGTAATAAAGGATGAAGATGTTTTGGCAAAAGTTATAAAAGCAGCTTTAAGCTCAGTAAAAGGAAAAAAAATAAAAACAAAACACGTAGTAGCTTCTTTGCCAGAAGAAAAGTCTTTTTTAAAGGTTATTCAAATGCCAAGAATGACAACCGGAGAATTTGAATTTTCTGTTCCAATGGAGGCAGAAAATTATATCCCATTACCAATAGATCAAGTTTATTTAGATTTTGAAGTAATAAATACAAAAAAGGAAAATAAAGCTGATTCAGAAATTTTACTTGTAGCTTCGCCTAAGAAAATTGTTGATGCATATGTTTCGTGTTTTAAAAAAGCGGGTTTAATTACTGTGGCCATGGAACCAAAAGCTCAGTCAATTTTTAGAGCGCTTATTAAAGAAGGATCAAATACCGAGCTTATGGCGCTAATAAATTTTGGAGAAGATGGGGTAGAACTGGTAATTGTTGACAATGGGGTTACAAAATTCACATGTTCTATACCTATTTCTTCAAGTAAAATTACCCAGGCAATATCACAAAATTTAAAAGTTGATTTTTATGAGGCCGAACGTATAAAAAAACGATATGGCTTGACGGCTAAGCGAATAGGTACTAAAGCTGATAAAGCCAAAGAAGCATCTGTGTCTGTATTAGACGATCTTGTTTTACAAATAGAAAAGCATTTAAACTTTTATAAAGATCATGCTTTCGATAGTATAACTTCAAGTAAAAAATTTTCAAAAATTCTTCTTTCTGGTGGCGGGTCAGAATTAAAAGGAATATCAGAATTTTTGTCAGAAAAACTTGGAATTTCTGTTGAATTGGGAAATCCTATGCTAAATTTATTTGTTAAAAGCAAAAAAAATTCTTTTAATATTATTGGAAAAGATTTAATTTCTTATACAATTGCTATTGGTTTAGCTTTAAGACAAACTGATGAAGATAAAAAAGTAAAAATGTTCTAATGATAAATTTGTTGCCTACAACAGAGAAAGATAATTTGATTAATGGAAGAAGAGAGCGGTTGGTTTTAATTTGGGGAATTATAATTTCTGTTTCTTTGGCTTGTATGGTTTTAATTCTTTTTTCATTAAAGTTTTATATTTTGTCTCAAGTAGATGAACAAAGAAACGCTTTAGCTCAGGTTAGGCAAGATGCAAAAATTATTGATTCGGACAATTTACTAAGCACAATTAAGGCATATAATATTACATTACGTCAGGTAGATTCTTTCTATAAAAACGAATTATTTTTAGGAAAAGTACTAGAAGATATTGGCGATGTTTCTAATTATCCTAATTTATCTTTAACATCTATTGTTTTGGCACGTAATAATAATTTAATTACGGTCAGTATTTCTGGCATAAGTCAAACACGGGAAACGCTACTTTTATATAAAAAAGATATTGAAAACAATAAATTTATTAAAAACATTGCTTTTCCTCCAGAAAATTGGATAAGTCAAAAAAATATTAATTTTTCTTTAAGCTATAGTATTGATAAAAATGGACAATAATAAGAAAAAAAATTATTTAATCATATTGGTATTTCTTGCAATTATAGTATTTTTGGCATATTTTTGTTTTTATTTAGTTAAGGATGTTAGAAAATTAGCTAATAGTTTAATCCAAACAAAAAATGACATAGCAACTGTAGTTTTGCAAACTCAGGAAGTTAAAAATTTTAAAAACAATTATCAAGAATATAAGCTTGGGTTACAAGAGATCGATAAATTATTTGCTAGCCAAGCTAATCCGGTAGTTTTTATTGAGTTTCTAGAGAGGACTGCATCATCTACAAGCGTTGTTTCTAAAGCTTCTTTGCAATCTGTATCTAAAGATGGCAAATCAATGCTTTTTCAGATTTCAGCAAGCGCAAGTTCTGTGCAAGCGTTAAATAATTTTATAAATAAATTAGAAGGCGGACGTTATTTGCTAGAGTTACAAAATTTAAATTTACAAAATTCTTCACAGGGCGTCGAACAAAAACAAGATAAAAAAGCTCAAGTAAGTTTTGTATTAAAAGTTTTTACAAAATAAATTATGAATTTTAAGGAAGATATTTTAGAGAAAGTTAATGAAGGAGCAATGAAGATATTTTGGTTCTTAAGCATCCATGCCTTTTCACTTATATTGGTTTTTGTGGTTTTGGATTTGGCATTTGGGACAGTAATTTTTTATAAGGAAATTTTTTCTGCACAAACTGCTTTACCATCTGCTACTGGAGAAATAGCCAAATTTGATAAGGTAAAATTCCAGGCCGTTCTAGACGAATTAGATAGTAGAGGTTTTTAATGGAAATTAGAGCTTGGTATTATTAAAAACTCCCATTGATAACGGGGTTTTTTTATGTTATATTGAAATAATATTTAGGGGTGTGGTGAAATGGTATCATAGAGGTCTCCAAAACCTTTGGTCTGAGTTCGATTCTCAGCACCCCTGCCAGGCACCATACGGCGCCTGGCTTTGCCAGAAGGCGAAGTCAGAGACGCCGATGGGGACGCAGACAGGTACCGTATGGTACCTGTCCATAGATAGATACAGTATTGTGCCTGTCAAAGACGGGTATAGTATTGTACCTGTCCGGTAAATACATGAAATTCTATTACGTTTACATTTTGTATAATAAAGATAAAGATTTTATATATGTTGGTTACTCCGAGGATTTAAAAGAAAGAGTGAAATATCATAATAATGGCTATGTGAAATCAACAAAATATTATAAGCCATTAGAACTTATCCATTACGAGGCTTATTGCAGTATGAAAGATGCAAAAAGAAGAGAGATATATTTAAAAACAAATAAGGGCAAGACCACTTTAATGACAATGCTAAAAGAATATTTTTCTTAAGAATTATTTAGAAAATGAGCAATCCTAGTGCAATTAAGCTATCATCGGCTAAGGCTTCTGTTGAGGATTTGATTTTGTTTTGCATACATTCGGTTATTTTAAATAATGAGCAGTGCAGTTTTGAAAGATTGGTAAAAGAGTGTTTTACATTATTTCCTGATACTTTAAAATTTCCAAGGTATCCTATTTGGCCAGATTCAAGAAAACTAGATAGGCCTTTGAGAGCTTTAAGAGACGAAGGGTTGATAATTGGAGATCCTAAAACATATTTTTTGCTTACTAAAGAAGGTCAAGAAAGAACGGCAATAGTTTCAAAAATATTAAGACAAGGAAAGCTTTTATAAAATGATATTTCCACAAAAAATACCAATAAAAATTATAAAAAAAATTTCGCTATATTTGATTGGTTTTTTTGCAGTTGTTATTTTCTTTATTTGTTTTGAATTTTATATTCCGCTAAATCCATCTTCTAGAGAGGTGGCTGTTTTTACTATTCAAAAAGGGTGGTCAAATGATCAAATTGCTAAAAATTTAAAGGAATTAAATTTAATACGAAGTGAAAGATTTTTTAAGTTTTATGCAATTTTATCTTTTAAACACATGCAAATGCAGGCAGGAGATTATAGTTTGTCTGCAAAAATGTCTTTGCATGAAATTGCCAACAATTTGTCTTCCGGAAACACTATTAAGAATTTAGTTGTTATTCCGGAAGGTTGGAATATAAAAAGAATTTCAAGTTATTTAGAAGAAAAAAAATTGTGTAATAAAGGAGAGTTTATTTTATTAACAAGCAAAGATTATTCAAAAGATTATGATTTTTTAGCAGATAAACCAAAGCAGGCTTCTTTAGAGGGGTATTTATTCCCAGATACTTATGAAATTTCTAGAGACACAACCTGCCAAGATATTGTTGTTTTAATGTTAAATAACTTTGGCAGAAAATTTGATTCTAGTTTAAGAAGCGGAATTACAAACAACGCTGATGCTAAAAAAAGATCGGTTTTTAACATTGTAACAATGGCTTCAATAATTGAAAAAGAAGGAAGAAGTTTTTCTGATAAAAAAATTATTTCAGATATTTTTTGGCGAAGAATTAATATTGGCATGGTTTTACAGTCTTGCGCAACAGTAAACTATATTACAGGTAAAAACGATCCAGGCATTTCTTTAAAAGATATGCAAATAGACTCTCCATATAATACTTATAAATATAGGGGTTTGCCAAAAGGACCTATTTCCAGCCCAGGAATTGACTCTTTGCTTTCTGCTATTTATCCTACTTCAACAAAGTATTTATATTTTTTATCTGACGGCAAAACTATTTTTTCTGAAACTCTAGAACAGCACAACATTGCTAAAGCCAAGTATTTAAAATAGCAAGTGCTTGCTCATTAATTTTATACTATGGTATAATAATATAATATGGCAGAAAAATCAAAAATTTTAATTGCAGAAGATGATAGGGCAATTGCTAAAGCTCTTAATCTTAAATTAACTCACGAAGGTTTTAATATTACAATTGCTTCTAACGGAATTGAGGCTTGTGATTTTCTAACAAAAGAAAAATTTGATCTTCTTATTTTAGACCTAATGATGCCAGAGGTTGATGGTTTTGAAGTTTTAGAAAAAATAAAATCTAAAAACATTATTATTCCAGTAATAATTGTTTCTAACCTAAGCCAAGATGAAGATGTAAAAAGAGCTAAAGAATTGGGAGCCGTGCATTTTTTTGTAAAATCGGAAACGCCACTTTTAGAAGTAGTAGATAAAATTAAACAATATTTAAATAAATGAAGCTAGATCAAAATCAAATAAAAGAAATTTTACTTGCAGGTCATTATATAGAAGAAAAAGATGCCAAAGATGCTGAAGATTTTGCTAAAAATAAAGAAGGTTCATTTTTAGATTATTTTAATAGAGCTGGTCTTTTAACTCCTGATTTGCTTGGTCAGGCATTAGCTGAATTTTACAAAGTTTCTTATATTGATTTAAATACCAATGTTCCTACAAAGGAGATGGTTTTAAGAATTCCAGAAGAAGTTGCTAGGAGAAGAAGGGTTGTTCTTTTTAATGAAAAGCCAGATTCAATTGTTTTAACAACTGATGAGCCAGATCAAGTGGGCACATTAGATGAAGTAAAAACTTTTTTTCCAGATAAGAAAATTGTTTTAGGTTTTTCGCTAAGCCAAGATATAGATAACATGCTTGTGTCTTATAGAAAAACTTTAGAAACTAGATTTAATAGCATATTAAAAGAACAAAAAAAGGTTGCTCCAGAAATTGTAAACGAAATTTTAGATGATGCTTTGGCATTTAGAACGTCTGATATTCACTTTGATATTTATGATAAAGAAGTGGTTATAAGGTTTAGAATTGATGGAGTTTTGCATGAAGCAGGAAGAATTCCAAAAGAATATTACGAAAACATTTTAAATAGAATAAAAGTTCAATCACTTATGAGAACCGACGAACACTTTTCATCGCAAGACGGTTCAATGCGTTATGAAAAAAATGGAAAATCAATTGATATGCGTGTTTCTGTTGTGCCAGTGTTTGGTGGAGAAAAAGTTGTTATAAGAATTTTAGCTGAAAATGCAGGTACATTTAACTTGAGCGAGGTTGGGCTTTCAAAGAAAAATGAGGAAGCTGTTATGAAAGCCTCTGAAAAACCATTTGGAATGATTTTAGTTGTAGGTCCTACTGGGTCAGGTAAAACAACAACTTTATATACTTTAATAAGATATTTAAATAAACCAGAAATAAACATAGCTACTATTGAGGATCCCGTTGAATATAGAATACCAGGAGTAAGCCATATACAAGTAAATCAAGCTACTAATTTAACTTTTGCAAAAGGCTTAAGATCTATTGCTAGGCAAGACCCAGACGTTATTTTGGTTGGAGAAATAAGAGATTTAGAAACTGCCGATATTGCTGTTAACGCAGCCTTAACCGGGCATTTATTATTTTCAACTTTTCACGCCAACGATTCTGCTTCAGCGGTTCCAAGAATGTTAGAAATGGGTATTGAGCCATTTTTGCTTTCTTCTACTTTAGAATTAATTATTGCTCAAAGATTGGTAAGAAAAATTTGCGATAAATGTAGATATAGTTATAAGGCCTCTATTAACGAAATATCAAAAGATTTTCCAGAGGCGGGAATTTTCTTTAAAGATGGTGAGACGCTTTACAAAGGAAAGGGTTGCCCAAATTGTTCTGGCACCGGTTTTAAAGGAAGAACAGCTATTTTTGAATTAATAGAAATTAATAGAGAAATAGAAGATCTTATTTTAAAGCGTCCTTCAGCAGGACAAATTTGGGAATTAGCCAAAAAACAAGGTTCAAGACCATTGTTTGCAGATGGTTTAGAAAAAGTAAAAACTGGTTTAACTACTATAGAAGAATTACTTAGAATAGCCGAAGTTCCCGATGAAATGTTAAAAAAAAATATAAAGCAAAAAGATGCCCAAAAGTAAAAAAGCATCAAAAAAAATAGCAATTCCAAAAAAGATAATTGCAAAGCGCCAAAAAGCTGATTTTTTGAGTAAATTTATTTTTGGTAAAGAAAGAGAATACATAATAGAAAACCTAGCTTTAATGTCTGACTCTGGAATGGGTGTTTTGCCATCTTTGGAATCTATTGCGCAGGGCTCTGATTCTAAAGGTATTAAAAAAATTATTGAACAAATAAAGACAGATGTACAAGATGGCGCACCATTGTGGCAGGCGCTTGAACTTTCGGGGTTATTTTCTGAAAGAGCAATTTCTTTAATAAAAATAGGTGAGAGATCTGGCCGTCTTACTGCTAACCTAAAAGTTGCTTCTCAACAACAGCAAAAAGAAAGATCTTTTAGTTCTAAAATAAAGGGAGCTTTAATGTATCCTTTATTTGTTTTGGTTGTAGCTGTGTTGGTTGGTTTGGGTGTTGCTTGGTTTATACTTCCTAAATTAGCTGTAGTATTTACCCAGATGAAAATTAAGCTTCCGTTTATTACAAAGGTTTTTATAGATGTTGGTCTGTTTTTGGGAAAATATGGAAGCATAGTAATTCCTATTGCATTGGTTCTTTTCTTAGTTATTATATATTTTATTTTCTTTTTTAAGCGTACAAAAATAGCAGGTCAATTTATTACTTTTAGTATTCCAATTTTTAGAGAAATTATTAGAGATATGGAAGTGGCGCGATTTGGTTATTTGGCAGGAAGTTTGTTACAGGCAGGATTGCCACTGGTAAACGCTTTAAAGCTTATAAAAGAAACCTCTGATTTTTATAATTATAGAAAATTTTATGCATATTTAGAGTCTAGTATTGATGAGGGTAATACTTTTAGCAAAACATTTGCAAATTATAATGGTATAGACAAGCTTATTCCTCCGCCAATGCAACGTACAATTTCTGCTGCCGAAAAATCTGGGCATTTGGCTGAAACCTTAGTAAAAATAGGGCAAATATACGAAGAAAGGTTAGATGATACCACAAAAAACTTAACAGTTATTTTAGAGCCAATTCTTTTGGTTATAGTCTGGGTTGGCGTTATGGCAGTTGCATTTGCAGTTATATTACCTATATATGGGCTTATAGGTGGATTAGAAAAATAATACTAGAATTATGAATCATACTTCATACTTCATACTTCATACTTCATCACCCAAGAATGGATTCACATTATTGGAAGTACTTTTAAGCATTACATTGGTTTCTGCTTTGTTAATAGTTTCTACAATGGTGTATTATCCGCTGATGCTAAGAAATGAGTTAACCGTAGCTGTAAATCAAACTACAGAAGCGTTAGCTAGAGCTTTTTTCTTATCAGCTGGCGCGCAATCAGATAGTGAATGGGGAGTGCATTTGGAAACAGGTAGCGCAACTGTATTTAAGGGCGCATCTTATAGTTCGTCGGATCTTTATAATGAAGTTTATTCAATTGCCCAGAGCGTTTCTTTTTCTAATTTAACTGATATTGTTTTTTTAAAAATGACTGGCCTTCCGCAATCAACAGGAACAATTACATTAACGTCATCTATTGGATCAAAAAATGTTACCATTAATTCAAAAGGAACAATCTCCTATTAGAATTATGAATCATACTTCATACTTCATACTTCATACTTCATCACCCAAGAAGGGATTTTCTGTGGTAGAAGTTATGCTTTCAGCAGCTTTGCTTTTAACTGCAGTGGCTGTTTTTACAGGAGCTATAATTTATGGCCAAAGATCAACCCAAATTTCAGGGAGTGTAGCCAGAGCAACTTTTTTGGCTCAACAGGGAATTGAGGCAGTGCGAAACATTAAAGATGTTTCTTTTAACAACCTTGTTAGCTCATCTTGCCCCACGCAAACCTATTATGGGCTTGCAGTTAATAATGGAGTATGGGCTTTGTCGGGAACATCAGATACAACAGATAATTTTTTAAGACAAATATCTATATGTGATAGTGATTCTAATAGAAAATTAATTGTAAGTACTGTAACTTGGGCAGAGACTGCCGTACGCAATGGATCTGTTGTATTAACTACCGAATTAACTAACTGGCGCAATAATTAGAATAATGAAAAAAGAATTAAGAATTATGAATACAAACGTCTCTCATGCTTCATACTTCAAGCGTCATACTTCATCACGCGCTTTCAGCTTAATAGAAATAATTTTGTATATAAGCTTAAGCGGAATAATTTTACTTACAACAGCTATAACTTTTATTTCTGTTTTAGATGCTAGGACAAAAAATCAAACAATTGCAATTGTTGATCAAGAAGGTGCAAAAGCAATGTCTATAATTACTCAAATAGTTAGAAACGCCACAGCTATAAATTCTCCAACAGCCGGGAATAGCGCTTCAACGCTTTCAGTAAATACTGGTTCAAGCGATCCTAAAATTTTTACTTTAACAGACGGAGTAATTACTATGCAGGAAGGCGGGGGATCTGTAGTGGCTTTAACATCATCTTTAGTAACAATTTCAAATTTAAATTTTAAAAACCTCTCTGGCGCATCATCACCAGGAAACGTAGATGTTACGTTTACCGTAGCAAGAAAACACCAATAAACTAAGAAGTATGAATAAAGAATTAAGAATTAAGAATACTAAGCTATTGTTATTTGCAATTATATTTATAGTTTTGTTTTTTGGTTTTTCTGATAAAATTTTAGCCGCAGATCGTTATTGGGTGGGGGGCACTGATGGTGCTGATTATAATTCAACTGCCAACTGGGCTTCGGCTAATCCAGCCTCATGTACTGGTGGGGGCGCCTCAGTTCCGGGTAGTTCTGATACGGTTATTTTTGATGCAGATTGTGATAATGGTGCTACGGTTGGTTCAAACTGGGCAATTAATACATTAACAATGTCTTCTGGCTATACTGGAACAATTACTGTTAACAGCCCCTACAGTTTGACTGTTGGGGGTGGAAATATTAACTTCTCATCAGGAACTTTTAACGGAAACATCATATTTGGAGCTGGTAATAAAACCTTTACTTATTCTGGCGGTACAACCTCGGGAATAAACCTTTCAATTTCTGATTGG
>Ga0172371_10008246_pt1 | contig 14630 bp, 12 predicted proteins | sample Lak12m_FD_114543 | JGI IMG/M metagenome (GOLD analysis project Ga0172371, IMG submission 114543) | Freshwater microbial communities from Kabuno Bay, South-Kivu, Congo - kab_022012_12m | ecosystem: Environmental > Aquatic > Freshwater > Lake | place: Democratic Republic of the Congo: South-Kivu... | reverse complement strand
GCCAAAGGCCGGAAAGTTGCAACAGCAGTTCTTGCTGCATCAGCTGCTAATACAGAACAACTTATGAAACTGGCGGCATGAACTTAATGCATAAAAAACAAGAATATGACGGATAGTAGTACATACGACACCAAAAAGCACAAAAGAACTGATATGATCAAGCAGTGAATAATTTTCTGTATTATGTGATCCATGTGTTTTTTGTGGTAAAATTGGCATTCAGTACTCCACCAGCCGGGACTGCGTCTATGGTTCAAGACATAAGATCCTGAAGCTAGGATTCAAGGAGTCACACCAGGCAATGCGCGTCGCTTCCTTTAATATTTTTCATGTCATGTTTGTGGTATACCAGGCTTTGCTGCGGCGGAGGTTTTCAGTGATGTTGCCCTGCCAGCCGTGACCCTGCACCACGATGTCGCCGGAATAGTTGCAGTCATTGATGATTTTCAAGAGCGGTCCAAGAGGAAGATCGGATTCGTACAGCGGGTAATGCTTTGTCTTGGTTGAACCGAAGGGGCCAGGGCGTTTGCAGCCGCAGATGTTGAATGACTTAATATGCGGCGCGTGCCGTGTAAGGATCTGAAGGATCTTTTCATTGTTAAAGTGGGCGTATGCATGTGATGTTGAGAATGCGTGGCAGAGTAGGGGATGTTTTATCAGATTGATTAAGTCAACACACTGATCCGGATGATAGATCGGATAAAAAGTGTGATGGTAAAGGCATATCTCGGCGTTGCGTGCCTCTGCAAGCGGCAGGAGAATTTCAATTTCCTTCCGGGCTGCATCCATAGGGTCGGGCGGATTTTGTGCGGGATCCGAACATTTTAAACTTAATTCCAGCCGGTTGAAACCTGCAACTTCTTCGAGAACGCGCCTGGTCCTTACGGAAGATGAGGGGATGGCAAAATCAATGTTGGCAAAGAATGTCGACATTGACAGCCCGTTCGCAGCAGGGGCCGAGGTGATGTCGCGCAGATAACCTTTAAAGCAATCGTCTGTGAGCGGCCAGGGGACGACGTAGACGCCGTCGAAGCCTGCCTCGGCAATGGCAGCGCAACGCTGTTCCCAGCTGTATTGCGGCTCGGCGTCGAAAAATGCGTTTTCCATGGCGACAATTTTATTTCTCATAAGAATATCTTTTTAAGAAAATTAACAAATACTATTGACAAATGTCAATAATTGTTATAGCTTCGCCGCATGAAAGATGAATCAACTGTTTCAAGCGGTGCCGTCAGGGTTGTGCCGGCGGCAGAAGCGCCGGGAATTGCCAGAATCCCGCTGAATATGACGAAGAAGACAATGGCGAAGCGGATGACGCAAAGCGCACAGGAAATCCCCCAGTTTGCCGTGAGTATTGAACTTGATGCCGATGAGCTGGCCGCCGGGCGCGGCCGGATCAATGCGTCGCTGACAACTGATGATGAGAAGGTAAGCGTCACTGCTTTGTTGATCTGGCTGACAGGACGTGCGCTTTGCAGGCACCCGCTGTTGAATGCCAGGTTTGACCAGGACGCCGTGATTATGCATGAAGCTGTAAATATCGCCGTGGCGATGGATACGGCTGATGGCTTGAAGGCACCGGTGATTCGTAACGCCGGGGTGCTTGAGTTGATTGATATTAACCGCGCCCTCAAGGATTTATCTGCGCGGGCCGGCGCTAAGAAGCTGGCAATGAGTGATTTTGCGGATGCCACCTTTACAATCAGTAATCTCGGCATGATGGGAGTGACGCGGTTTACCCCTCTGGTGAACCCGCCCCAGGCCGCCATTCTTGGTGTTGGCGGTCCACGCACTGGGGTCAAGGTACAGGATGGCAAACTGTTTCCTGTTCAGACGATTGAACTGACGGTATCGGCTGACCACAGGATCCTCGATGGAGCCACTGTGGCCCGCTTTTTGCAGACATTGAAGGAGAGTGTTAACCCGATGTTCTCACAGCTTTTATGAGGCTGTGAGGACATCGCTTGAGCCACAAGGCCTTATGGCTCAAGCTTCGACGCGGTGCTGTCGCACCTTGCTCAGGGTTAACCTTGAGCGAAAGCGACATAAGTCGTTGGAGTCGAAACCCGTAGGGCGGATTTCTCGTTCTATGTATGAGAAATCCTGGTTAAGAGCTTGTGACTTGGCAAGGATTTGCCGGAAAGAGGAATTAATGAAGAAAGATTTGCGTGATGTATGCGGACTGCCTGTCTCGTTTGATACGGAGAGCAGTGAGCTGATTCTTGGAGCGGAATTGAACAGTCCGTCCTACTGTACTCGTAAACTTCATGACCTGGATCCAGTCTGGGCCAATAAGGTCACAGACGCGGACCAGGTTATTTATCGTTATACAGCTGGACTGCATATGAAAGGCGATGAGGCCATATGGCGCAAGGCGAATGTGATATACGGTATCGTGATATTTGTGCCAGGCGTCTTCGGGGGAGAGTTTGTGAAAAGCTCCGGCCAGTATCATCCTCCAACGCCTCCCGGCAATATGGCGACGCCGGAGCTTTACACGGTTCTTTCCGGTGTCGGCCATTTCTTCCTGCAGAAAGCCGCTCCGCCTTATCAGAAGATTGAGGATGTGATCATGGTTGAGGTTCACGCAGGCGAAACGTTTGTGGTGCCGCCCGACTATGGCCACCTGCAGATCAATCCTGGTCCTGAGCCGCTGGTATTCTCGTATGTGGTGATGGACGGGATGAAGGGCGTATATGATCCTTTCAAGGAGCGGGGCGGGGCGATGTATTATGAGATGGCTGATGAAAAAAACCGCTACGTATTCAATCAGCGCTATGGCGCCAAACTGCCGTTAAGGGTGGTTCGGGCCGCAGAAGTCTGCCAGTTGCCGTGGCTGAAAGCCGGCGTAACGTACAAGGCTGTGCGGGATCGCCTTCCGGAATTGAAATTCCTTACAGATCCGGCGGCGTTTCCGGCGTCGGCGAGATTGTAGCGCGGTTTTGGGTGAAGCAGAGTGCATCCGCAGATGAATGAATATGGAAGAGTATTAAAAAGGAATGAGGAGTTGGGGGAATCATATGGGAGACAAAGTTCAGAATATTATTGAGTTGAGCCACAGGTTGGTTCCGGGCAAGGAAGAATTTCCTCTCGAAATTAAGACTTTCAATACAGATGAAGCCATGGCCGCGACTGCCAGGCAATCGGAACACCGTATCGAGCGGCGGGCAGATATCTGGTATATCCTGCAGGAAGTCAGGATGGGCTCGCACGTTGGGACGCACGTCGAGTTTCCTTATCATCACCTCAAGAATGGAAAAAGCGCGGCGGATTATCCGTTGAGCCGCCTGATGGGCAGTACAGTCCTGTTGAATTTCGCGCACAAGAAGAAGGACGAAGAAATCACGAAGGCCGAGGTGATCGGAACCGGTGTTGATATCCGCAAGGGCGACATCGTATTCATCAGGACAGACATGGATAAGTTGTGGAAGACGCCGAAGGCTCACGACAGGCCGGCGCTCTCTATCGAGGCCACGCGCTACCTGGTTGAAGAGAAGGGTATCAACTGCATTGGAACGGATGCAACCGGGCTTGAGGTCCGGGGCCGCAATGACCAGCCTGTCCATGAGATTCTTTTTACGAACGATGTGGCCATGGTGGAATCGCTGACCCGGCTGGATAAGCTGACTTCCTGCAGGTTCCAGGTAATCATGCTCCCGCTTCCGGTGGAGGGTATGGATTCCTGCCCGGTCCGTGTGGTGGCCATGGAAGGGGAGGAAAGCCGATGAACGGGAACCTTCTGGAGAAACTGTATGGCGACATGCTGCTGCTCCGACGCTTCGACGAGCTTTGCCTGGCATTGAAGCTCAAGGACCTGATATATTCCGGCTACCATCCGTACGAAGGGCAGGAGGCTGTGGCCGTGGGTTTCTGCGGCCTGCTCAAACAGGATGATGTCGTTCTTTCCACGCACCGTCCGCATTGCCACGCAGTGGCGAAGGGTTGTTCGCTGGAATCGGTGCTCACCGAGATGATGGGGCGCCAGACCGGTTGCAGCGGCGGTCTTGGCGGCGGAATGCAGTATCTTGATCCCGGGAATAATTTCTTCTGTGGCTCTATTGTCGGCAGCAACCTGCCGATTGCCACGGGGTTCGGGCTGGCCATAAAGCAGCAGCAGATGGATCGGGTCTGCGTGTGCCTGTTCGGCGACGGCGCGTCGAATACCGGTGCATTTCACGAAGCCTTGAACCTGGCAGCGATATGGAAACTGCCCATTCTGTTTGTCTGCGAAAACAACCAGTATGCCGAAGCCATGCCGGCGAAAGAGTTTGTCGCATGCGAAAGGATCTCCATGCGGGCACGCGGCTACGGGCTGGAGGAGATTTCAATTGACGGCAACGACGTTGAGGAAACGCGCCGCATAGCCACAGCCCTGGTCGAGCGGATCCGCAAAGGAGAAGGACCTTTCCTGGTGGAAGCGCTGACATACCGGATACGGGGACACTACGTGGGCGACCCGGAAGCCACCTACCGCACCCGCGAGGAAGTGGAATCATGGCGGCCCAAAGACCCGTTGAAGCGCGCGAGGGAAAAGTTGCTGCAGCAGGGGTGTGCCGAGACAGCTCTTGATGGCGCAGACCATGCAATCCAGGAACGTTTGAAAACCCTGCAGGAGTGGGCATTAAAGCAGGAATTCCCAACCCTGGAGCAGAGTATTGATCATGTGTACATACCTTTAACCAGGGAGATGCGATAATGGCAACGGTGACTTTCGGCGAAGCTATACGGCAGGCTTACAGGGAGGAAATGACCAGGGACAGGAATGTTTTCCTGATAGGCGAAGATGTGGGACGCTGGGGAAGCCTGTATCGTTCTTCAAAGGGACTTCTCGAAGAGTTCGGACCAGCGCAGATCAAGGACGCGCCGATATCCGAGGCGGCGTTAGGCGGATGCGGCGTGGGCAGTGCGATCATGGGCATGCGTCCGATCGTGGAAATCATGTATATCGATTTCATCACGATCGCCATGGACCAGATAGTCAATCATGCCGCCAAGTGGCGCCAGTTATCGAACGGCAAGGTAAAATTACCGATCGTGTTCAAGACCCAGGGCGGCGCCGGGCGGCGGAATTCCTCGCAGCACTCCCAGAGTTTCGAAAACTGGTTCGTGAATGTGCCAGGGCTGATCGTGGTAATGCCGTCGACGCCGTACGATGTCAAGGGCCTGCTCAAATCAGCCATCCGTGACGATAACCCGGTGGTTTTTATCGAACATAAGGCGCTCTATTTTGAAAAAGGAGAGGTGCCGGAAAATGAATATCTCATTCCGCTTGGCGTGGCCGACGTCAAGCGTGCCGGAACTGATGTTACGATTGTGGCCACTTCGTGGATGGTGCTGTTTGCGCTGAAGGCCGCGGAGAAGCTGCAGGCGTCCGGCATTTCGTGCGAAGTTGTAGATCCGAGGACACTCTGGCCGCTTGACAAAGATACGATTGCAGCATCAGTGAACAAGACCGGACGTTGCCTGGTTGTAACCGAGGCGCCCGTCGAAGGAGGGTGGAGCGGTGAGGCTGCCGCGGTTGTCCAGGAAAATTGTTTTGGCCGGCTGAAGAAGCCCGTGAAACGGCTGGGTTCCATACGGAGCGGTATTCCGTACGGGCCTGTTCTTGAACGGCAGGTTGTTCCGAACGAAAATTCGATCATGGAAGCGGTGCAGGAGTTGATGCGTTAATCTTAAGAAGGAGTATGCAGTTATGGCGACAGAAGTGACCATGCCCAAGCTGGGCGAAGTTATGGAGGAAGGCGTCGTACTATCATGGAAAAAGAAGGAGGGCGACGCGGTCAGCAAGGGGGAAATCATCCTGGAAATTGAAACGGAGAAAGCAGTGGCCGAGGTGGAATCACCTGCATCCGGAACGATGGGCAGGATCATTGTTCAGGAAGGGAGCACAGTGCCTGTCAATACGCTGCTTGCCACAATCGAGTGAACGGAGGTTTGAACGATGAAGGACTATATTGTGGGCATCGATTTCGGGAAGACCAACATGCGGTTTGCGATTGCCGAGGACGAGCCGGTTCTCAAGTACTACACCAAGAACCCCTATGTCCGCGGGTCAGCGGAAACCATGTACCGGCAGATTTTTGAAGGCATCGACAAGGCGGTTGCGGAGTCCGGCTACGCAGGAAATCGGCTCCTCGGAATCGGCATTGATGTGCCCGCGGTGGTTGACCGTCAGACCGGGGTTATCGCCTGGGGGCCGGACTGGGAATTCCTGGCAGGAGCCTCGCTGACGAAGCCGATAGAGGAACGTTACGGCGTACCGGTTGTGGCTGATGTGGATACCGTCATGGCCACGTGGGGCGAACAGTGGGCCGGCATGGGGAGAACCTGCCGGCGGTTTGCAGTCCTGACGTGGGGAACCGGGCTGGGCGCCGGAGTCGTGGTGGATGGCGAAGCCCATGAGTATCCCGACAATCTTTTCCCTGAATTCGGGCATTCGCGCGTCAGCGATGATGAGCGGCCATGCAAGTGCGGTGCCCGCGGATGCGCAGATACAATGGTGTGCGGCGGAGGCATCGCCGAATACGGACGGGAGGCGCTTGTGGCCGGGAAGGAAACCTTGCTGCGCAAGCTGTGCGGCAACCGTCCTGAACAGGTCACATCTCCGATGGTGTTTGAGGCTGCGGAACGCGGCGATGCAGTGGCGGTCGCTATTCTGCAGAGAGTTGCTGTTTTGCTGGGCCGGTTGTGCGGCAATGTTGTGCTGACCATGCAGCCGGAAAAGATCGTCATCGTTGGCGGATTGACCGAGCGCTGCGGCTGGGTACTCGAAACGATAAACAAGACGATGCAAGACAACTGCTGGATTCTGTTCAAGGGACTTACCAAGTGCGAGGTTGTGGCATCCACGCTGGGTGACAAAGCAGGTGTGCTGGGAGCAATATGTAAAATCAGAAGGAAGATCGGAAGACACAGGAAGGAGCAATAGTCATGGCGTTGTTATCTGGAATTGCGGTGGCGGGACTCGGCGGAGCTTCAGCTGGTATGCTCAGCTGGCCGATGAAGATAATGAAGAAATTCCAGTTTGAGCAGAGCTGGTTCATCGGAATGCTGTTCGGACTTGTTGTTGTGCCGTGGGGCATAACCCTGGCATGTTGTCCGCATGCGTTGGAAGCCTATGGAAGCCTCGATCCGCGCATCATCATAAAGTCCAATCTTTTCTCGCTGGCTTGGGGCGTGGGAAATGTTCTGCTCGGTGTTAGCCTGGTCCGCATCGGGGCATCGCTCAGCTTTGCGATCCTGAGCGGGATCGGCATCCCGCTGGGCGTTATCGTGCCGATGATTTTCAAGGGATCCGGCCGGTTTCAGCAGGCTGCGGATGTGAATTCACCGGCAGGCTATACGATTCTCGCCGCAACATTCCTTATGCTGATTGGTGTTGTGCTTGTTGCGCTGGCAGGCTTCGGGCGTGACAGGCTTCAGGCTAAGCAGAATGAACGTTCCGGCGGCTTTCTTGGCGGATTGATCATGTGCGTGATTTCCGGGTTATGTTCCGTAGGACCGTCATTTGCCTTTCTGTACAGCCAGGAGCCGATACGCAATGCTATGGTCACGCGCGGCGCCGGTGCATGGCCTGCAGCCATAGCGGTGTGGACCATGGGGATGCTGATGGGTGCTCTGCTTAATGTCATCTATCCGGCCATCCTGATGACGAGGAAACGGTCATGGCGAGTGCTGGGTGAGAGTCCCAGGGAGATCGGGTTGTCGCTCGTTGTAGGGCTGAATCTTTTCCTTGCGTTCTCACTTTGGTTCCAGGGGATGTTATTGCTTGGTCCGATGGGTGGATCCGTCGGTTTCGGCATCTATTTTGCACTGCAGATTCTGGGCGCACAGGTGCTTGGGCTGCTGAGCGGCGAATGGCGCGGCGTGTCAGGTCTGCCGGTAAAACAGATGATAGGGGCAGTGCTTATACTTGTTGTGGCTGCGGCAATCATGGCCTATGCCAGCACACTGGCCTGATCGTCCCGGCATGGTGGAGAGTATAGGATGAAAAAGCATACGCTGATTGAAATAGGTGTGGCGCTGCTGTTCGCGGCGGCAGGAATTGTTCAGGCAGCCGATTTGTGGTCGTTGTCGGGCGATTTCAGCATCGCGACCAACAGCGATTCCAGCACCTGGTCGTACAGGACGTACAGCGGCGGCGCCTATACTTTGCTGACGAACAACACGCGGAACGCCAACGCTCTTTGGGGCACAGCGTATGCAAGTCCGCCGCTTACGTGGAACGGCGACGGGAGCAGTTATTGGGGGATTGGCAGGAATGATAGCGGGGTTACGCAAAACTCCGCAAGCGTCAATGGGTGGGGGCCTGGCGCGGTCTACTTCCACCCAGATACCGCAACTTCCGGCGGGCTGGTTATCAGCTGGCTTGCGCCCACAACCATGACGATAAACGTGGAGTACATCTTTGCCAAGGTGATGAATGTGATTCCCGCCAACGGTATACGTTACTCCATAACCAAACGCGCCGCCGCGGGCGGCGACACCACGCTGACGTCTCTAACTTATGTCGGCGGTTACGGCAGTTCGCTTGCTGGCTCGCTTCCCATAGTCACAGTCGTCGCGGGTGATCGCCTGTATTTCTTCTTCGATAACAACGGTGATGCTGGCGGCGACATCTGCAGCGCGGACATCAGGATTTCTGCCCGGCAGGCGTTCGATAGTTCTGTATGGATGAGCAGTATGCCTATAACGTTCACGAACGATGCCAGGCTGAACACGCACACGAACTTCACGGCGCTGGTGGTGCTGGATCCGAGCAAGGTGAAATATTCCCAGTTTCAGGCTAACGCGCAGGATCTACGCTTTGCGGACACGAATGGGTTCGAACTGGCCTGCGAGGTGGAGTCGTGGAATACAACCTCGAATTCGTACGTCTGGGTAAATATACCCACGCTGACGGCGGGTTGCGTGATCACCGCCTACTGGGGCAACGCCAGTGCGCCGATGCCGGCGTACCGGACCAACGGTCTGTCATGGGACTTGGGGTGCAAGGCGGTGTGGCATCTTGGGGAAACTGGTAATACTGATGCAGGCGGCTACAGGGATTCTACCGTAAATACAAATAACGGAACAGGCGTCGGCATGGCTCCTGGAACAGAAGTCGCTTCCATGATCAGCACCGGACAAAATCTGAATGGAACTTCGCAGGAGATTCAAGCTGGGGATAGCACAAGTTTGAGGCCAGCGAACCTGACGCTGTCCGCCTGGATCAAGCCAGCAGCGATCGCGGGGGGAACCTACTACCAATTGCTGAACAAGAAAAGCGGTGATTTGAGCACCGGCTATGGTTTGTGGATAAATGACGCCGGACGACTCTATTCTGAGGTAGCATTGAAATCCTTGACCGGGACCACGGTCCTGACTGCGGGTAACTGGTATCATGTTGTCCTGAGTTACGATGGCAGCGACGTGCGGATATGTCTCAACGGGGTGCAGGAGAACTCGGTGGCGAATACCGCGGCAATCATCCATGGGGCATATCCACTCCGGATGGGTGCATCTTTCAATAACAACTTCAATGGCACAATGGACGAAGTTCGTGTCTCAGGCGTGGGACGTTCGACAAACTGGATCTGGGCTGAATATATGAACATTGCGTCGAACAGCAGCTTTCAGGTGCTTGGTAAACCACAGAGCCGTTTGAAAGGTACGGTCATTTGTATTCATTGATGCAGTCTATACGTAAACACAGGGTGGAGAGGTGATTAGATATGGCGAATGTCTGCAATGACAGGAGATCAGTGATAAAGAAAACAGTATTTACGACGTTGGGTTTTGGCGCATTGATGAAGATGGTTGTGTCCGGCGCCGAAGTTGCGCAGTGGAATGTATTTGAAGCCTCATACGAGAGCGCGAAGGTGTACTCGAATGCGTTTGTGGACGTTGAGGTTGATGTCGTTTTCAAACAAGGTGAAAAACAATGGAAGGTTCCGGCTTTCTGGGCAGGTGATAAGAAATGGACGGTCCGCTTCGCGCCGCCCGAGATGGGGAAGTACAGCTATCGCGTCGAATGTTCCGATAAGACTGACGGCGGACTTAACGGTAATGAGAAGACGCTGTCTGTCGGCTCCTACAAGGGTGACAACCCGCTGCTGAGGCATGGATTCGTGAAGGTGGTCCCGGGTAAGACTTACTTCGAACATGCCGATGGCACGCCATTCTTCTGGCTGGCCGACACATGGTGGAAGAACCTCTGCAAGAGGATGACTTGGGAAGGTTTTCAGGAACTCACCGGTGACCGCAAGGCCAAGGGTTTTTCCGTGGTGCAGATCGTTTGCGGGCCGTATCCTGACGAAAACTTCTTTGCGCCCAGCCTGGAGAACGAGGGCGGACAACAGTACTTGGCTCAGGACATGAGCGTGGTCAATCCAAATTATTTTGACTATGCGGACAGGCGGCTGAAGCATCTTGCGGATAATGGAATTGTGCCTGCGATCGTCGGCGCCTGGGGACGGGGCGACTGCAACAGCATGAAGAAATTCGGGGCGGCCAACATCAAGCGGCACTGGCGTTACCTGATCGCGCGTTACGGAGCCTATCCGGTGATCTGGATCCTTGCTGGTGAGATTCCGGATGAAACAAAGGCGGGCAAGGGCCCCTGGGCCGAAGTGGCGACCTATCTCCGGAGCATCGATCCCTATCATCACCCGCTTACATGCCACACGGGGCAGGGGCGGAAGCTGGTCAACGATGACGTTCCGGTGATCGATTTCGACATGGTTGGTGGAAACCATGACGAGCGGGCTGCCGTGGCGCCGGAGACCGTGGCCATCGTTTCCTCGGCCTACGCAACCAAGCCGCCGATGCCGGTGCTGGTCGGCGAGACCTGTTATGAGGGGCACATGCAGCAGGGGTTTGGGGATGTCCAGCGGCGGACCTTCTGGCAGAGCATACTCAGCGGTGCCGCCGGACATACCTACGGATCAGCCGGAATCTGGCATGCCGGCGTGGAAGGCGATCACGGCAACTGGGGCGCATGGGGCCGTCAGCCTTATGACTATACGACGTGGAAGGAAGGTATGAACTATCCGGGCGCGAAGCAACTTGGGATTGCCAAACAACTTTTGGAGAAGTATGCGTGGCAGAAGTTTGAGCCGCATCCGGAATGGGCGCCGGGCTGTTACGCCGCAGGAATTCCCGGCGGGACGCGCATCATCTACCGTCCGCGAAAAGGCATCTACGATTGGCACGGTTTTACGGTGAGCAACCTCGTTCCCGGATTACCTTACACAACCTTCTTCTTTGATCCAGCCACGGGCCGGCGCTTCGACAAGGGAATCGTGACCCCGACGTCCACGTCATGGAACACGCCTAATGTGCCGTCACCTCAGGACTGGGTGCTGGTCATGGAGGCATCGGAGCTTGGCGCGCCCGTTAGTCTGCCAGACGCAACTGCTGGCAAGGTTTACACCGGCCGATTGTCGCCGGAGGGCGCGACCTTTGCCGGCAGGACAGGGCCAGCGTGGATGACGACTCAGGCAGATGGCCGGGTTTCTGGCACGCCCGGGGAGGACGATGTCGGCGCCAATGACTGGATTGTTTCAATGACGAAAGCCGATGGTTCTGCTGTAGTGATCCAACTCCGGATCATGGTGGCCGGTGCGCAGGGTGTTCATTTATCCGAGAAGTTCAACCGCTACAGCGGTGACCAGAACGCCAGCCAGTTCCAGAGCGGCCTGAAGGTTGCTCACAGTGGTTCGCTTGTCGGATGGACCCATGAAGGCGCCGGCGCCATGCATGCAGTTGAGCGCGCTAATTCTGAGGGTAAGTCTGACTGGGCGGTCATGATCTTTGAGGATAATGTGATCACTTCCAAGGCCTTCGACGGGAACGCCGCCGGGAAGAGTTACCGTGTGAATTTTGATGTCAGTGCCGCAGTTTATGCAGGTGCAAATCAGGGCACGCAAGCCGGTGACGCCATGCTGATCGAGGTGCTGCGCAAAGACGATACCGTCCTGGAAAAATTCGAGTGCGCTCCCGGCGCCTGGAACGGCACGCTGACCTTCACCCCGGCGAGTTTCGACTACAAGGGCGACGGTTCGGGCGAACTCCGTTTGCGCATCGGCCCGGCCGGAACCGGGAAGAGCGGGCGGTTCCACGGGGCGATTGATAATGTCACGGTACGGGAAGTGAAATGAGTGGCCGTGTGAAGGCGCTGTAACGGGTGAAGTAGATTCGAATCATGAAAAGGGGATAAGCTGACGATGAAAGAGTCGAAAAGAAGATTGAAGGAAAGCCAGACGAACGGGACGCTCATACAAGTTGCACATTTGTATTACGACAAGAATCTGTCCCAGCAGGAGATCGCAGACCGGCTGAAAGTCTCGCGTTCATTGATAGCGCAATATCTTCTCCGGGCAAAAAAATCCGGAATCGTTCAGATCAGGATCATGGATCCGGATGATTCCTGCGCGGATCTTGCCAATTTGCTGAGGAAGGCATCAGGCATAAGGGATATCGTAGTGGTTCCGACGTTGCGCGGTTCGCCTATGCTGGCTTTGCAAGCTGTGACCGGAGCTGCCGCCGATTTCATCGCCGGGCATCTGCGCGATGGCAATACTTTTGGACTGGCCTGGGGGCGGACAACGAGCGCAGTCGTTGACCAGTTGAAGATTCCTCACGCCAGGAATGTCGACATAGTGCCCCTAATGGGTGAAAGCGGGCATTCGGGACTGTACAGCCAGATGAACCAGCTTGTGATGAGGGCGGCCGAACATTTGCGTGCGACGCCGGGATTTCTTTCACTGCCTGTAGTGGTAAGTTCTCCGGAACTTCGCGGGATTCTTCTGAAAGAAAGTGGAATTCGTGACATCGTAGAGAAATGGAACTTCGTCGATCTTGCCTGCGTTGGGATAGGTGTTGTGCCGCCAGTACCTGGGATGATTGTCTACCTTGGAGATAAATACATTCCTAATCTGCTCGAGGCCGGCGCGGTCGGTGATATTTGCGGCACCTACTTTGACAGGAATGGCAAGATCGTTGCTAGCGGACTTGAAAACAGGATGATTGCCATGAACGTGACGCAGATGAAGGCAGTCAAATGCATGGCTGCCGTGGCCTGTGGCGAGGACAAGGCTGTTGCGGTCTTGGGCGCCATGCGCACCGGCATGATATCAGCGCTGTTTATCGACCAGAACATGGCCGAGCGTATCCTGGCGGAGATACGTACCGCCGGCACCCGCGGAAAATAGCGGCGGCAAGAAACCGGTGAGGGACATCGGATGAAGACGTATTTGATGATCTTAAAGGCGATGATGCTGTTGGTGATGGCGGCCGGGAGTGTTCAGGCTGCAACGATCTTCAGCGAGAACTTTAATGGTTACTCCGGCACGACTAACAACACGCAATCTGACACTGGACTGCCCGTCGCTACCGGCGGAAACGTCCCGGGTTGGTCGAAGTCAGGCGCAGGCGCGGTGCATGCCGTGAATTTGGGTTCGGGTAACATGGCCATCATGTTCTACCAGGACAACGTGATCACCCTGACTGTCGGGATCGCCGCGAACGCCAACGGCGGCACGTACAAGGTGGACTTCGATTACGGTACGGCCGTCTATGCGGCCGCAGTCCAGGAGACGGCTGCGGGGGACGGACTGCTCGTCGAGGTATTGCGTGCGGACAACTCTGTGCTGGCGTCGGGCACGTACACGAACGGGGTTTGGAGCAATCCGGCCAACGTGAACCTCAGTGCCGGGCTTCACGGTACTCTCCAGTATGTCGGTGACGGCTCGGGCCCGGTCAAGCTCCGCATCGGGCCCACTCCGCCCTTGACCAGCGGGCGCTTTGAAGGCGAAATCGACAACTTGACGGTGTCTGTTGTTTCATCTCCATTTGATCGGACTTTTTGGACCATCAGTATGCCCATCACATTCACGAACGATGCCCGGCTGAACACTCACACGAACTTCACGGCGCTGGTGGTGCTGGATCCGAGCAAGGTGAACTATTCCCAATTCCAGGCGAACGCGCAGGATCTGCGTTTCGCGGACACGAATGGCATCGAGCTGGCCTACGAGGTGGAGTCATGGAATACAACCTCGAATTCGTACATCTGGGTAAACATACCCACGCTGACGGCGGGTTGCGTGATCACCGCCTACTGGGGTAACGCCAGCGTGTCAATGCCGGCGTACCGTACGAATGGCCTGGCGTGGGATTCGACGTTCAATGCCGTGTGGCATCTTGGGGAAGTTGGTAATACGAATGCAGGCGGATACAGGGATTCTACCGTAAATACGAATAACGGGACCGGTACAAACATGACCTCTGGAACAGAAGTCGCCTCCATGATCAGCACCGGACAGCAGATGAACGGCAGTTCGAGGGAGATTGATGCGTCAGATAGCACCAGTTTGCAGCCAGCTAAAGTGACGATGTCCGCATGGATCAATGCGACAGCGATTAATACGAGTACTCACACTCATTTGCTGATTAAGCCGGCAAGCAGCGGCAGCACCAGCTATGGTTTGTGGATAGCGCCAACGACACCCAAACTCTATTTTGAAACGGCGGGCGGAAACCTAACTGGCGGCACAACTCTTTCCACCGGACAATGGTATCACGTTGCCGCGACTTACGATGGCAGCAACATGCGGGTGTATCTCAACGGTGTGCAGGACAATACGACG